>TARA_B100000963_G_scaffold54271_1_pt1 | contig 21513 bp, 19 predicted proteins | sample TARA_B100000963 | Tara Oceans TARA_B100000963 (sample SAMEA2622097) | marine metagenome | biome: marine biome (ENVO:00000447); feature: surface water layer (ENVO:00002042); material: "saline water (ENVO:00002010), including plankton (ENVO:xxxxxxxx)" | depth 5 m | reverse complement strand
GAACTTGCGTCTCGGAGTCACTCTGCCCTCTCGCTGATCGCGCTTAAATGAGAGGCCGAAGTAAATGTGCGTCGAGGTGTCGGTGCGCCTCCAAAACCCCCAACTGCCGAAAAAAAACTCGGTCGCAGGTTGAACCCCATGGGCTGCTTGGCCTGCGCAAGGGCGCGTACCCCCGCCGATGCACGTTGGGGCGTGGCTGAGACCGGCGTTAGCCGCTCCACAAGGCGGTTGCGGTCGCCGACGCAAGCTCGATGTCAAACAAAGGTATGAGTGCGCAGTGTGGGCCTTCAGGTTTATGATTAGGGGATGAATTTTGTTCAACTCGCCATTCCGTTTTTTATTCTCGCAATGCTGCTGGAGTTTATTTACGGCGTGCTGCGCAGACGCCAGACCTACCGGCTTAATGACACGATAAACAGTCTGCAGATGGGCGTGCTCAGTCGCCTTGTTGGGGTTTTGCGGCTCGGCTTTTCGGCAGTAGTGCTCACCTCATTGGTGTCGCTGTTTGGTGTGACTCAGTGGTCTGTGGATCATTGGTGGCAATGGGCGCTGGCGTTTGTTGGCTATGATCTGTGTTACTACTGGAAGCACCGCTATGGCCATCAGTGGCGCCTTATGTGGGCTTCGCATGCCGCCCATCATCAAAGCGAGGAGTACAACCTGAGCACTGCGCTGCGGCAAACGGGTACCGACTACATCGGCTTTGTTTTTTACCTGCCGATGTATCTTGCGGGTACGCCGGTTGAGGTGATGGTCAGTGTCGGCAGTCTTAACTTGGTGTATCAGTTTTGGGTGCACACCGAACACGTGCGTCGCTTGGGAATTCTGGATTACATCTTGGTCACCCCGTCGAACCACCGTGTGCACCATGCGAAAAACCCCAGCTATATCGATAAGAATTATGGTGGCGTCTTTGTGCTTTGGGATCGTATGTTTGGCACATTCGAAGACGAGCGCGAAGACGAGCCATGCCGCTATGGCATTACTCGTCCGTTGGCCAGTTGGAATCCAATTTGGGCAAATTTTCACGTGTGGTGGGATACCTTGAAGCTGTCTCTGCGCACCAGGCGCTGGCAGGATAAAATTCTGGTTTGGTTTAAGGGGCCCGCTTGGTATCCGGCCGATGTTTGGAGCAACCCTGACGCTGATGGACGCTATGTCAAATTTGATCCGGCGGCGTCGACTTTCGCCAAGGCCTATACCTTTTTGCAGTTTTGGCTCATTACCTACGGCGCTTTACTGCTGCAGACCGAGCACACGCAACTGCCCCGCAGTTTTGGCCTCGGCGCCTTTGCGTTGCTGGTTGCGAGTGCCGGTGTTCAGGGCTACTGGCTGGAAGGGCGTAGGGGTGCATTCGCGCTGGAATGGAGTCGCCTCTGCGTATTGCTGGCAGTCGCAGCTGCCACACCATCACTCTGGCCCGGCATCGGTGGGGTTAACGCGTTAGTTGAGCCGCTCCTGATTTATGTTGGGGGATCGGCGGCGGTCTTGCTTGCGAGCCATGCGTTGCCCGCGCGTTACAGTGGCGCTAATTCAGCGAGTGCAGGTACTCGGTGAGCATCGCGCATTTCCGCGCACCGCCAAAATAATCGACTTCGTCCGCATCTAGGTTGCCAAGCGTGGCCAGCAGGTCCTGTTGTGCCTCGGGGTGGTCAGCAATAGCGGCGAGGGGCTGAAACCGGGTATTGATCGTAAACAACAAATGCTCGTCACTGAAGCGGCATAAGGTTTCTCGCTCCGACCGGATGTACCAAGTGTGTACTGGGGTTTTCGGCAGTGGCTCCTCCGCCGGATGCCAACGTTCGGTGTCGCCATGGACGAACCAGTTAATGCGCTCAAATGGCCGTAATAACTGGACACCTTTTATAAAACGCTCGATGGAACCGCCGATTTTTTCGTTCATGCTGGCGACTGGGGCATGGATAAGCCGCATCGGTTTTCCGATTTTGCTTCTCAGGTTCCAGTAACTCGGTGAACAGACACAGCCGGCCACAAGGCGTTGCTCGCCGGTGGATTGCATGATGCATAAATCGTCATCGACGCTTAGCGCCATATTGGCGATGAGATCCGGATGCTCAGCGCTCGCCCCCAGTTGGTCGCTCAGTTGGCATTGTGCGCTGTCGCCGCCGTGCGCTTTACTCACCGCGACCACGTCTGCGTAATGATTGCTGAGCATATTTTGTTTGTGCCTCAGCACGTCGGGCGAGATCGGTTGAGTAAACCACTGCTCGAGGGGTATGGGTGTTAAACCCAGCCGGTATTTTGGCTTAGCGCCAGCCCACGGCGGATTTTGCCAGAAGCTGTTCTTTGCAGCTGCTTCAGTCACGGGTCGCTCGGTGATCATTCAGTGACCAGTCATAGTGATATTCGATCGAATCGGAATAGGTAAGTAATTGCTCGCGAAGATCGGTACGCACTTCGGCCAGATATTCGAGCAGCGTCCGAGGGTCACCACCAAAGTCCTCTTGGTACCAGTCGAAAATGCTCGACAGACGCAGCACACCATTCGCATCAAATTCAAGGCCACGGCTGTGTCGCAAGTAAGCGCGCTCCGCTGCCTGCAGCAGCGTCTCGGTATTATCATCTGTGTAGGCACGGACGCTTAGATTGGGGCAGCCAATACTGGCGCAGTTGACCGCGTAGTGGATCCTTCGGTCGCGCCAGATCGGTCGCAAAATGCGATGTTCGATATCGTTTAAGGTTACCGGCAAGCCCTCGATGCTTAACTGTTCGTCGTCCCAGGGACCGAAGCTGAACAATTTTGACTTCATTTGTTTGATGCTGTCTTTGTCTGGGTGCTGTAACACCACCTTAACCGTGAGCGCATTGTAAAGATTGATCCAGTAGGGCAGCTGTTGCCGCCGGTTGAGCTGGGTCGGCGCGATGTTGCTGAGGTAGCCTAAGTAACTGTCTAGTTGCTGTTTGTCGGCAACGGTGAAAGCGCGATAGTCGACGCGGTTGATGCCATCGCTGTGGATGGTTAGGTGTTTGTCTAAAAGGCCTTGCCAGAGTTGATGATCGACATTGATGGTGGAGCCAGGGGCGTGGCTGGTCCAGTGCGACCAGAGGTCGCCGAAAGGCGCTGCGTTGACCCAAGCTGACACCCAGAACAATAGGGCGGCGTTAAGGCAAGTGGTCAACCTAACCCGCATTCGATTCTCGCTGCGCTAGAAAAGTCTGAACGCGCAGCTTGGCGTTCTCGCGAATGTCCATATGAAATACTGTGTAGTCTAGGCCGTGGTAGTTACCACCGCCGAAAGAGCCGCCCTGGTCAGCAAACACCGTATTGCTTTGATCTGATATGTAAAGCACACCATCTTTGCATTGGGCTTGGAGCATCTGTGATTCGGGCGCTGCCAGCGGCTCAAAGACCACACCCGTTGCCGCCGTCGATCCGCCTAATTCGACCTGAAAACGACCGGATGCCGGTACAGCGCCAAGGTGTTGCTGTTTTGCTGCAAGGCCGCCGTTAAGTTCCCAGCTCAGAGGGTTCGTGCAGACATTTCCGATGTTGTTCGGAAGCTCTTGCTCGATCACCGCTTCGCTGTAGGTGTCCCAATGCACCGCGCAACCTAGATCGGTGGCGCTTCTGCATAGGCCCACATCTCGCATTTTTTCGAAGTTGGTCTGCGCCATGGCGGTCACGCCTGGCACGCCGCCGCCGATGATATAGGCCGCCACTAACCGCTTGGCTAAGGGTGTGCCGTCGATTACCTGATCGAGCAGGCGGATGCCATGATGAGAGCCCTGACTATGTCCTGCAAGGATGAATGGTCGGCCCTTACTGTAGTGCTGCAAAAAGTACTGAAACGCGCGTTCGACATCTTGGTACGCAAAACCTAGGGCCTGTTCGCGAATTTCGTTGCCGCGCAGGTAGGCGAAAATGTTGGCCTGGCGGTACCTGGGTGCGTAGATCTTGCAGCAGCTGCTGAAAGTGCTGGCTTGATTGGCCATCATCCACTGAGTGTTTTCTTCGGCCCTTGATTCAGGGTCCATGAAGAATGTCCAGGTGTCTCCGGATAGGTAGCCGGTGGGATGGATAAAGAAAACGTCTACGGCCGCACTGTCTTGTACATCTGCGTCGTCAACGCCAGCAGGCATGCGGTCCTCAACACCTGCTCGGCTGGGTAGCGCGGCCCAATTGTCGGCCGCTGCATAATCTGGCGCGGGTGCAACGTCTGTCGGGTCAAAGGGCAGGCTGGGGCCGCCAAAAGCTACCGTCCAGCCCATGCTCAATAGCATGCCGTTACCTGTGGCGTAGATCAGAGCGAGACTAACGAGCACCAGACCGGTGAGCCCGAAAAAGACATTGCGCAGTATTTTCATTAGAGCACCCGTGGCTGCAACATCGGGTTATGCTGCATCTGTGGCGGCCACCGATGCTATCCACTGATCGATGACTCGTTCGAGAATCGGCAATGGCATGGCGCCGCCACCGAGTACCGCGTCGTGAAAACCGCGTATGTCGAATTGCGCGCCCAAAGTCTTCTCGGCTTTTGTTCGGAGTTCTTGGATCTTCAGCATGCCGATTTTATAGCTCGTGGCTTGCCCCGGCATGACGATGTACCGGCGTATTTCCGAGGTGACGCTTTCAAGAGGTTCCGGAGAATTCTGCATAAAATAGTCAATCGCCTGTTGCTCGGTCCAACCTTTTGCATGCAAACCGGTGTCTACTACTAAGCGAATGGCACGCCACATTTCCGAGGTCAGTTGACCAAAGCGGTTGTAGGGGTCGGTGTAGGTGTCGGGTATTTCTCTGGCCAGAACCTCGGAGTAAAGCGCCCAGCCTTCGCTGTACGCAGTAAATCCTGCCTGAGTACGAAACTGCGGTACCCCGGTTAATTCCTGTGCGATGGAAATCTGCATGTGATGTCCAGGCAAACCTTCATGGTAGGCGATGACTTCCAGCTGATTTTTCGGCATGGCATTCATGTCCGACAAATGTGCGTAGTAGGTACCCGAACGCGAGCCGTCTGGGGTGCCCGGGTAATAGTGCTGGGCGGCGCCATCCTGCTCGCGAAACGCTTCCACACGCTTCACGACGAGATCGGCTTTAGGTAGCAAGCCGAAAAACTGCGGCAGCTCGGTTTTGATATTTTCGATCGCTGCAGTCGCGTCAGTTATGTAGGCAGCGCGGCCCGCGTCCGTATTTGGGTAGTAGTTCCATGCGCCGTCTCGAACATGCTCAAAAAACGCAGCCAAATCGCCGTCGAACTTGACTTCATCCATGACGCTTTGCATCTCTTTACGAAGACGGTCGATTTCATCCAAACCGATCTGATGAATTTCGTCGGCACTGAGCGACGTGGTGGTCTGAGTGGCTAAACGGTGTTTGTAGTACGCCGCACCGTTTGGTTGGTTTCCGACCCCAGTGACGACTTCTGGCGCTCGGTCTTTTTGCGTCTCTGCCCATGCGATGATGCCTTGGTAGGTGGGCAGGAAGTGCTTCTGCAACGCGGTTTTGGCATCTCGCATCAACTCGTCTGCCACCTTCTGGGTGATCTTTTGTTGCGCGACTAACGTTTGGGTTTCCTGTTGGAAATCGGCCCACAGATCGCTGTCGGCCTCAGAATTGTCTACGAATGGGCGACCAGCAATGATGGCCGAGGCCTGTTCGATCACCCCGTCGAGCGCGAAGCCCGGGGACACGACGCCCGCGTCGGCGCTTTGTTGGGCGATGTCTAACATCTCCTGCATGCGCGGTGCCACGTCTTTGATGCGGGCGATGTAGGCGCGCAGGTCGCTTTCGTCTTCCACGCGATGAAAGTTAATTAAAAAGGTTGGTATATAACTCTGAATGCCCCGCATCTGATCGAAACTGAGACCGTTGTAAAAGTACTCTGCTGACGCTGCCGCCTGCTCATATTGGTACACCCAGATGTCGTAGGATATTTGTTCTGCCGGAGTCAGAGACGCGTAGTCGTACTGTTGCCGCAGTGTCTCCACGGTCTGCTTCTTCCAAGCGAGTTTTTTATTGAATGATTCGTAGGAGAATGAGCCTAATTCGTCATTGCGGTCTTTACGGCCAAGGAAGCTGAGCTCAATTGGAGAGAATTGCAATTCTTCCTCGTAACGCGCGTCGAACCATTGGTTAAGACTTAAGCTTGCCGCTGGCGCTTCGGTTTTAGCAGGTGAGCGATCAGTGGTGTTGTCGCAGCCGCTGCACAGGACCACAAGCAGGGCAGCCAGTAGAGATTTTTTATTCAAGGAAACGATCATGGGGAGTCCTCTTTCGCTTGGAACAACAGTCCTTTATGTGGGCGAGTCCGACGAAGCCGTTGCCGCACAGGGGCTTAATTTAGGCGCGCTACGCTAACAACGAATCATTGGTTTTGAAAGCTGCAGCGGCGGCTGTTGGTGGTATTTGGGTTAGGAGCAATAGCTATCGCCGTCGTGCTGAGGGTACTAAACTAACACTCATGAGCGAGCAGGACACCAACGAGCACAAGGGACCTTTGTCGGGGTTTCGAGTGCTGGATTTGTCCTCTGTTGTATCGGGGCCAATGGCCGCGGTAGTGCTCGCTGATCAGGGCGCGGATGTCATCAAAATTGAACCGCCGGGATGGGGCGACGGTATTCGTGGACTGGGTGCCAGTCGCAACGGTCTGAGTGCGATCTACGCCATGATTAATCGTAACAAGCGCTCGGTGGCGATAAACCTCAAAGTCGCCGCCGGCCGCGATCTGGTGCTGAGTTTGGCCCGCGATGCGGATGTGGTTCTACAGAATTATCGTCCCGGGAAGATGGCGCGGCTGGGCTTGGATTACGAATCCTTGCGGACGATAAATCCGAATCTGATCTACGCCTCAATCAACGGCATGGGCGAGTTTGGGCCACTGGCCGATCAGAAAGTCTATGACTATGTGATTCAGGGCGTCAGCGGTTTGCTCGACTCGCATCAGGCGGGCGCGGGCGCTGGAGATTTACAAATGGTGCGCACAATTATCTATGACAAAGTCACTGCGCTGACTGCAGCTCAGGGCATTACTGCCGCTTTGCTGGCTCGAGAGCGCGGGGCGGGTGGCCAACATGTGCAATTGTCGATGTTGGATACAGCACTGTATTTTAATTGGCCTGACTTGATGTGGAATTATAGTTTTAAGGGTCAGGGCATAAATTTTTCGCCGGATCTTGCCGATATGTGCGAAGTCAGCGAAACCAAAGACGGTGCCATCATCTCCAGTTATCTGGGGGCTGACACCTCCGGTTATGACACCGCTCAGTTAGTGCAGCTTCTGGCAGAAAATGAGATTCCGGTCGGGCGCGTGAATCGGCGGCGTGAGGTGTTGGACGATCCTCAGGTGCAAGCCAGTGGTGTTGTTATGGAGCTGCAGCATCCGCGTGGCGGTACGTTGTTGCAGCCTCGGGCGGCGGTTAGGTTCAGCGACACGCCGACCCCGGTGCCGACCCCATCAGCGGAACTTGGCGAACACACGGTCGAGGTGTTGGCTGAACTTGGGCTGTCTCTTGAGGAGATGCAAGCGCTGGCACATCGGGGTGCTATCGGTTAGCAGGCCGATCGTTTAATGGGTTTAGGGACGCAGCACGAGTTTCCCCACCGCCTGATCCTGCTCTAGACGCCGGTGTGCCGTCGCGCCGTCGTGTAGATCAAAAATTTTATCGATGCAGGGATCGAAGTTGTTGGCACAAAAATGCGCCCAGGCTGGGGCAAACTCCGAATAGCGATAGGCGTCGCTGCCGAGAATCTGCAGCCCCTGGCTAAATAAATGACCGAGCGACGGTATCGATACCGAATCACCGGTGGTGTTGCCGCAACTGACTAGCCGTGCTTGCGGCGCCATTGCGAAGAGCGACGTTTGCCAAAGGGCCGGACCAACATGATCAAAGACCATGTTCGCTCCATGGCCGCCGGAGTGATCGCGCACCCAATCTACCAAGTCGGTGTCGCGGTTAATGGCGACAGCGTCGGCGCCGAGCGCGCTGGCGTGAGTACACTTTGCGGCGCTGCCGGCAGTCGCCAAAACGATCGCACCTGCGGCTTTAGCCAGTTGAATCGCGGCTGAAGAAACGCCGCTGGCCGCCGCGTGGATAAGCACGACCTCGCCTTCTTTGAGCTGGCCAACTGCGAAAAGGCCGTGGTGCGCTGTCATCCAAGCGGTCGGAAAAGCCGCGGCTGTGGCGAACGGCATGGACGCTGGAAGGCGCTGCAGATGGCTGGCTGGAGCCACGCACAGTTCGGCGTGGCCGCCATAGGTATTGAGACCGATAACACCCAGATCGCCGTATAAATCGTCGCGATTGCGCAAGCTCGATGCGGCGCTGACATTACTCAGAGACGGGTTAACAACCACGTGGTCACCGATTTGCCATGCTGTATCTTGTGCGGCGTTAGCCCCTAGAAATTCAATTTCGCCGGCGAGATCTAGGCCGCCGATATGCGGCAATCGGAACCCGGGCACGGTATAGCTACCTGCGCGTTGCACAACGTCTATGCGGTTCAAGGCGCTGGCGCGTACCCGCACGATGACATCATCTGCACCCGCTTGCGGATCCTTCGCCTCGGTGTATTGCAGGACATCGGCGTTGCCATGAGCGGCGAAGAGTAAAGCCTTCAACTTTAATCCTTAAGCTAAGTGTTTGTGCCTATAAACGCAGTGCGTTAAATTGTCGGTGACGCGAGGCCCTGCCGCTTCGTAACTCGCGCGGGAATTCGCTGTCTAAAGTTATCTTAACCCAGGCACTCCTGCCGTTGGTGAGAATAGGGCCATAACACTGAAAATGACCGTCGACCTGTCTTTTATGACTCTGGATGTGTTTTCCGACCAGTCGTTTGGTGGCAATCCGCTGGCTGTCTATCCTCACGCCGAGACCCTAGATGCAGAGCAAATGCAGCGCATTGCCCTGGAGATGAACTACTCCGAAACGACGTTCCTATTGCCCCCAAAGAATCCCGCACATACGGCCCGTGTGCGGATTTTTACGCCCACGGCTGAGCTGCCGTTTGCTGGGCATCCGAATGTAGGAACGGCATGGGCGCTGGCCTTGAAACCGCACTGGATACCGGGCGCGCAAGACACTCGGCGGATGACCTTTGAGCAGCAGGCTGGCGTTGTAGCGGTGGATGTTCAGCGCGATACCGCGGGCGACGTTTGTGGCTGTTGGATTACGCCGCCTCAACCCTATCAGCAGCGGCATTCGGTACCGCGCAGCGCGGTAGCGGACTGTGTCGGTTTATCGAGTGACCGTATCTGCGGAGACGGTTTAGTCGCGACGGTCGGCGTACCCTTTGCCTTTGCTGAAGTGAACTCGCGCAGCGCTCTTGCTCAGTGCCAACCGAATCTGGCAGCGTTCCAGTCCTGCGATCGCGACTACGGGTACCCGGAGGAGGGGTTTTCGCTGATGGTGTATTTTCGCGAGACGCAGGAAAAAGTGCATGGGCGGATGTTCGGGCCGCTCATTGGTATCCAAGAAGATGCGGCTACGGGCAGCGCTGCTGCGGCACTGGCGGGTTTGCTGGCGCAGGGTGAGGCGGCCCAGTGGGTGCTGCATCAGGGGCATGACATGGGGCGGCCGAGTACCCTACGCTTGCGCACCGAGCAGGTGCTTAATGCGGATCTGCGCATTCAAGTGGGTGGCTGTTGTGTGCCGATGATCGAAGGCGTGCTGCAGGGTAAGGTGTAGACTTCTAGGTCGCGATTCACGCAGGTGGCTGTAAACAAGCACCGCCCGGTGGCAGATCGCCAAAACAGGAGTCAGCATGATCAGATTATTTCGGAGTTGTATTGGTGGATTTTTGGTGCTGATGGCGGGCACCGCCGTGAGTGCACCGTACGATTCTACATACGTGCCGCGTCTCGCGGCAGATTTTGTCATCCGCAATGCGTTGGTACTCGATGGTACAGGTGCCGATGCCTATAAGGCGGACGTTTGGGTCAAAGCCGGTCGGATTGCTCATATCGGCCAAGGTCCAAACTCAGAGGGCGCACAGGTTATCGAGGCCAAGGGTCAATGGTTGACGCCCGGGATTATCGATGTTCACTCGCATTTGGGCGTTTACCCGTCACCTAGCGTCGCGTCTACCTCCGACGGTAACGAAGCGACGGCGCCAAGCACCGCCCAGGTTTGGGCGGAGCATTCGGTATGGCCGCAAGACCCACAATTTGGTTTGGCGCTTGAGGGTGGAGTAACTAGCCTACAGATACTGCCAGGCAGCGCGAATCTGTTTGGTGGTCGGGGTGTGACTCTGAAAAATGTGCCGTCGCGGACGGTTATGGGGATGAAGTTTCCCGATGCGCCCCACGGTTTAAAGATGGCCTGCGGCGAAAACCCGAAACGGGTGTACGGAACGCGTAAGTCTGCGCCGTCGACTCGCATGGGCAATGTCGCTGGGTATCGAGCAGAGTGGATTAAAGCTTTGGAATACAAAGCCAAGTGGGACGCCTACGACCCTACAGGCGATAAACCGGCGCCAGCGCGCGACCTGAAGCTAGAAACCCTGGTCGGTGTGTTGGATGGCGATATTTTGGTGCACAACCACTGTTATCGTGCCGACGAGATGGCCACCATGATCGAAATAGCGAAGGAGTTTGGATATAAAATCGGTACCTTTCATCATGCGGTAGAGTCTTACAAGATTGCCGACTTGCTGGCTCAGGAGGGTATTTGCTCCGCCATGTGGGCCGACTGGTGGGGGTTTAAGCTCGAGGCATTCGACGGCATTCAGCAGAACGTTGCGCTCGTGGATCAAGCGCAGGCCTGCGCCATCGTCCATTCCGATTCGGCCAGAGACATACAGCATCTCAATCAGGAGGCGGCGAAGGCCATGACTGCCGGTCGGCGCATGGGCATGGACATCACTGCAGCTCGGGCGCTGCGCTGGATTACTTTAAATGCGGCGCAGGCGCTGGGAATCGCTGCGCAAACCGGTTCGATAGAAGTTGGCAAGGCCGCTGATTTGGTGCTCTGGGACCGCGATCCGATGAGTGTTTACAGCAAGGCCCAGCAGGTCTTTATCGACGGGTATCGGTATTACGACCGAAGTGACCCGATGCGCCAACCGGTTTCCGACTTTGCACTAGAACAGTTGGTAGGGGGGAAGCGGTGAAGATTCTGAGAGCAACGTTGATAATGGTGTTAATGGTCAGCAGCGGTGCCGTAGTTGCTACCGATGTTGCTATTCGGAATGTGCAGATCCACACCTTAGACGCCGAGCAGCCCCTGCAGAATGCAACCCTCCTCGTGCTGCAGGGGCGGATTGCGGCGTTCGGACGCGATCTAGCGGTGCCGGCTGGTATACCGATAATCGATGGCGCTGGCATGGTTATTACCCCCGGTCTGGTCGAGCCGCACAGTCAGATTGGCCTTGAAGAAATTAGCGCGGTGGATTCGACAGTGGACAGCAGCGGCGGAGAAGTGGCGTCTGGACCGGCGTTTGACGTGCAATACGCAATTAACCCGGCCAGCACATTGCTACCAATTAATGTCGTCGAAGGGGTGACCCACGCCGTAACGGCGCCCGCTCAGGCAGATGATGTTTTCGCGGGGCTGGGTGTGGGCTTGGTGCTGGCTGGCGATGTGTTGATCACGCATCCCCAAGTGGCGTTGTTCGGGGCGGTGGGCGCGCGTGCCGCGCAGCACTTAGGGGGCAGTCGTGCCGAGGTCTTTTCGCATCTTTACCGAACCTTTGCCGAACTGAAAACTTACCGACAACGCCGCGCTATAGCGGGTTCTACAAATACCCTCGCCGGCTTTTCCTCGCACCGCGAGCGCCAGTATACGAAAATCGATATGGATGCCTTGGCGTTGGCCAGCAGTAAGGCGCTGCCGCTCGTGATACAGGTGGACCGTGCTAACGAGATTTTGCAACTGCTGCAGTTTGCCAGAGAGTTTAACCTACCTGTGGTTGTTCGTGGTGCCGCGGAAGGCTGGAAAGTCGCTTCTGAACTCGCTGCAGCAAACGTGCCGGTGATTATCGATCCTTTGAACAATCTGCCAAACGGCTTTGATCGTCTGGGGGCGCGGGCGGATAATGCGGCGTTGCTTCAACAGGCGGGGGTGCGTGTGGCGTTCAGCGTTTCAGATCCGCACAACGCCAGACAGCTGCGGCAACTCGCGGGCAACGCAGTCGCGCATGGTATGGCTTGGTCGAGCGCGCTGCGTGCGATAACCCGTGTACCTGCCGATTTATATGGACTGGATGTCGGGCGAATTCGTGTGGGTGACGAGGCCACGTTTGTGCTGTGGAATGGCGACCCGCTGGAAGTCACCACCTGGGCAGATTCTGTTATGGTGAATGGTCGGTGGATCGATTCCTCGAGTCGGCAGACGCGGCTGTTCGAACGCTACCGAGACTTGGCTGCAGGTAAGGCGCAGGGATTTACCTACCAGTAGAGTGGTTGCAACTCGCGGTAGAACTTATCGTCCTTGCAGCCATTCTGTGACCGCGTTAAAACAACGGTTCAGTAACCCAAGGAGAGCCACGTGGCCGAATATTTTACTCAGGTCGATGCCCAGTACTTTTGGATAGGTATTGGCTTTGCACTGGTGCTTGCGGAAGTGCTGATGGGGAACTTCATTCTTTTTTTCATCGGCATCGCCAGCATTATCACGGGCGTAGCTTTATGGCTGGGTATGCCAGCGGATAACGGCGTGCCGTTCTTGTTATTCGCCGGGTTGTCTATTGCACTCTTGGTGGGTTTACGCTCAAAGATGCGCAGCGTCGCGGTCGGTGATGTGGCGTCTTCCTCGGTCGACGAGGACTTTGTGGGGCGTGATGTGCAAATCGAAAGCGGCTTTGACGCCGCTAGCCCAGGGCGCGGCCGAGTCAGCTATCGTGGCGCTTCTTGGAATGCAAAGAGCGATCAGCTGCAACTGCCGGTTGGCAGCTTTGCAAAGATTATGTCGCGCGATTCGAATCTATTATTTATCGGCACCTCAGAGGAGTAGTCATGGATATGAGTTTATTATTTGGCGGCTTAGTCGCGGTGCTTGTGATCGTGATTTTGGTCAAGACCGCAAGGGTTGTTCCGCAGCGCGAACAGTTCGTGGTGGAGCGACTGGGAAAATTTTCGAAAACCCTAGATGCGGGGTTCCACATTCTGGTGCCGTTTGTTGATGCGGTAGCCTATAAACACACCTTGAAAGAGCAGACCTTTGATGTGGCGTCACAAAGCTGCATTACCAAAGATAATATTTCAGTAGAAATCGACGGTGTGATTTACATGCAGGTATCAGACGCGCGGGCCGCCAGCTACGGTATCGAAAATTATCGTTTTGCGGTGTCCCAGCTGGCGCAAACAACGCTGCGTTCGGAGATCGGCAAAATTGAGCTTGATCGAACGTTTGAAGAGCGCGAGACCATCAACGCGCAAGTGGTGGACGCAGTGGATCGTGCGGCCGAACCCTGGGGCGTGAAGATTTTGCGTTACGAAATCAAGGACATCGTCCCACCTGATTCGGTGAAAGACGCGCTCGAGAAACAGATGCGTGCAGAGCGGGAGCGCCGCGCGGTCGTGGCCGAGTCTGAAGGTGCACGGCAGGCGCGAATCAATGTGTCCGAGGGCGATCGCCAAGAGGCGATCAACTTGTCTGAGGCGGAAAAACTTAAGCAAATTAATGAGGCGGAAGGTCGGGCGCAAGAAATTCGACTGATTGCCGAAGCAACCGCTAGCGGCATTCGCGAAGTGGCTAACGCACTCATCGAGCCAGGCGGGCGAGATGCGGTGAATTTACGCGTTGCCGAGCAATGGGTATCGCAATTCGGACAACTCGCCAAAACCAACAATACGATGATCGTGCCTGCGCAATTGGGCGACGTAGCCACGTTAGTGTCGACAGTAATGGGCAGTATGGAAACTATGGCGACAGAGAAAAAACCGCTCCAGCCGGAGGAGTAGCTGCCGGTAGAAGTGTTCTGCCACACACCGCCTGCGGTTCCCAGATTTGAAAACGAGGGCGGATGGCGTTAGCGATGCACGTTATTGTGGGTGCTAGACTGATGCCGGCTAACGGCGCCCGATCGCAGTTTTAGGTGTTTGGTTTTTCGCCCGCTGACGCGCGCGCGCCAGCGTTTAAAGGTCGATTGCTTTAATTCCGCGCGCATCAGCGCGATGACCTCTGCTTCGCTCAGGCCGTATTGATGGTTAATGGCCTCAAATGGCGTGCGGTCCTCCCAAGCCATTTCTATGACGCGACCGATGTCGCCTGCGGTGAGCAGCACTTTCATATTCCTAGCCTGCGTGGTGGCTCATGCAGATTTTGTGAATTGCTGACGGTCGTTTCCGATGCCTAGTCGCGTTAGGCTTAGCGCCCATGACAGACCAACTTGGATCCAATCGTGCCGAAGCGGCGAGCACCCAGCTGGCGCGCAACTATTTTCTTGGATTCCTTGGGTTGGTGCTCTGCTATCGCATCGGGGTGCTGTTCATACTCGATGTCCCGCTATTCTACGATGAGGCCTACTACTTCGGTTGGGCCGAGGATTTGGCATTTGGTTATTTCTCTAAGCCTCCTATGGTGGCTTGGAGCATTGCGCTGACTAGCGCTGTTTCAGAATCCAGCTGGGCCGTGCGTTTAGCCAGCCCACTGTATTATTCGATAGCTGCTATTTTCGTTTGGCGCGCCAGTCTTTGTTGGTTCGATGCGAGTTCTGCAGCCTGGGCGGGCGCGGTATTTTTGTCCCTGCCTTTGGTGGGTTTCAACAGCATGTTCATTACCACGGACGCACCGTTGTTGTGTTTTTGGTGTGCATCTCTGTGGGCGTTGAGCCATGCCTTGCAGACCGGCCGTTTGGCCTACTGGTTACTTGTGGGGGTATTCGGCGGTTTCGGACTCATGAGTAAATATTCCATGGGCATCTTGGTTGCTGCGGCAGCCATACTGCTACTCTGGGTGCCAGAGTACCGACGCTTTTTTACCCACCCCGCACCCTATCTGGGTGTCGCGGTTGCGGCACTGATCTTTCTACCCAACGTTGTTTGGAATGTCGCGAACGACTTTGTCAGCTTAAAGCATACGGCCGAAATTTCGCAGCTGGATCGTTCGACGATAAAACTAAGTGGCCTCGCTGAGTTTCTAGCGGCGCAACTTATTTGCCTAGGTCCATGGTTTTTATGGTGGCTGCGTCCGCGGAGGCAGCCGTCGCTATGGCGGTTGGATCCGGGTTACAAATTTGCAATCACCATGAGTGTGGTCTTTTTTATGGTCATCAGCGCTCAGGCGCTGTTGTCGAGAGCTAACGCCAATTGGGCGGCGCCCGGTTTTGCCGGTGTCGCGATGTTGTTAGGCGTTGCCATGGCCAGGACTCAAATACGTAACAATGTAATCGGCTTGGTGCTCAATTTGGCGTTAATTCTGACGCTGCAGTTTTATCATCCGCTTCTGGCCGCGCTGGACATCGAACGAACATCGAAAAATGATCCCTACAAGAGGGTGTCGGGTTGGCGTGAGGCGGTTTGGGCTGTACAGCCTATCGTAAGGGCCGACCCGCAGCGTTTGGTGGTCAGTAACAGTCGCTTGTTGTTGGCTAATTTCCATTATTATTCGCCGTCGCCACGGCCGCGGATCCGGGCATGGAACAGCAATGGGCAAATTGATAACCACTATGAACTGGTACAGGACTTAGATACTCAATTGGGTGCCGATGTCCTGTTTTTGGCACGTAATCCTTTGGGCGAAGATGTGCTCCGGCGCTTTGACAGCAGTGCGCAACTTGTGCCCATCGAAGTACCGGTGTATTCGGACCTGACGCGTCGACTCTATGTCTATAGGCTCGACGGTTTTAAGGGTTATTGACATGCATATGGCGTGGTGGCGCTGGGATGTTTTACTGCTGATCTGTTGTGGCCTTATCTTCGTTATATGGCCAGAGTTGGATTACTGGTGGGCGTCGCAATTCTATCGAGCGGGGGACGGATTTTACCTACGTGACTTGGCGCCGGTGCAATGGGTTTATAGAGGTTTTGCGTGGCTGCAGTGGCCGATATTGGTGACGTTGCTCGCTACTATGGGCTGGGCTATTCGGCGTCATCCGCCGGGTCATATCGCGCGTCGGCGGGTGTATTTTCTGTTGGTGCTTTTGCTGCTTGGCCCTGGGCTGGTGGTCAACGAGCTGATCAAGAAAAATTCCGGGCGTGAACGTCCGGACGACACGCTGATGTTTGCAGGTGAGTCGCCCCATCAGGACTTTTTAGACTTCTCTGGCGGCTGCGCAACCAACTGTTCGTTTGTGAGCGGCCATGCTGCGCTTGGCTTTTGGTTCATTGGCTTAGGTTGGGCGTTTGCGCGCCGTCGTTACCTCTGGTTAGGCATTGGTGTGGGCATGATTGTTGGCTTCGGCCGTATTGTGCAGGGCAACCATTACCTATCAGACGTGGTGTTCGCGTTTTGGTTTGTCTACGCCTGTGCTTTGGTGCTTGCGCGTGGCTATGGGTTGTCGCTGCGCAGAGATTTTACATAGCGTCCAACAGCACTAAACCGTTCAGCTTGATGGCACCTGATTGAGTTTGCGCAGCCCTAAATAAGCCGCGATTGCGAACAGCAAGTGGCTCGGCCAGAACCCGAGGTTGAGAGGAATTTGTGCCTCGCTAATGGCCCATCGATTTGCTACCAGGGCTAAGTAATAACCAATCACCCAGAGCAGTGCTGGCAATAATCTCACAAACGGGTTTTGGCGTGGTGGTACAGAAGCATTAGCAATGGCAATTAGTGCCGCGAGTGTCAGAAATATAGGCAATGCGATGCGCCAATGTAGCTCGGCGCGGTGCGCCGGGGTGGTTTTTAATTCAATCGTTGGTACGGCCTCTAGCGGCATTGTCGACTGCGCCGGCAGCACCGGCTCCAATGGAATATGTAAGGCGTCAAAACTCGCGCTCTGTAACCGATATTGTCCGGGTCGACCGATATAGCGCTTGCCATCAAACAGTGACAGCACTGGCTGTTGTGTTGGGCTGCGGCTTTTCTCGCCGCGCGCCGCCCAAATGGTGGTGTATTCTCCGGACGGCATATGCCAACTCACAAAAACGTTTTTGATCGTGTTGCCGTCTTCGCTGGTGCTCTCCGCATAAGTGACGCGCTGACCATTATTCTGGCTGTGAAATACGCCGGGTCGAAAAATCGCAAAGCCGATGTTTTGGCTGCTCTGTTCGAGATGTGCCTCTAGGGTTTGCCGCGCATAGGGCGTGAGCACTAACGACATTGCGCCTACGGTAACGGCGAGTCCTATGATGAGCGGGCTAAGCCAACGTACGGCTCGTGTTGGGGCCATGCCCGAATTGAACAATACAATCATTTCTTGAGTGCTATACAGTCGTCCCAAACCCAGCAGTAGCGAAAAATATAGGGCGAAAGGAACGATCAGTTGCAGGATCTCGGGTAGGCGTAAGGCGACCACGGTTACGACTGTGGCGCCAGGAATCTGCCCAAGCGCGGCTTTTTCTAAAAAATGCGTAAATCGCTCTCCAACTGCGATCAATAAAATAACTGTCAGCGTGGTTGCGAAAACCGCGATTACCGAGCGATTGATGTATCTGGACGCGACCATACTTACGTTATGTGGTCGCTCGCGTAGAGCGTTATACCGACAGACATTGCGGCCCCGAAGAATTGTTGAAGGTGCATAATGACAGCTACCGCCTTGCCATGGAAAGCCCAGCATATGTCAACCAACGTCCGATGTTAGCGCAGCGCCTAATTAATCAATTTGACGCTCGAGCACCTGCCGTGGATCGACGTATGGCTGAGGTGCTGGGTTTGTTGATCTTTGGTTTTGGCGGTTGGTCGATAATCGCGGCTGACGAAATTACCCATGTTCAGGTCTGGCTTCGCAGTGATTGGTTGAATGCTATTCGCCCCGGGTTTGCTGCGATAACCGATCTGTTCCTATATGTCTTCTACCTGATATTTGCGGTCTTGCTCGCCTTGGGTTTTACCTCTGAACAAGCGTTGCTTCGTGGCCTGGTGTGGCGCTATCTAGCGGCGCAACTCATCGGTTCAGTAGTGCTCGTTAGAGTTTTGAAAATGCTGCTTGGGCGTGGGCGGCCTGACAGTGACTTGCCAGGGCAGTTCACAGGCGAGTGGGGTGCATGGACCTTGGAAGCGAGCTTTCATTCGATGCCATCGGGACATAGTGCCGATGTATTTACCGGTGCGGTGCTGTTGGCGTTAGTGTGTAAACGCCCGTGGCTGCGTATTGTGCTTCTCAGTACAGCGGTTTCAGTAGCCTTTTCTAGAGTTGCGGTGGCGGCCCACTGGCCCTCGGACGTTTTGCTCGGCGGTCTTATCGGCTGCTGTTGCGCCTATGCGCTTGTGCGCTTCTACCCTCTGCAAAAATAGAAAAGTCGCGCTCCGCGGGAAAAAATTTCTGTTTTACGCCGACCGCTATTGCATTTCTGCCAGTACGATGCCGTTGCTATTGAATAGGATGGTATGCGCAGGCAATTTGGATTGGTGCTGCAGGCGGGTGAGAACGATATCCCCGGATTTCGGCGCACGGCGCTCGACAGCGCGTTTGGTATAGGTCACGAAGCTGGGCAGGTGGGCTTTCCACAACACGAGGGGAGCGGATTTTTTCGTGGCGATGGTCGCAGCGTCTTTGATCGGTTGTTGCTGAATCTCTGCCAGCAAAGGCAATACCGCCCAGGCGAGGACGAGTGCTTGGATGAGCCCCGCCACCACCAATCTCTGCCAGAGCGCTGATCTATTGAGGAATATCAGCCAGGCGGTTGCCACGGCGCCACCGATAGACAACACCCGATAGGATAAACCCGCCGAATCGGTGGCCGCACTGAGCATGGCTTGTTGATGTGCATTGTCCATTCGCGTAGCACCGTAGTTCAGCAGTTCGGGTAACAACGAGAATAAGATTGGCAAAATTAGGGCGGGGGCCAGTGCCCATATCTTTGATTGCAGGCGGTCCATTTGCGTGCCCAGCAACAGCAGCAATGGCGTAAACCCATACAACAGATAGTGCGGTAGTTGGGTGCCGGAAAGCGAGAAAAAGATAAAAACAAAGCCGAAACTTATCCAGCAATACCTTTCCAGCGTCGCCACTGCAATTAACGGGCGTTTCCGCAGCAATTGGATCAATAAACCGGTGAATGGCAGCAGCATCAACAGCAATACCGGAACGTAGTAAAAAACATTACCGCCATGCCCTTCGAAGGTGTCTGTGAAGCGGGCGACATTGTGTTTGAGAATAAAGCCGTCGATAAATGCTTGGCCCTGCTGCAGATAAATCGCGACGTACCAAGGCGCGGCAATCAGCAGCAATAAAAACCAACCGCCGGGATTAAACAGCGCTCGCATAAATTGCTTGAGGCGACCAGTGCTGGCGAAGAACAGCAGACCGCTGACCATAGGAACTAATACCGCTACAGGACCTTTGGTCAGAAGCCCTAGCGCGATCCATACGTATACGCGGCGCAACTGACGCGCGCTTGGCTGTTCCCAATAGCGATACATATCGATAAACGCTAACGCGAGAAAGAGATTCAGTAATGCGTCTGCACTGGCGAAGTGGGCGATGCCCCAACACGCGATACTTAAACATAACATCGCCGCAACCAGGGACGCGGGCGCATTGCCGAGGCGAGGTCTGGCGAACGCGAAAACCACCCAGACCCAGAGACTTGAAGCCAGTGCCGATGGCAGTCGAAATGCCCACTCGGTATGGCCGAAGGCGGTTACGCTGAGTGCCTGCAGCCAATAAATCAGAATCGGTTTGTCGAAGCGCGGCGCGCCGTAAATGAATGTGGAAATAAAGTTGCCGTTACTAAGCATTTCGGTGGTGGCACCGCTGAACGCGCCTTCATCGACGTCGAATAACGGCCAACCGCCTAGATTCATGAAGAACGCCCAAACGATGAGTGCGGGTAGCCACCACTGTATTGACGAGCGAATTTCCGCGGGTTGGTTCACTTTGGCGCTGGATAGTGCGAAGGGTTAGTCCTGAGTTTGAGCTGGGTGCCAGCCGTCTCGGCCTGCTGCTGGTGCGTTGCGCACGACGTAGGATTTCTGCTTTCCGGCTTCAAAGTAGGTGCGGGTCATAAGTTCTGCGAGTACGCCAACAGTCAATAACTGTACAGCGGCGATGATCAATATCATGCCCAATGTCATCAAAGGCCGGCTGCCGATGTCTTCACCGAGGAATAGTTTGATGAAACCGAGATATGCGAATATGGCAGTGCCTAAGCCGCCCAGGGCAAGGCCGATGCCACCGAAAAAATGCCCCGGACGAGATTCATAGCGAAGGAAAAAGAATACAGATATCAGATCTACAATCACCGCCGCGACTCGAGACAAGTTGTATTTAGACTTGCCGGCGACTCTGGGGTGGTGGCGTACCGGCACTTCGGCTATGCGTGAAGCTCGAGTTGTTACGGCAACCCAGGCCGGAATGAAACGGTGCATATCGCCATACAAAGATACGCGTTTGATCGCTTCCGCCCGATAGGCTTTCAAGGAACAGCCGTAGTCGCGTAAGCGTATACCCGTGACTTTGCCAATAATCCGATTGGCGACGAAAGACGGTAGCAGCCGGGTGAGCGTTTTGTCTTGACGGTTTTTGCGCCAGCCAGAAACCATATCGAGATCGCGCAGGAGCAACTCTTCAATCAGCATAGGAATGTCTTGAGGATCATTTTGCAGGTCGCCGTCCATGGTGACGACTAGATCACCGCGCGCTTGATCCAGACCGGCCTGCATCGCTGCGGTTTGGCCAAAATTTCGGTTCAATTCAAACGCGCGCACATGATCACCGAATTGCTCGCGTGCTTCTTCAAGTCGTTGCCAGGTCGCATCGGAAGAACCGTCGTCCACAATGATCAGCTCCCACGGGTGCGCGTACGCCTGCAACGCATGATGTACTCGGTCGACCAAGGGATAAATGTTGTCTTCCTCGTTGTAGACCGGCACAACGATGGACAAACTTTGCGAGGCGTTACGACTCATGGGGCTACCTTATTCTGAGGGCGGCGATAAGTCCGCGATGTTAACACGGCTATTAAGTTTCTCTGGAATTCTAATGGCGGTTTGACCTAGGTACAGTGCGGTGATGGGCACTACGATTTTTAGCAAAATTTCCATCGGCCAACTGCTTGGGCTGGGGCTAGCCGTTGCTTACTGTGTGGTGATTGAAGTCTGGCTCGGCTGGCAGTCTGTGCTTGCACCTTTAACTGGGTTACCCGCGCTGCTGCTCGTGCAAATGGTGGCACTGCTCGGGTTAACTTATATTGTTCGGGCTTTGCGACTTTACAGCTATTTTCGTGGCGAGTTGCAGCGTCGCTTTGGTTTGACGTTAGCGATCATGCTTACGCACAACCTATTCAACCATCTGCTGCCAGCGCGATTGGGCGAAGCGAGTTTGCCGTTGTTGCTACATAGGCACTTACGAGTCGATGTGCTCAAGGGCGCCAGCGCGCTGTTTTGGTTCCGCCTTTTAGATGTCCATGCGCTGTTGAGCTTCGTTTTGCTCGCGCTGGCTTTTGCTCCGAGTAATGGGCCGCTGTTTAACGCGGTTTTGGTGCGCGACGAGGTGTTAAATTGGCCCGTCGTGCT
>TARA_B100000963_G_scaffold361610_1_pt1 | contig 21574 bp, 20 predicted proteins | sample TARA_B100000963 | Tara Oceans TARA_B100000963 (sample SAMEA2622097) | marine metagenome | biome: marine biome (ENVO:00000447); feature: surface water layer (ENVO:00002042); material: "saline water (ENVO:00002010), including plankton (ENVO:xxxxxxxx)" | depth 5 m | reverse complement strand
ACAGGAACAGGTACAGGAACAGGTACGGGAAACTAAAAATAATCTTTATATGATCTTAAGAGAGCGGCATTAGTCGCTCTTTTTTTTCCAGGAATCTTGACACATATCTTCCAGAGTTTTTTCGGTACGCCAGCCAAGCATTCTCCTTGCCTTTGTTGGGTCTGAATATAGTTTAGCAACATCGCCTTTTCTTCTCTTGGCTACTTCATATGGGATAACTATGTTGTGCACTTTTTCAAAAGTTTGGATAATTTTTAAAACTGAAAATGCATTTCCTGTTCCTAGGTTTATAGCTTCATATCCAATATTTTTTTTTAGTAACTCTAAAGCTTTCACATGTCCAATTGCTAAATCTGAAACATGTATGTAATCTCTTTCGCCTGTTCCATCATTAGTCTCATAGTCATTACCAAATATTTGTAACTTATCTTGCTTTTTATTGGCAACTTTACAAATAAATGGCATCAGATTATTCGGCAAACCTCTAGGATTTTCTAATAACAATCCAGAATCATGTGAGCCTATTGGATTAAAGTATCTTAAACTTACGATATTCCAACTCTTATTAGATTGACTAAGTGATTCTAAAATTGACTCAACAAAAGCTTTAGATTTCCCATAGGGACTGTTGGGTACATTTTTAGCAGATTCTTCTTTTAAGGGAAGCTCTGATGGGTCACCATAAATTGTTGCTGATGAGGAAAATATAAGAGACTTTACCTTGAAAGCTTCCATTACTGAAAGTAAATTTAGAGTGCCTAATACGTTATTAGAATAGTATTCAAGCGGTTTTTTATGTGATTCCTCAACAGCTTTTAATCCTGCAAGGTGAATTACATGGTCAAAATTATTGGTTTCAAAGCAGTTAAATATATTTTTTTTATTTAAAATATCTCCTTCATGAACTTTAATTCTTTGCGAAGTAATATTTTCCATTTTTTCAATAATCGATTTCGATGAGTTAACAAAATTATCAAAAATACATACATTGAAATTTCTTTTAAGAAGAATTGTCACAATATGGGATCCAATATATCCAGCGCCCCCAGTTACTAGAATATTTTTTTTATACATATGAACTAATATATCCTAAATCTTCTAACCTCATCTTCTAATTCAATTGATTTAATTAACAATGCAGCTGGATCTTTTGTTAATGGTCTCCAAGTAAAACTAGATGCAGGAGTTCTGCTTGAAAGATTAAACAAGTCAAATGGGATTTTTAACTTTACACCTTTGTCAAAAGAACCCTCTCCAAATAACTCCTCAGAAACATCTGTTCTCGAAAAAAAAGCAGACATCTCGACTCCGTTATCAAATCTCCTTTTGAACTCTAATGTATACCCAATATCGCCGGCAAGATACTCTCCAAATGAAAGTTTAGTTATTACATTAGTTTGAGGTTCTAAAATGCTAAAGTTTATTCGGGAAATATTATTTGAATAATCCATAAAATTAAATTTCATATCATATGATCTTTTTTTCAAATGGAATATTTCTGCTCCTAATGAAATTATAGAACCCTCTGGATAGTACAAATATTCAGCACCAATACCCCCAAACATTTCTTCATAAATACCACCGGTAAAACGAAAAAAATGTTTTCTCTCATGACTTAATAAGTGTGAAAGTTGTAAGCGTCCTATAATTATTCCATTGCCAAAGTTATTCATATATTTTTTTAAATCTGATCTAACTTGATTAGGATAAGTATCAAGGGGCGGGATAAAAAGCTCGTCAAAATTGTCATATAAAGAATATTTTAAATTTGAGTCAATATATGTGCTTTCTGAGAAATATATTTGTGTATTATTTTCAAGAATTAGACCTCCAAAATAAAAACTTTCTCTTGCTGCAATAAAATTTCTTATTCCAGTTGAAAAATTTGTTCTCACAATTGGAAAATTCTCTTCCCTGCTGTAAGAATCTTTTAATTCTATATCTTGATACTCTTCGTTTCGAATATTAACTTTCCTTCCTTTCTTATATACTGTTTGGACCATTTCCATTCCAAGACTACTTTGGGATATATATATATTAGAGTTTGGCTTATATTCTGAAATTATATGTCTTATTACTTCATTTGGCAGATACTGATTTGAATACGCATTTTGTTTAACTGATATTTTAATATCCTCATCTTTTTCGGCGATAGATATTAATCCAATTTGATTTGATACTAGAGCTTGTCGTATCTCCTCATAGTTTCTTATTTCTTTTTTGGATACATATTTTGGATTAGGATCATACTTTGAAAGGTCTGCATTATATGCAAGAGCTGCAAAGAGTTTATTTCCTCTTAGCAAACCTGCCTTGAAAGTAGTGTGGTTTCCAAATTTAAACTCATATCCAAGATTTATCTTAAAATTAGAATCTGGATATTTGATATTACTATCTAGACTAGTGGGATCATATTCTGCAATAAATTTTGAATTTTCATTGATATGATAGGAAAGGCCTCCAAAAAAAGATGCATCTTCACCTGAAAAAAAATTATTGAAATCTACTGTTCCGCCATAACTCTTAACTTCATTTGATCTGTTTTCAAATCTTTCAGACAAGCTTATAAGAGGATTATCAATCTTTATTCCTGAACTAAATTCTCCCCAACCAAGACCAAAAGAATATTCAAATTTATTTTGAACACCAGAAATAATTATGTATTCACTATTAAAATAACCAGTTCCAGCAAAGTCGTTTAATCCAAAAGCTATTTTATGGTCATCAGATAAATCAAATGATGCTTTGATATTGAAGCCTTTATCTTTATAAGACTGATTTGAATTTTCTTCACCAGTATTCCAAAAGATATAAGGTTTGTTTGCAATATCGACATAAAAAATTGTTGCATCTAACCAATCAAAAGGACTAGCTGTAACATACAATCTTCTTACTGGTGAATTTCTTACAAGGCCAATTGAGTAATTTGATGCTTTCATGCTGAAAGCTGAGGGTGTATTTATATAGCCAATTTGTCCATGCGAGCTGAATGTTTCGAAACTATTTGCAAAAAATGGTAAAAGTATTAGAAGAATTCTCAAATTAATCACTAATTGTATTAAGTGAAGCAGCAGCAAAAGCTATATCAGAGATAATTTTAGTTGCAACGCTTACAAGCGGAAGAGTATCCATTACCCCAAGATCTCTTGGAACAACAACAGTATCACCAGGATTTAGAAAAATTTCCTTGCTGAAAAGCATATCTTTATAAGGTAAAGATTGCCCGTTCGCTTTAATAATATATATTTTTGAAAGATCAGCATACTTTGTTGTCCCACCGGCAAACTCTATTAGGGATTTAACCGTTGTGTCACTTGTTATATTCGTTGTAATTGGATTCAATACTTCCCCTGTAATAGTTACACTCGTTGATAAGGCAGGAACTATAATCCTATCTCCTTGTTCCAGAATAAACAGTTCGGATTCAATTGACTCGGGAGCAAAATCTCCAGCCACTCTGCCTACAAAATTGATATTTTCTGCTAAAGAAATTAACTGAGAAAAATTTATAGAAGTATCTGATTGTCGCATAGGATTTGATAATGAATTAATTGCAGCATCTGAAATTATTCTTTTTGAGGAGTCAATGGCTGTTCTCTCCCTCACTCTTACACTCTCTCGAAGTACTATTACCCCATCATAAGAAGAGTTTTTGAGAAAACCTCCTGATATTGAATACAAAGTATCCAATGAAGTTCCGTTTGCAATTGTGTAAATACCTGGTGCGGCAACCAAACCGCTTATTTCAACTTGAATTTGGTTATTTATCTCACTTGGAATATTTACTGATATTAAATCTTTTGCATCAAAAACTTGACTGTAAGAATCGCTAACACTTTCATCTTTTAAAGAAACCACGGTTTTTTCAGTGCTAGCAGTTTTATTAGAGCCAAAAAAATTAAATAGAGCCATTGGGGAAATTCTACCAATAATTGGTAGATTATATTTTTCAGTTGATATATACATGACTTTTAAATCATTGGGATTGATAATTTTTTGTAGCTCCTCTTTTCGCGCAGTTTTCTCTATGTTTTCATAAAGGGCCTTTAATCTTTCTGATGAGTTCACGAATTGATCAGATTCATCCAATAACTTATTTCTTTCCTCTTCATTAAGGTCCGTAAAAATCTCAAATTCTTGAGACAAAATAGAAATATCCGACCTCGAAAAAAAGTTTACAATTACATTTTCTTGTATATCGATTTGCTCATATGTTTTAGGGTCAGCAATAGAAAATGAAATAAACTCTTTCTTTAATAAATTGGTATTAAATTGTTCAATAGTGCCATAAAAAGGGTATATATTTTTATCAAAAACAATATCAGACATTAAATTGCTAAAAGGGGTTCCAGGTCGATAGTTTAAGTAGCCTGAGTACGTGCTGTTGCCTTTGATTTGAACTGAGAAAGAATCCTGAGTTATAACTGAGCCAATGTTCACACTTTGAATATTAAGGTTACCAATTTTTTCGTCTATTTCGTCTGGAGAAATTATTCTAGTTGTTCCAGTTGGTCCGGCTGTTGATACAGTGATATTTTCAAGGTTTGCACGTTTTGTAACGCCCAAAGCAAAGTCAATAAGCATTGAAAAATTATCAGATTCTGTATACTCATATATCATTGGTCTATTAACGTTGCCTGTAAATTCAAAATGGTTTGATGTAGCCCCAATGATAATTGTGTCTCCATTTTTTATTGATGTTCCTACTGATATTCCTTTTATTAAAAAGTCGTAGAGATCATAGACTTGTACTGTCCCATCATTTGAGGATACTTTAACTTTCCTAAGGCTTGCATTTTTTTCAAGACCTCCAGAGTATCTTATTGCATCGATTATTGATGAAAATGGGTTTACTAGATATGTGCCAGGTTCTTTAACTGCCCCAATAATTGATATTTTTTTATATGCGGCATTCTCAATATTTAAGAAACTGTTTACTCCAACATATTTTTGGCTAATTATTGTTTCAATTTTAGTTTGAGCATCTTTTAAATTAAGACCAGCAAGACTAATTTTTCCTATATCTGGTATGAGTACATTGCCTGAAAGGTCGACAATTAATTTTAAATTTTTTGTAAGGGAGCCTGTTAATAATAACTGCAATTCATCTTTAAATGAGATCTGATATTCGTTATTAAGCGGTATATCTAGCGTTGACGAAGAAATGTTTGGTGAATTATTTAAGAATCTATGGCCAAATATTTTGTAATTTATAATCTCATCAATGCCTTGTTCATTTAAGAGTTCTCGTGGTGTTAATTCATTCTGTATCTCTTCTTCCCGTTCAACAGAATTTTCAAACCTTTCTGCCTGTTCTTGTAGATCCTCTAAAGCGGAAAGACCTTCTATTGTTAATTCCTGGGCAAATATATTTAAACTAAAAACGTGCAGTAATACTAAAAAAAAATTCTTTAATTTCATAAACCCTTTCCTCTGATTATAACCTTTATTCCTCTCCAAATTATAATTAAGTCTAACCAAAGGAGCCCTATTGATGTTCTTTTTTGATATTGGTCTACATACTCATATTCATATATTGGGTTACCCATCTCAGGTGTTCCCTTCATTACATGTCCAAGTCCTAGCAATCCTCCTCTAAGAAGGAATCTTGTAACATTACCCTGTTCCCTATCTCTGTTGTAATGTAAAACTGATAAGGGGCGAGGCCCAACTATGCTCATGTCACCCTTAAAAACGCTCCAGAATTGTGGCAACTCGTCTAAATAGAACTTTTTTACAAATCTGCCCAATACCGTTCTGCTTTCCTCGGTCCACTCGGCACTGAAAGCAAGCCAATCTCCTTTTTTAGCTCCTTCAATATCAATAAATTTTTGTTTTATTAATCTAATTTTGTATTTTTTAAATCTCTTTCCACCACTAATCCCCCAATAATAAAATATTAATGGGCCTTTATTCTCTGGTATCAGCAGACCTTCAATTAAATACGCAACTTTGAGTAAAAAAAGAACCGGAATCACAAAAACTAAGACGATGCCAGATAAAATTTTATCAAAAGCAAGCTTAAAAAATCTTTGCTTTAAGGGTGATTTTAATCTAAATACATGTGCATACTTTATTTTAATTGTTTCAGATGGCGGCTTATATGGAAATGCTTCCTTAGGTTCAACTTTGCCAATCATTCTTATACTCCTTTTTCCAGTCGAAAAAAGTTTGCTCTGTAGTATATAAATACTTGTATCCAGAATTTATTATTTTAAGTGGTTTAACACGATTAGACCTAACAAGTTTTCTTATCCTGATAGGACTAAATGGATGTTTAAATCTTAAAAGATCAAAGATAAAGCTAATGATATAGGATGCGACAATCAAAAGAAGGTATGGTATCTGAATTACTGGAAAATTAGTATTCAAAACTTTCTGTATGTTGATGACATAGTTTTCTAGGGATGGGGCAGGATCATAAGTCGCATTGAACAAATAGAAATTTTGATTTGACATAATGTTATCACATGCCCAAGAAATCATATTACAAAGTTCTTTTATGTAAATGCCGGCTTTAACAGTTTTTTTATTTCCTGTGTAAAAAAAATATTTTCCTTTTATTGCTTTAATAAGCCTTGTAACATTTCCTCCCTCGCCAGGACCGTAGATTACACCAGGTCGAACTATAAGCAGTTTCCTTAAACTATCCTTTTTTTGCCAAATTTCATGAATTTTTTCGGCAGAAAATTTTGAAGAACCATAAGGGGTAGCAGGATTTACCTGAGACAATTCAGTTTTTTCATCATTGCTTAAGCCATATGGTGAAATTGAACTTGTAAAAATTATATCTTTACAATCGACTTTTTCTGCAAATTTTGTAACATTTTCTGCTCCTTTAATATTTGTTTCAAAATATTCGATTCCTCTATGTCCTGGCTCTCTATGAATTGCTGCAAAATTTGCAATAAGGTCTACTTTACCTAAGTTATTTATGTTGATTTTTTCCCTTACATCGCAATACAGCTCTTTGATTTCAGAATAATTTTTCAATACTTCAGATCTAAATGGAATTTTTTTAGAAGCTACATTCTCAATATCAAGTAAATAAACTTTCTTATATTTTTTTTCTTCAACTAAATGTTTCGCAAAAAAAACACCCACAAACCCAGAACCTCCAAAAATAACTGCTATTTTATTCATAATTTTTTAAAACCCAAAAACTTCCTCTTCAATAAATCATATCCTTTTAAAATGAGATTTTCGCCTTCTAGATTAGAAACTTTTAAATATAAAATATCATTTTCACTAAAGTTTTTTAAAACCCAAACATTCAACAATCTTTCAGATAAAAAACCAAAAACTCTTTTTTGGTAATCCTCGTAATCATTTTGATTCTTTCTTTCAAGCTCAAAGATATCTAGTATTTTGAAAAGCCACTCACAATAATTATGAAAATCTGTTTTTTTCATTACAAACATATTGAATAAACTTATAGTAGTGCCGCTCATTACTTTCTCATATGAATATGCATAATCTTTAAACTTTTTTTTAATGATTGATTCAATAAGCCTCAAGTCATCCTCATGATGAGCATTAATATAGTGTGAACGAATTGATTCAATAAAATAATTTCTTTTTTTTGGCAGTAAAATTGAGTAATTTTTAAATTTCTCTTTAAGTGACTCTGGATTAGCAATAATGGAATCTTTTAATACTAAGGGGGCATCATTGAGATAGAAATATCTTCTATAGTGGCAGAATCCATAGTATTCATAGTCTGTGTTTTTCCAAGCCCAGAAGATTCCAGTAAGTTCACAAAACTCTCCATTTTTATCTGAGATATTTTTTCCATTATCATCTCTTTGTATAGGAAGCTTTAATGATGACAATGAAGATCCTACATGAAGTGGAATATAATCATCATGCAAAGGGAACTCATAATCCTTATGAGTGTTTATAAATACTTTTATGCTCATTAATTGTGCTTATAAAATACATTTTTTATATTAACGAATTTAAAAAATAAAACATCTATAAACATTAGGAAAACAATTATCATAGATAATGGTCTGAAAACATAAAAAATTTCACCTTCAAGAAATACGTTAGTAAGAATATTATTAAAAAAAACTAAAAACATAAAAAGTCTTAAATGTTGGCCAAAACAAATTGTCCTGATCATGTAGAAATAAAAAATAAAGAAGATAAAGCCTAAAAAGAATTGAGCAACTAAACCTGCATCAAAACCAAATGAGAGTAAAACAATAGCTGGATATCCATTGGTAAATCTTATTCCCAAATCTCTGGTAGCCTTTACAAAGTCACTATTAGATATTGAATACATAATAGATTCCATTCCTGCAGGGTATTCGGATGAATATTCTTTTAAGAATAAATCATTTTGATGCTGAATGTGGCCATTCATAAGATTATAATCAACACCGTACCATGTATGGCCCTGAAGCCCTAGAGCTCTTTGAATAATTTGATCTGCAACTTCATCAGCAGCAAATGAATTTAATATCAGGTAACCTATTGCAACTAAAATTGTAAGAGAAATAAACAATAATGGACCCCATATAAAAATCACTTGTCTTTCAAAACCATAGTTAATGTCAATATGTTTAAGATTTGAGACCAGGTAATATCCTGTAAAGAAATATGCAATATTCAAATATGGTCCTGTAAACTTTTCTCCGAACAGAAATAAGATGCCACATAAAAGTATTAGTATTAAAACCTTAAATATTTTTTTTGTGTGGGCAAAACTCATGCCGAGAAAGAAAGTTGCAATTGGGGTAACATATACCGCCCTTCTGAGAACTTCAATTCCTTCCCAGTAAGAAAACCGTTCTATTGCAAGTAATAATGGAAGGCCATTCATTGCGTAAGCTAATGAAAAACAAATCAATAGCACAAAGAATAAAACTAAGAAAAAATAAAATGGATCATAGTCAGAATTTTTTTCTCGGAAAAAATTTGACATTTTTTTATGGTTATTTCGATTTAGGTGAAAAAGAAGTATTCCAGAGATAGAAAAACTTAATATATAAAGGAAGAACTTATAAGGTGAGCCAATTGGAACACCAAACCTATTTTGTTCGGTAATAAATGCTCCTTGCTCAATAAAAATTAGTGAGCTCATAACCCATACCCAACTTACCCAAAAAAATATATTAGAAAAAAATAGTAATTTATTTGTAGTATATATAAAAAGCAAAAAGGCCATGAATAGCAAAATTGAAATGTAGCCATTAATTCTTATATCCACAAAAAAAGCTAAGAGAGATAGTAAAAACGGGACCAAAAAAATTAGTAGTGCTAGGTTATTTTTAATTAAGTAGTTCATGAAGTGTCTTTTTCAGCAAATCATAGTTGAATTTATCAAGTGCATTTTTATAATTTTTGTTTATTTCAATTGTTTGTAAATTAAAATTACTCGAAAAAACGTAATCTATTCCAGCATCTCTAAAGCATTTATTCAATTCTTCCGTTGACTGATAACCTATAGGAATTATTTTTGCACCTAAATACATAATTTCAAATATAAAAGTTGAATATGGAGAAATACATATATTCTTGTTTGAAATTCTTTTAAGAAAATCTGATGGCTTAGATGAATCAATGCTTAATTTTTTAAATTTACTTTCATAATTAAAATCATCACGTGGATGCTTTCTTAGAAGTACTTTTTTTCCGACTTTTTCGCTTTCTTCTATAACTTTCTTCAGCAAATCTATTTGCTCGCGTGCTGCTGAATAATATCCATGCTCTTTAAATGATTGTGAGAAGAAGATAATGTCAGAATCAATTTTATTCATACTGCTTTTGATATCATTGAGCCATATTGAGCCAATATTTGAAACATTATCATTGATTACATCTCTTTTTTCTAAAAATTGATTTGTTACTTCAGAGGTAATCAAAAAACCATTGGCAAAATAAGGATTTATAGTATTAAATTTAATTCCTATTTTTGTAAGGTAAAAATTTATCCAATCTGGAATACTAGTAAGTTTATTTGAATCTGGGTGCAGGTTTCTTAGATATGCAAGAAATTTAATGTTGAAAATTTTGGCTAAAATTCTATTTTTCAATGATGGCGAACCAAGAATTAGGCTTATTTTTTTTTGATTGTAACTTCTTATTAATTTTAAATTTTGCAGCCAAGATCTTTCCAAGACTAAAAATTCTATGTTTAACAAATTTAACATTTTAGTAATGTCTTCTTTCTCTTCTTGAGTCTTTATTGAAATAAATATCATATTTTCAACATCTGATTCTGAACTTTGATAGAAAAGTAAATTTTTGTAACTAGCATCCAAACAAAACTTATAATTAATGCGTATTGAAGAATTTTATAGTTATTTGAATCATGCATCAAAAAGATAGAAATTATGAAAATTATTACTGATGTTACATGTGAAAATATTATGTAATTATCTTTTTTATATGCATAGAGTGCATAATGAGGAACCATGCTCAATACAAAAATAAAAGAAATCATAATCTGAAGTTCTAATAAATCTTTAAATTTTAAATAAATTGGGTTACCAATCCACTCTAATAGAGCTGGGGTGAAAAGAAGAATAGCAACAGAATATCCAACACAAAACAATAAAACTGATATTCCTAACTTTGAGTAAATTCTCTTAAAAGTTATTAAGTTATTTTTTGAATTATTCTCTATCAATTTTGGGTATGAAAAGCTGAAAATTCCAGAATCTGCAAAAGATAGCATAGATATACATATTGAGCTAAATAAAACATAAGCTGCTAAAATATCATTATTAAAAAAACTTTCGTAATAAAATCTATCTAGTAAAAATAATAATCTGTATGCGATCGTTCCTATAAAAAATGGGATAACAATTTTTAATCCTTTTTTTATAAAAGAACTGGATATTGTAAATGTAAAATTATTGATATTCTTCAACCTTAAAATACCAAATAATATTGATATAAAACCGCCACAACACCATAAAAATAAGACTATTTTTAAATCAATATTATTGGGAAATAAATAGAAATAGCCCAAAAGAATGTAGACCCAAAGACCATGCCTAAAGAATAAAGATAAACCTGCAGAAAGAGCTCTCTTTTGTATGACAAGAATTCTAAATATTTCTTGTGATAAAAATTCTAAAACAAGAAGGCATATAAAATATCCAAAATAATTAAAGATTTTGTCTTCAAAAGATGCAAAATAACCAATAAAAAAAATTGCCAAAAAAATGCTAATCAAAATTAATGTGAAATGATTTTCAATAATTATTTTTCTTTGTTTTAAATTATTTACATATTCTCGGGTAGAGTAGATATAGAAATCTAATCCGATTACATATAGGCTATAAATTATTGTTGCGTATATTATGCCGTAAGACGCTAAATCGTTTGCTGATAAAAATTTTGCAAGAATGAGAATAAGTGAAAATTTTGCAAACAGTGTCAGGCTTCTTAAAAAAACATTAAATAAATTTACCATTCAGAAGCTAATGTTATGAAGTTCCGTTAATTTTTTTATCTTTTGCAGCCAAAAAAATGATGTAAAGAACAGAGATGCAAAATCCTAAAAATAAACCAGATAAATAGAAAAATAATCTATTTGGAAATGATGGCTTCTCTGGTAAATATGCTTTATCGACTGTTTTAAGGATATACTCTTGCTTAGTCTCAGCAAGCATAATTTTCTTTAATTGCTCTTCTTTCAGCCTATAAAAGAGATCTTTTAGTTCAATTATTTCTGTTTGCTCAATTTGCTCATCAATGAATTTTATTGATTTATTAGATTGCTCAAGATCCTGGCTTTTAATTTCACTATTAATATGATTAATTAAATCCAGTAGAATCTGCCTGGATAACAATGGAGAATGAGAAATTACTGAAACATTTATTAAACCATTCTTTCTATTTTCAGAAATTCTTAAATTGTTTTTTAAGAACTCTTCTTGGCCCTCAAAAAGTGAAGGCACGACGTTTCTGTATTTTTTTTTCTTTCTTACCCAACTTCCATCATTAATCCTATAGATACTATTGTCATAAGAAATAGAATTTGTATTCATATCCCAACCATTGCCTGCAATTATGTACGGCATCAGATCATATTTATCAATAAAGGAGGCCAAAAAGTCTTTTGAAGTCATGATTGCAAGAACTTCTTGCTTTCTATTCGCTGATTCGTCGCCCAAATCAATTCCCGCCATTGAGGCTAAACCAGAAAATTGACTTAGACTATTTATTTGTGTGCTATCAAGATTATTTTGATAAGCCAAAAGAGATGACGAAGTATATTTATCTGAAACTATTTTAGATAAAAGAAATACGCTCAAAAAAATAAAAAAGAATATTGAAAAAAACGAAATCTTTCTTCGATAATAACTTTCAATTATATTTCGAATTCCTAACTCAATCATGGTTTAAAAATCTCCTGACATGTTTTCTTTAAAATATCAGCTTGTTCAACAGCTTTTGACAAATCCCAATAATTTGTTTTTAAGCATATAAGCCTTTTTTGCAGGTCCTCGGCAATGGGGCATAATCCTCTATGATAAGCAGTATAAGTGAGAAATTTTTCTCTTCCAAGAATATCTAGATTTTGCATAACTGGTTCTTGGTAGCCTAATTTCCAACACCCATAAAACTTATCACCACCATTATTGATGAAGCATTTTCTGAAAAAATCCCAAGAATACTCATGATTTAGTTTCGCTACCCATGTCCAATAAGAATGAACGCTATCAATAGGCACTTTTTGAGGAGTTAAATACTCCTCGTAGCCTCTCACTGCATTATTAAAAATTTTACCTACTTCTTTCCTAATATTAGTCAGCTCTTCAATCCTTTTTGTTTGAGCGTAAGCTACTGCACAACATAATTCAGGCATCCTATAATTCCAACCTAAACTCGCGTGTCTCGAATAGTTGGGGTTCTGAATATCATCCTTGGAGATTTTTGCTTTTGAAGTTGATAAACCTGCATATCCAAGAGATTGAACTCGACGAAGTTTGAGCGCAAAATCTTCATCATCTGTAATAACCATACCGCCTTCTCCGCTTGTTAAGTGTTTACTGCTTTGAAAACTATAACTCGCTGCATCTCCATATGTACCAACGATCTTGTTTTTGTATTTTCCTAAAAATGTTTCAGCATTATCCTCTAAAACTTTTAGATTATATTTTTTAGCAATTTCCATTATTTTTTCCATATCTGGAGAAAGCCCAAATATTGAAACAGGTATTATTGCCTTTGTATTTTCAGTTATATTTTTAATTATTGATTCAGGGCTAATGTTATATGTTTCGGGACAAACATCTGCATAAACTGGAGTGGCGTTAGATTGTAATACACAAAAAGTTGTAGATGACATTGTCAAAGGTGTGATTATGACTTCATCCCCAGCACCAATTCCCCAAGCTTCTAAACACGCATGCATTGTGGCTGTGCCATTTACAAAACTTATACCAAATTTCTTATTGAAAGTTTTTGTAAATTCATTCTCTAATAAAGTCATATATTTGCTGCCTGATGAGCTTCTAAAATTTGTTTCTAAGACATCTAATACAGCTTCCCTCTCTAAATTACTTATTCTTTCAATTTTCATTTTCTTCATCTCTCTTATAGCCTTCGTTTCTAATCGTTTTCTTATCATTAATGATACTGTATTTATCAATGATATTTATGATATCCGCAAATGAGCAATCAATAGAATTAATATGACTAAATATATTATTCAGATATATTATGTCTTCCTCATAATCAACAGTTAAACGAATATTTGAGTAATCAATTTCATTAGTGAAATTATGCACAGAAAATAAATTTGGATTTTTCCAGATATATGGCGTCACATGTAATCTTTCAGATTTTAATTTTGAGCTTTCGTATGCTTTTTCTAAAGCATCAAAACTAAACACTTCAACATCAATTCCCTCGGGAAACGTAGGTTTTATAGTGTTAGACACATAGTCATATTTATTCTCATCAAATAATCGTATTGCATGATCAATCACTTTAGGGTCTTTGAACGGATCATCAGCTGTTATCCTAACAATATTATCAAGATTCATTTCTGATGCACAAAAATAAAAACGAGAAAGAACGTCATCAAGATCACCCCTAAAATACTTAAGATTTTTTTCTAAACAAAATTTTTCAATTTCATCATCAGATTTGTTGGTGCTTGTTGCTATTATTATGTCATCTAAAAAAAGAGACATACTCAAGCGATCTAATAGAACTTCAATTAAAGCATTATTTCCCAATTTTCTAAAAATTTTATTAGGCAGCCTTGTAGAGGAACATCTTGCTTGAATGATTGCTGTATAATTTTTTTTCACCATAATCTTGGATCTATTACACGCAATGGTATTTCATCATCATTTGAATAATCTTTCTTAGAAACATTATCAAAATAACTATTAATTTCCTCTATCTCGCTCCTTGAAACGCAACCAAACAAAGTTAACGAATTTTCAATTCTTGGAAGATTAGAAATTACTCCCTCAACTGCATTAATTTTATTTTTATTTAAATAATTAAACCAAGAATTTAAATATTTTTCTAAACCATCTGGAAGAAGTTTTTTGGCATTTTCCTTATTGATCAGGGCACCTTGTAAAAAAATTGATCTTAAATCAAACCTAATTTTCTTTTCTTGCAGATATTTAAAAACTTCACTTTCTATAAACCTTCTATCTAAAACATTTGCAGGAACCTGAATTACGTCAAAAAAAAGTAGATCTTTATAATTATGAATTGAATTAGTAATATCATCCTCTGAATATATAGAAATACCAATATTATCTATTGGAAAGTAAGACTTGATTTTAGAACATAGTTCAGGAAGATCAGGCTGACTTAAAGCCTCAACATTATGGATTAATAAGGTATCAATATTATCGACGTTTAGGTTTTTAATACTTTGTTCAATATTTTGTGCAGCTTCATTGAAATTATTTTTTATGTTAACTTTTGTAATTACTTTCGCTTTCTCATCAATGAACTTGCTTATTATTTTTTCGCTGTCTCCGTATGCTCGCGCCGTATCAATGTAAATACCACCTTTTTCAAAAAAAAATTGGAAAATACTCTCAACCTCACTAGAAGAAGGCAGCTCTTCAGAGCGGTTAATGCCGTATGGAATACCAAATTGAACAGTGCCTAAACAAAAATCACGCATCGTTAACATTTTTTATATCTCCAATTGATTTATTAATAACATTTTTAAAAGTTGGAAGTTCAATTCTTAAAACCTTCTTTATTTTTTCAGAATTCATTCCACAATTTTTATTTCTGTTGTCAGCTAATGGTGATAAAACTTTTTTAACCAGTGCTTCTCTACCAAACACTTCACATATTTCTGAAATATAAGAGTATTTAGAATAAGGTTTATCTGTGCCAAAATTAAAAATTCCAACAGGTTTATTAATAACAAGTTTCAAAATAAGTTCACATATATGCTCAACATGTACAGAGCTGGTAAAAACATCAATCCAACCATCTATTTGTTGGTTAAACTTAAAAGAATCAATTAAATAATTAAGCATCCCCGTTTTTTTTGGGTTCATGCCAACAAAAGAAGTTCTCAATATTACACTATTAGTTGAAAAATACTTCTCTGATAAGATTTTTTGTTTTACGTAGTCATTTTTTTCTCTTGTAACTGAGAATTCATCAGATTGATTTGTGTTTGATTCGTACATTGCATCAGTCGAAAAATGAATTTTATAAGAATTTTTGCTACTAATCTTATTGATGATTTTAGGAACTTCGATGTTAGCAAAATTGATTTTTGAATTTGCACAAGAATTGAAATCTATGTCTGCAATACAATTAATGATTATTTCGGCATTTTCTAAATGATTTTTCGTATTTGTAGAAATTTTTTTATCCATGAATAGCTCATCTCTAGATGGGGTAATGAGGTTAAATTTATTATTTTTTAAAAGAAATTTTTTGATATTAGAGCCCAAGAATCCTGATGAACCCAATAGTAAAACATTCATAAAAAAAAGCCCCTTAAACCTCCAATAAGAAGTTTTATTTCTAACTCAATACCTGAACCAAGCCTGGACTCACCAGTTCTTTGCAATACACTTACAGGGATGCTAATTTTTTTTGCCCTTTTATTGAATACTGAAGTTGAATAAGTTCCCTCAGCAAAATTATTGTTGATGCCGTTATGCGTGAATCCTTTGAATCCACAAAAAACATCTTTTATTCCAAAAAAAGTTTCGAATAAAAAACATATAATCTTTTCTGATGGCCTGTAAATTTTATCTCTTTGACCAGTGACAATGTCATTTTCGTTAAGGGCATTAATCATACTTTTTATACTGTTAAGACCAACCTCCCCATCACCATCAATAATTATTAATTTCCTGTATTTTGAGCATTTAAAATAATTTGCTATTGCATAAATTACACTCTCGTATCCCTGTTGTTTGACGTCAACAATTCTAACTTTTTTTAAAATCGATTTTTTCTTTGTGTCATCAGTGGAATTATTATTAAAAACAATTACTTCTCCATGTTTTTTCGCTATCTCAAGAACGTGAGATATGGTTTTTTCCTCATTGAAAGCTGGTATTGCTATTAAGACAGATTTGTCCATCTAAATGATTCATTTTTTTCAATATCGCAATTAATTTTTTTTCCAATAATTTTTTTCCAATCATATGGCTGAACAGAGCCCTCAGGACAAGGTCTCAAAAAATCAATATCATCTTCAGTAATTAAATGACCTTTTCTTAAATCTTTGTTACTAACACAAGAGCGTCTCTGAACTACATAGGCATTAATTTCATTTTCTTCAACTTTTTTTAATCCATCGCCCAATGAATCTATTATTTCCCTTGATCTTGTTACCATTTCCCTCCACTGGGTTGGATTAACAGCAAATTTATGATCTGGACCAATTCTGTCGTTATCGTCTGTAAAATGCTTCTCAATAATTCTCACTCCAAAAGGCAATGAGCCATAAACGGAAGATGGAGTAACTGTATGATCTGAAAGTCCTAAAATAGCATTCGGAAAAAGTTCTTTATACTTTTGCAAAACATTCAGATTGACAAATTTTATCTTATCAGGGTCCACTGTGTAATTTGTATTACATTGCATAATACAATGTTGATTATCGTATTTATTTATTAATTGCATCACCCTTTTTACATCATCGATTGTGCATGCGCCGGTTGCAATAACTATTGGAAGACCAGTATTTAAACAGCTTTCAACATGATCAATCCATGACACATCTCCGCTTCCAATTTTTATGAAAGGGCAAATATCTTTAATTAATTCAATAGCTTCTGAATCATATGGTGTTGAAGAAAAATCAATATCAGCCTTAATACATTCTTGCTGAACTTCAATTGTCCACTCTCTTCTAAAATGATAGTCATCATAAATTTGGGATACACTTTTTTTCCAGTCAGACTGATGAGTCTTAAGATTTTCAATTTTTCTAAACTCTTTATCATTCACAATTTTATCTGCTTTAAAATGTTGAAACTTTGCACAATCTGCTCCAGCCTCTTTTGCAAGCCATACTAATTCTTTAGCACGTTCCAGTGAACCATCATGGTTCGCTGCTATATCTGCTATAAAATATGGATAAGTTAAATTGCTAAACCTCTCAAATTTCATTTAAAAGCCCCTTAATTTGGTCTATAGACAAAAAATCTTTATTTTGGCCTGAATTATAGCAAAAACCGCTTTCAACAGGTTTGCAGTTTTCCAAGGCAGAGTAATAGTTTTGCGTAGACTCTATGTTTGGTAAAATTGCGTAATATTTTCCTAAATCAACAGTACTTAGACCATCTGAGAATGAAATCATTTCTTCGTGAAGTTTTTCACCAGGCCTTATGCCAATAATATTTTTTTCTGCATCTGGTGCAATTGCATTAGCTAAATCCATTATGTTATAGCTAGGGATTTTAGGTACAAAAATTTCCCCTCCAACAGAATTTTTAAGTGCCCAATTGACCATTTTCACACCATCCGAGAGGGTAATATTAAATCTAGTCATATTTGGATCTGTAATAGGTATAGCCCCTTCTTTTTTTAGTTTTAAAAAAAATGGTATTACTGATCCTCTACTGCCCATAACATTGCCATATCTAACTACTGAAGTTTTGAAATCTCTTTTTCCTTTAATGTTATTTGAAGCAATAAATAATTTATCTGAGCATAATTTTGTTGCTCCATACAGATTTATAGGTGAAGCAGCTTTATCTGTTGATAAAGCGCAAATTCTTTTCACATCAGAATTCAATGATGCCTCAATAATATTTTGTGCACCTAAGATATTTGTTTTTATACACTCAAACGGATTATATTCAGCCGCTGGAACTTGTTTTAAAGCTGCAGCATGAACAACAATATCAATTCCCTCTAGTGCTAAATCAAGCCGGGGTTTATCTCTAACATCGCCTAAAAAATATCTCATAAAGGGAAACTTTTCTTCAGAAAATATTTGCTGCATCTCAAACTGCTTCAATTCATCTCTGCTAAAAATTACAAGTCTCTCTGGTATATTTTTTGAATCAATGATATCTCTTACGAAAGCTTTTCCAAAAGATCCTGTCCCACCTGTAAGAAGAATTGACTTATTTTTAAAATTCATTTTATTTAGATTATAAATTCAAGTTAGTGTAATGTCTTTTTTTAAAGATTTTTTAAGTATCTTTTCGCAACAGCCATCGATGAGGATATTGCTTGATGCATATCTAAATATACATACAAACCACACCTGCCAATGAATGTCATTTTATCCTCTGATAAATTTTTGTACATTTCATATTTTTTTCTATTATTTCCAGAAATATCTTTTACTGGATAATATCTTTCAAAGTCATTTTCTTTATAATCACATGGCTCTTCAAAAGTTAATACAGTCTTATAATTGTTTACACCATGGTTAGGATATTTTTTCCATTCAGTGACTCTTGTCCATGGACCATCATGAGTGAAATTTATGGTTGGAACAGGTAGAAGTGAGGGTGATTCCAACACAACATTTTTAAATTTAATTGAACGATAAGGCAGCTCGCCATATTTGAAGTCATAATATTCATCGATTGGCATAGAATTAAATACATGATCATACTCATCTTCCATTCCTTTTTTAAAATCGGTTGAAGTTTTTACTTTAATATTTGCACTATCTAGTAACTTATAAAATATCTGAGTATATCCGTCTTTTGGCATGACTTGATATTTATCATTTGGAAAATAAAGTTCATTTAGATCGTCTCGAATAGGTACTCTTTGTAATATCGATGAGTCCAATTCCTCGATATCCAAACCCCACATTTTTTTTGTGTAAGGCCTAAACAATATATCTACAATGTTTTCTTTTCCTAATATTTCTGCTGTTTCCATATTAGGTGGAAGGGTAACAAAACTACCATCAGACAATAAAGCTTTAACTTTATGTTTGTAATCAATCCAATTAGTGAATCCACTTAGCCATTTAAAGACTCTTTCATTATTAGTATGAAAAATATGTGGTCCATATTTGTGAATTCTTATCCCCTCTTCAGAAATATAGTCATAAGCATTGCCTCCAACATGATTTCTTTTATCTATTATCTCAATAAGGTGGCCTTCATCAGCCAAAATTCTTGCTATAACAGATCCTGCAAAACCTGAACCTACGATTAAGATTTTTTTCATTTCATTATAATTGGTGCCCAGGGCCGGACTTGAACCGGCACGAAGTTTCCTTCGAGGGATTTTAAGTCCCTTGTGTCTACCAATTTCACCACCTGGGCGGTAGCGTCAAATTTTATCATCGAATGATATATTTTGCTCTGATTCTCTGGATTCAAGGTCTTCATAATCAGACCTTATATTGTTATTAATTTTTATGATGGAATTTAGTGCATTTAAATTTACACCTAAACTTTTTGCGTATTTTGATAAAGCCAAACTATCTTTAGGAAAGCATGCTCCACCAAAGCCTTTTTTATTGTCATGGCCTGGAACATTCATATGAGTTTTACCAATTCTTATATCCTTTGAAATAATTTTTATAATTTCATCCCAACTTTCTTCAACATTAAGTTTTTCATAAATAGAATGAAGTTCATTAAAAAAAATTACTTTTGATGCAAGAAAAGTATTTATAGAATATTTAATCAGTGAAGCAGTTTTAAGGTCAGTAAAGATATGTTCAGCATTAATGCAGCTTGAGTGATTTATATAAGCTTGGGAAACTTTAGCAGATATATCTTTTTTACCACCAAATATGATCATAGGCGAATTTATAAAATCTAAATTTGCATGTTTTTCTCTCAAAAATTCTGGATTATAGATAAATTTTCCATCAATTTTTTGTATGTTCTCAAGAAGTGATGGCAAAACTGTACTTTTGACTACTTTTATTGCATTAGGGCAGTATTCAATTAATTCTTTTACAACTGTTTCTATAATTACAGAATCTTGACTACCGTCATTATTCATTGGTGTTGGCACACAAATAAATACTATATCAGGATTAAAATCTCTAAGATCTTCTATAGATGTATTTATGATTGGGTCTACTATAAATTTAGCTACATTTTTATTGAACCCGAAATCTGTAGCTTTACCTACAAAGCCGTGTCCAACAATGCCTAACTTCAGTGTTTTATATTTTTTCATAGCCTTTATACCATTCTAAAAATTTTTCGATACCTTGTTCAAAGGAGAACTTTGGCTCATATCCTAATAAATTTCTTGCTTTACTAATATCAGCATGTGTTTTAATGACTTCATTTTTAGATATAGCATGCTTTACAATTGCCTTAGCACCAAGAGTTTGCTCAATTTTTTTTAACATATAGCTAATTTTAATTGGATTATCATTTCCTAAATTAAATATTTCATTATTATTTTTATTTTTTGGGTCTAGAGTATATTCTATTGCTCCTAAAATTCCTTCTACCACATCTTCAATATATGTCATGTCTCTGAACATATTTCCTTTATTATTTAAAAATATAGGTTGTTGTTTGTTAATTGCCTCAGCAAATGAATAATACGCCATATCAGGCCTTCCCAAAGGACCATACACTGAAAAAAAACGTAAACCTACCATAGAAATATCATTTAATTTACACATTTGTGATGCAAAAATTTCATTCAAAAGCTTTGATTTTCCGTATTTTGATATTGGATTAATCACAGAATTCGTTTCACAAAATTTTTCATTTACAACTCCTGAATATACAGAACTACTAGATGCATATAGAAGTTTATTAATATCATTTTGCATGCAAAAGTTACAAAATGATTCAAAACCTTTAACATTTGTAGAATCATATAGATGCTCTTGTTCTTTAGTAACTCTTACTCCTGCTTGGGCAGCAAGATTAATTGCTATATCGATATCTTTTCCATTTACTACTATGTTATTTAGATCACATTCGATAAAAGAAAAATTTTTAGATTTCAGAATTTCTAAACGTTTTGCTTTTAAAATTGGACTATAGTAGTTGTTGTTATTGTCAATTCCAATAACCTCGTGACCATCATGTGTCAGCCTTTTGACAAGATGAAAACCTATAAATCCTGCACATCCTGTTACAAATATTTTCATTATTTGGAGGCTGAGAACGGAATCGAACCGATGTTAACGGAGTTGCAG
>TARA_B100000963_G_scaffold141241_1_pt1 | contig 21574 bp, 20 predicted proteins | sample TARA_B100000963 | Tara Oceans TARA_B100000963 (sample SAMEA2622097) | marine metagenome | biome: marine biome (ENVO:00000447); feature: surface water layer (ENVO:00002042); material: "saline water (ENVO:00002010), including plankton (ENVO:xxxxxxxx)" | depth 5 m | reverse complement strand
GAAAATGAACCTGAGTTGTATCACAAAGCATACAAACTAATGTTACCTGGAGACTTCCTTGCAGCAAAATTGACAGGAATCCCTCAAACAACAATCACAGGTCTTTCTGAAGGAATTTTTTGGGATTTTAAAAATGAACAAACTTCAACAGAACTTTTTGACCATTATCAAATGAATCAAAGTTTGGTTCCCGATATTGTTGACAATTTTACGATTCAAGCTACTGTTTCTGAGGTAGGGGCAAAAGCCTCAGGATTAATGGCAGGAACTCCCATTACTTACAGGGCAGGAGACCAACCCAATAATGCTTATTCCCTTGGTGCAAGAAATTCCAGGGATGTGGTTGCAACCGGGGGAACTTCAGGAGTTGTTTATGCTCTTACCGATCAACGTTCTGGTGAGGAATTGACTAAAGTAAATACTTTCGCTCATGTAGATTACCTCCCCAATAAAAAAATGTTTGGTAAACTACTCAACCTCAATGGCGCCGGAATACAATACCGCTGGTTACAACAATTAATGGGTGAAGTTAGTTATGAAAAACTAAATCAAATGGCAGAAAAAGCTCCCATTGGAAGCAACGGATTAAAAGTTTTCCCATTTGGAAATGGTGCAGAGCGAATGCTCGACAATAAAATCGTTAATGGGCAAATCAGCAACATCAATTTTAACGCTCACGACAGTAATCACATGGTTAGGGCGACTCTGGAGGGCGTTGCCTTTGCTTTGATTTATGGGATTGAAATTTTAAAAAATGACGGGGTGGTTATCGAAAGTCTAAAAGTCGGAAATGATAATCTGTTTTTATCAGATGTATTTTCAAAAACCATAGCCGATACCTTAGGTATTACCATTCAAATGCTCACGGCCACTGGGGCAGAGGGTGCAGCTAAAGCTGGTATTGCAGTAGAGAGGGGTAGACAAGACAACGATCTGATTCAGATAACCAAAACCATAGACCCCAATCCTCGATCACAAAACCAATCCATCGAATCTTTTAAAAATTGGAAAAAACAACTATTAAATAACATTATTTAAAATGGAAACATCTTACTTTAAAAAAATTGGACAAATAAAATTTGAAGGAAAAGAATCCGACAATCCTCTGGCTTACAAATACTTCAACCCAGATTTAAAAGTGATGGGTAAATCTATGAGGGAACATTTTAAATTTGCCATGGCCTACTGGCACAGTATGAATGACAACGGAGCCGATCCCTTTGGCAGAATTACAAATCTTTACCCATGGAATCAAGAAAATGATGTATTTCAGCAGGCAAAAAATCGTGCTGATGCTGCTTTTGAATTCCTTCAAAAAATGGACTTTGAATATTTTTGTTTTCACGACATCGATCTAATCGCCGAGGGAGCCACACTTTTAGAAACTGAAAAAAGAGTAGGACAAATAGTAAACTATATCAAACAAAAACAACAACAAACAGGGATTAAAGTTCTTTGGGGTACTGCAAACTGTTTTTCCAACCCTGTTTACATGAATGGTGCCATAACTAATCCCGATTTTAGGGTATCCTCTAGGGCAGCTGCTCAGATCAAAATTGCGTTTGACGCCTCCATGGAATTGGGTGCTGAAAATTACGTTTTCTGGGGAGGTAGAGAGGGCTATCTATCCTTGCTGAATACTGATATGAAACGTGAATTGGATCATTTAGCCACCTTCTTCAATAAAATGGTAGATTATGCTAAACAACAAGGATTTAAAGGCAATTTTTTTATTGAACCCAAACCGGCAGAACCCACCAAACATCAATACGATTTTGATGCAGCGACTGTTGTAGGATTTCTTAATCAAAACGGTTTGCAAGAACATTTTAAACTCAATATAGAAGTCAACCACGCTACCTTGGCTCAGCATACTTTTGAACATGAACTTCTGGTTGCTGCTAATGCTGGTATGTTAGGAAGTATTGATGCCAATAGAGGCGATAATCAAAATGGGTGGGATACGGATCAATTTTCCATAAACCTCTATGAGACCATTGAAGCCATGTTAGTTTTCTTGAAATCAGGAGGACTTCAGGGTGGAGGAATCAATTTTGATGCTAAAGTGAGAAGAAACTCTACTGATTTGGAAGATCTTTTTATCGCTCACATCCAAGGGGCGGATACTTTTGCGAGAGCACTCATGTCCGCTGAACACATTTTAAAAAATACACCATACCTAGATATGCTCAAACAACGTTATCAGTCATATGATACTGGTAATGGAAAAGCTTTTGAAAAAGGAGAGTTGTCCATTGCAGATCTCTATAAGATTGGAGTTAACCAAGGGGATATTGCACATACCAGTGGCAAGCAAGAAAGATATGAAAGTATTTTAGCAAATAGTTTTTAAACCTCATTCCAATAATATTTTTAAATTGTATTTGAAATGATAAACCAAAAATTATGAATAACGATAAAAGACTTTTTTACGGCAGTTGTTTTGCTTTGATTACAACAGCTTTTTCATTCAGTATCAGAGCAGGGATTTTACCTCAATTGGGTGATGCTTTTCAACTCTCTGGACAACAATTAGGATTCATCAATTCAATGTGGTTTTTAGGATTCCCTATCTCGATGGTTTTAGGGGGACTTTTTTACCACCAGTTAGGTCCAAAGAGAATTATGCAGTTTGCTTTTTTGACACATACACTGGGAATTATCTTAACGATTTATTCTGGTGGTTATACTGGATTGTTGATCTCTACTCTTTTGATAGGAATTGGAAATGGATGTACTGAGGCAGCCTGTAATCCAATGATTGCAGACGCCTATGAAGGCAAAACTATGAATACTTTACTCAATCGATTCCATATGTGGTTTCCTGGCGGAATTGTTTTGGGAAGTTTGATATCAAAATTTATGACTGATTTTAATATGGGTTGGCAAGCCCAAATTTGGATCATTATGATTCCAACCCTGATTTATGTATATCTTTTTTATGGACAAACCTTCCCTAAACCAAAATTGGAGGCAACTACCTCGGTGGGAGAGAACTTTAAAGCCATGGCGACTCCCCTTTACCTGTTTATGCTCGTTTGTATGGCATTTACAGCCATTTCTGAGTTTGGACCACAGCAATGGACCAGCTTAATTTTAAGCAGTAGTGGTGCCCAACCGATGGTGATTTTAGCTCTGATCACAGGTCTTATGGCAGTTGGTAGATACTTTGGTGGGGACATCGTACACAAGTATGACCAAACAGGAGTTTTATTAGGTTCTGCAGTGCTCACAGCTATAGGTATATTTTTATTCAGTACCCAAACTGGAGCAATGACCTATGTTGCAGCAATCTTTTTTGCATTGGGAGTTTGTTATTTCTGGCCCAACATGATTGGATTTATAGCCGAAAAAATTCCTTTAAGTGGTGCTCTAGGAATGTCCATAGTAGGTGCAATGGGGATGTTTTCTACCTCTATTTTCCAACCTATAATTGGAGGATGGATTGACTCGTCAACTACTCAAATGGAGGCCCAAGGACTCACTGGTGCCGCATTAGATTTGGCGGCAGGGCAAGCAACTTTAACCACAATGATTAGTTTTCCCGGGATCTTAATAATACTTTTCACTATTCTTCTTTTCTGGCAAAAAAGATTTAAGACTATATAATTATAAAAAGATCATAAACGAGTAACAATAAGTTTTCTCGTTTATGATCAATCATACAATTCAACAAATGATCAAACCTCTTTTTTTCCTTTTAGTGACTTTGCAATTATTGGCTCAAAAAAAAATGAAACCTGAATTGACTGAGTTGTGGGAACCAGTTCCTGAGGTAATTCAGCCTGGGGAGGCTAACAACCCTTCCAGTGACGCGATTGTGCTTTTTGATGGTACTGACCTTTCAAAATGGATTAACTCCTCAACGGGTCAGCCTGCCGACTGGATTATCAACCCTGATGGATCAATGACAGTTAAAAGGGATGGAGGAATCGAAACAATAGAGGAATTTGGTTCTGTTCAACTCCATATCGAATGGAAAACACCCATGGAAATTAATGGTAAAGGACAAGGAAGAGGTAACAGTGGGGTTTACTTTCAAAAGAGCTATGAAATTCAAGTTTTGGACAGTTACAACAATGTCACCTATTCTAACGGTCAAGCAGCTTCAGTTTACAAACAATCGATTCCTTTGGTCAATGCTTCAAAACCTCCTGGAGAGTGGCAAACCTATGATATAATTTTTAATGAACCCAAATACGATAAAAAAGGACACCGTCTCAAAAAAGGATCTTTCACTGTATTTCACAATGGAGTTTTAGTGCAAAATAATGTAGAAATTCAGGGAACCACAGAGTACAGAGGTTACCCCAAACTAAGGGATATTAAAACCCCTAAAAGACTTTATCTTCAAGACCACGGGAATCCTGTCTCCTTCAGGAATATATGGTTAAGAAAGTTATAATTGAAAAAAAAATTATTTGAAAAAATACTATTTAAAAGTTTACATTTCACTTTTCTTAATAATGGGTTTTTATTCTTGTGCTCAAGGAGATAAAAATTGGATTTTGGATCAAAAAGATTTATCATCAAAAACTGAAATTTTATCAAAGGAAAATTTCTATGATGCTTTGAGGTTCAGAACAGATTTGAAATTAAATTCTAATAAAAGAATTCTATTCACATCAATTAAAAACATTGAAGAGTTCAAACAAAAATATAAACAAACAGATATGACCCTGGACTATGTTATTAGAGACCGACTCCACACAGCAATTTTTTTAGGTCAGAAAAGAAATTTCCTTCAGTCCATGGATGGTTCAGTATTCAATTTACCGGATAATTACCCTGCTAAAGAACTCACGGATCAAGTTATAGCTGTGATTGGTGCAATGTATTACGGTAATAGTGAAGTCGAACAATTGGAAAATAATTAATCTGAGAATTTGCTAAAAACAAATTTCATTTCTCGAGCAATTTGAAAAGACCGCTGGTCATACATATTGGCTTCTTCATCAGTATCATCATATTCTTTTGGGTCTTCATAAGGCAATGAAATTCTTTTTTCAGCACAAGCGATGAATGGACAGTTTTTATCAGCATGGGTACAGGTCATTATTGCTCCAAAATTAGTTTTTGGATTGGGGGGGTCATCATAAACTTTTGAAAATAGAGAAATTGGGGGTTTATAGGGGTGAAATTTTAATTCGTAATGTGGGTTTTCTCCACCCGGATTTGTTACTTCAAAACCCGAACGTGACAAAGAAGAAATTGTTCGTTTATCACAAGACGTAATTTCAATTCCCCCCGAAAAAGTGTTAATGTCATGGCCATAAAATTCTCCGATAACCTTGGCCCAGACCTGGGCAAGTTGACTTCTGCGAGAATTATGGGTACAGATAAAATTGAGATTGACTGTTGTTTTTTGTTTTATTTTGAATGACAAATATTCTTGTAATGGCTTCAATAAATCTTTGCGACGATCACTAATGGAGGTATGATCAACTCTATTGATTAAATTAATGATTGCATTTTTCATGGGCCTTGATTTTCACTCACTTTTATTATTGATTTTCTTTTAATCTTCTTTGCCACCTTTCCGTATGAATCAATCCTAAGAAAATTGGATCGATCAATTGAGTATCCCAAGCTTGACGGAGGGAGTCCAGACGATTAACTTGCGATGGAAAGAAATTAGCCAAGTCTTTTTCTTCCCCCAAATCATTTTTTAGATAATACAATTCCTTGATTGAGTTTTTCTTCTTGGTTACTAATTTCATATCTCCATCTCTCACTGAATAAAGATCATCGTCAAATTTTCTGACGTATAAGGTTTGATGTGGTCTTCCTTGTTTTTCTCCTTTCAAAAAAGGAATAATATTTACCCCATCCAGTGGCCTATCTGATGGCAAAGGAGCATCGGTTAAGTTTGCTATTGTTGGCAATATGTCCAAACTAGAAATCGGATATTCATAGACCATTGGTGAAATTTCTCTAGTCCATTGCATAGCAAATGGAATACGATTTCCACCCTCATAAATCGAAGATTTTCCCTCTCTCAGCGGCCCATTGCTTGATCCATTTTTAGGCTCAGGCCCTCCGTTGTCAGATAAAAAGAAGATCATCGTATTTTCAGCAATTTCCAGAGTTTCGAGTTTATCGAGTAATCGACCCACGCCATCATCAACAGCACTAACCATAGCAGCATATGTTTTTCTCTTATTGTTTTTGATGTGGTCAAAACGATCCAAGTATTTTGGTGTTGACTGAAGGGGGCCATGGGGTGCATTGTAAGCCAAATATAAAAAAAAGGGACCCTTGTGATTTTTTTCAATAAAATTCAGTGCTTCATTCGAAAATTCATCGGTTAAATATTCATCGGTTTTTTCTGGTTTATGATCTCGCATGATCCAAGTCCTGTAACTTAGAGGTTCATCATTGATGGAGTAACTGTCCTCAATGGTCAACTCTTCAGGAAAATAGCGATGTCCTCCCCCCAAGTGTCCATAAAAAAAATCGAATCCACGATTTAGTGGATGATTTGAAATATGCGCTCCCAAATGCCACTTTCCGACAACGCCTGAGGTATAACCAACCTGACCCAAAACTTCAGGGATGGTTTTCTCACTTTGCGGCAAACCCATTTTGGGGTCATTGGGTCTGTATTGGGTATTTCTTTCATAGCCAAAACGCTGCTGGTAGCGCCCAGTAATAAAACCAGCCCTACTCGGACTACACACAGAATAGGAGGTGTAACCATTGGTGAATTTTACTCCTTGATGTGCAATGCGATCTATGTTGGGGGTTGGGATGTCAATACTGCCATTGAATCCAACATCCACATAGCCTAAATCATCTGTCATGATAACGATCACATTGGGGTGGTCTTTTACCAAGATATTCTTTTGTGAATATTCACAACTCGTGAAAGTGAAATAAACTGCATTCAGGATTTTAAACAACAAAACCCTTGAACTATTGTTTTTCATATTTTAAGTAAAAATTTCTCTAAAATAGTAACAAATCACTAATTTGGATAAATAACGAAATCCGACTAAGCCATTATGTTTTTTAAGCTCAATTTAACCCATTTAGTTTTGTTTTTTATAATAGGTTTTATCTCCTGCAACAAAAAAGAAGCCCTCACAAAACCAAATATCATCATTGTATATATGGATGACTTGGGATATGGAGACGTCAGTTACAATGGGGCTAAAAAACTAAAAACCCCCAATATTGATGCAATGGCGATGGCAGGAATGAGATTCAATAATGGCTATGCGACCTCTGCTACCTGTACACCCAGCCGATATGCACTTTTGACAGGGGTTTATCCATGGCGCGAAAAAAGAGCGAGAATTCTTGCTGGTACTGCACCTTTAATAATTGGTACTGATCAGATGACCCTACCCAAAATGCTAAAACAGCAAGGATATCAAACCGCCATCATAGGAAAATGGCATTTGGGTCTTGGCAATGGAAATGTCAATTGGAACGAATTGGTAACCCCGGGCCCTAACCAACTGGGGTTTGATTATTCTTATATAATGGCAGCAACCCAAGATAGGGTTCCCACCGTTTACATTGAAGATGGAAATGTTGTTGGATTGGACCCCAATGATCCTATTGAGGTAAATTACCAAAAGAATTTTGAGGGAGAACCCACTGGACTGGATAATCCAGAATTATTAACTATGAAATGGCATCACGGCCACAATAGTAGCATTGTCAATGGTATACCAAGAATTGGTTTTATGAGAGGAGGAGATGCTGCAAAATGGATTGATATTGATATGGCGGATCATTTTTTAGGAGGAATAAAAAAATACATCAAAGATCACAAGGATCAACCATTCTTTTTATACTACCCCATGCAACAGCCACATGTTCCCAGGACACCTCACCCGAGGTTTGAAGGCGAGTCTGAATTGGGCCCAAGAGGGGATGCTATAGTAGAGGCCGATTGGTCTTTGGGCGAATTGAAAAAAACTTTGGAGGTCGAGGGAATTTTGGAAAACACTCTCATCATTTTTTCAAGTGACAATGGGCCCGTTCTAAACGACGGCTACTATGATGATTCAGATGTAAAAAATGGTGATCACACTCCATGGGGACCTTTTCGTGGAGGAAAGTACAGCCTGTTTGAAGCAGGAACCCATGTTCCTTTTTTCACCTATTGGAAAGGTAAGATTAAACCTGGTGTTTCCAACGCTATGGTTAGTCAATTGGATTTATTCTCCTCTTTGGCCCAATTGGTAGGCAGCGATGTCAGAACAGATGACAGCCTCCCTTTAATGGATTTGTTTATGGGAAAATCAGATCAGGGTAGGGATGAATTAGTTGTTGAAGCTACATCAAGAACCGCCTTCAAAAAAGGAGAATGGGTAATGATTCCCCCTTATAAAGGACCTCCTGTAAATGAAAAGGTTCAAATTGAATTGGGGAATTATTCTGATTTTCAATTATACAACCTTGCTGCAGACATAGGCCAAAAAAACAATCTTGCAGATAGCCTTCCCAAAAAACTTCTGGATATGTTGAGCGCTTTTGAAGCCATTAGAGGGAAGGGATATGGTAAAACCGAAAAGTTAGAACTGAAATAGGTGAGAAAATCAGTTTCCATTTTACCGATGAAACCAAATAAAAAGATTTTTTGTCATTTATTTGGAGGGATTTCTCCGTGGGGATTTTTTTAGGTTTTCTTATCCGAAAGTGATTAGGATAATTAGCCAAATAGACTTTTCAATAAATGTATGTGTTTTTAAGAATTCAACTAAAATCAATTTTTAATGGACTCTGTAATTGCCTTTGCCATGACTGTGATGGTGTCAAAATCTCTTTGTTCAACTAACTTTTTATTCATCAAGCTGCTCCCTACACCCAGACAAACGGCTCCGTTGGCGATCCACTCGGCAGCGTTTTTGGCCGTTATTCCTCCAGTAGGCATAATCGGTATGTGAGGCATGGGAGCTTTTACGGCTTTGAAGTAGGACAGACCAAAATTGGTAGCTGGAAAAAGTTTGACCACATCTGTCCCCCATTCGTAGGCTTGTAAGATTTCTGAAGGGGTCATGGCACCTGAAAGAATTGGTTTTTCGTATTGATGTGCCATTTGGATTACTTCGGGTTTACTTACCGGAGTGACCACAAATTGGGCACCGGCCTCGATAGCGGCTTGGGCGGTTTTTGCATCCATGACAGAACCTGCGCCGGGAATCAGCCCTCCTATTTGGGACAACTTATTGATTTCTACCAAAGCATTGGGTGTTCCCATGGTTATCTCTATGGCTTTGATTCCGCCTAGATGAAGAGCCTTTGCTAATTCAAAAATAGGTTCACTCTCCGAAAGGCGAATGATGGCAATGATCTTAGTTAATAATAACTTATGTAAGAGGTCAGCTCGTGTCATATTTTATCTTTTTAAATGGCCAAGGAGATTGCCTTCACTAACCGATAATATTTCTTTTACATTTAGGTAATTGATGTCACCTTTGATGGTTTGAGTAGTCGCAAAAGCAGCGGTGGCAAAATCAAGGATTTTTTGCGTTTCCCAATTCATAATTGTACCATGAAGAACACCGGCTGTAAATGCATCTCCTCCTCCCAATCGATCTTTTATAGTTGAGGGAATCGAGAGGCTAGACCATATCCTTTCTCCTCGTTTTATAATACCCCCCAACACATTTTCATTGGCATTGATCTGTTGCCGGATGGTCATGCCAATAGTTTCGAAATCTCCAAATTCTGAGACGAAATCAATAGCCTTTTTGGTGGCCTCTGTTAAGGCATCAAAATCATTTTGGATTTTTATTTGTGCATCAAATACATCATTCACAGAACCGATATTTCCCAAAAGAATATCTACATAGGGCAGTATATCAGAAAACGATTTTTTGGCTTCAGATGCTGACCATAGACTACGTCTGAAATTAAGATCAAATACAGTTTTACAGTTTATTTTATTGGCAATTTTTAATCCTTTTAATAGAGATTTTTGACAGTTCTCTGAAAGGGCAGGAGTGATTCCGGTGACCACAAAATGGGAACTGTTTTCTAAGAAATTTTCCCAATCATTTTCGCTTAAATCCCATTTTGAAAAAGAGGACTCCTTTCGATCATAGGTCACATGAGTTCCCCTGATGCCAGTGCCGTGTTCTATGTAGTAGGTTCCCATTCTTCCCTTATCCATGGAAATGTTTTGGGTACCCACACCGTTCTGGTTGAGGAACATCATTGCTTTTTTACCTAAAGGATTTTCGGGGAAGACCGAGATGAACTGGGTGGCTTGGCCCCAATGGGAAAGATCAGCCAGTATATTAGCCTCTGCTCCTGCAAATCCCATTTCCAATGCGTCGGCTTGGACAATTAGGTCTTCATGTTCCTGTGGAGTAAATCTTAAAAGAAGTTCGCCAAATCCAGATATGATCTGCCCCATTGAAAGGTTCAATTTTTAATTTGTATTTAAGAGTGATGTCTATTAAATATAAGGAAATTATTGAAATACTAAATCGTCATACTTTTAATAAAAAAATGAAAGAAGTTAAAGTCTTCTAAATAACATCAATCTAAAGTCCATTAACTCTCTGCCGTTCTTTTTGATCCCCTTGATTTTAAGGGTTCCCTTTCCTTTTTGTAGAGAAATCACCCCAATTTTTAAGGGTTTGAAATCTTTGACATAAGATTCTTGCCTTATGACTCGATCTTCTTCAGCACCATATTCTTCGGTAGTATGGGCTTCTGCAATTTTTCCTTTGATTTTGGCTTTACCAAAACTGACTTCAAATACTGAACCCACAGCATCTTCTTCACAACTGTAATAAACGGTTACCTCAAAATTTCCTGCCTTGTGTACTTCTGCTTCCCAGGTTATGCTGTCTTTTTGATTGATCCAGTTGGTAAAGTAGGTACAATTTGGAAATCTATTAGAGCGTTTAAGCTCTCCATGTGGTAATCCGTCTCTGGCAGGGATCTGGGTAGTTTGAAGACTGGTATGACCAATGTAAAAGGGACGTTTATCTTTATTTGGAAGTTCAACCAAAACTGTTTTTTTCCAATGTTCTTTAGCTTCAAGCAATTCTTTTACTACTTGTGGTCTATCTATACTAATGTCAGTGGTTTGACCAGGATCATTGATCATATCGAAAAGTTGACCTTGGTAATCCAAGCGGTAATTTTGATTTCTCAGACTTAGTTTGCCCCTCCAATAGTTGTAGATATTTCGGTTTTCCCATGAGGGATTTTTTTCCATAATAAGAGGTTGAAGACTAATACCATCCATGGGTTTTTTGGGTTGAGATTTGATTCCCGTCAAGTCTTTTAATGTGGGTAGGAGGTCAATTCCACTGGCAATTTGATTAATGATTTTTCCTTTAGGGATTTTCCCGGACCAATTGATGATCATGGGTGAACGGACACCACCTTCATCTGTACTGCCTTTCCTACCCTTCATATTTCCATTCCATCTATTTCCATTTGGGCCATTGTCAGAGAGGTAAATGACAATAGTTTTTTCTAACAAATCACTGTTTTTAAGGTGGTCAATTATTCGCCCTACATTCCAATCGATGTTTTCACCCATGGCTAGTGCGGCTCTTGTGTGGTCGATTTGATTTTGATTTTTGGGAGGTCCTTCACTTCCTATTTGACTTAATTTTTTGTCTTTGTACTTTTTCCAAAACCGATCCGGGACTTGCATAGGGCTGTGAGGAGTATTGTAAGGGAGGTAGAGGAAAAAAGGCTGATTTTTATTTTTTTCGATAAAATCAATACCGTGTTGTGTCAAGTCATCGATGATAAATCCGTTTCCTCTAACCATGTTTCCGTTGTGTTCCAACAGGGGGTTGTAGTAGTTACCCCAGTGTCCTGAGCAAAAGCCATAGAAATCATCAAACCCTCTGCTATTTGGATGAAAAGGAGCTTGCATGCCATTGTGCCATTTGCCGTAGGCAGCAGTTTGATAGCCGGCTGTTTTAAAAACTTCGGCCATGGTTTCTTCGTCTATATCGAGTCTTTCTCCACCCCTGCTGGTGCTGAAAACGCCTCCTCTTACGTGATGTCTTCCTGTCAGTATCTCAGCACGGGTGGGAGAACATACTGGACTTACATAAAAACGGTCAAATTGAACACCGGTTTCTCCCAAACGATCAATGTGAGGGGTTGTTAAATCGAGATTACCATTGAGGCTAAGATCGCCCCAACCTTGATCATCAGAAATTATCAAGATCACATTGGGAGGATTGTTTTTTTGAATTTGACAACTCCAGATGAATAACAGAAAAAAGAGTGAAAAGGGGTTGGATCTAATTTTTTTCATGCCTTAAACTAAAAAAGGTATTGTGTTAATTACCTAAAAAATTCAAATATTTTTTAATCAAATATCAATGCTCAAACCCAAACCAAATAACTCTCTTACTTGTAATCTACTGATTAGATCATCATCGTATTGTATGTGAAAAATCAAGTTGCCTGAAATTTTGTCGTTTACTTTAAGTCTAATGTTTGCGTTCCATTCAAAATCAATATTTTCAATTTTATAAAGATAGTTGACATAGACATTGAATTTGTTTTCCATAGTAATATTTTCCATCAAATTGGATTTGATAAAACCCGAAAAAGAGGCTCCAATGGAGAGTATATTAGTGGCACCTCTTTCCACTCCAAAATATTTTTCGCCGGGAGTTATGTTTTGGGTGAAGTTTTTACTAACAAAAATTCCTCTGGCTGCCAATGGTGCAACATTAAACCAAGCGAGATCTCCTTCTTTGTAGTACCACCCCAACCCCATTTGTATTATGGCTGGAGATAGAATTCTAGATATTTTTTTTTTCTGATCCTCACCATTTTTTTTGAAATATTCGTAACCTGGTAATAGTTGAGTTTTAAAATTGAAGTAGGCAGAATAGTTCCAGTAGGTATTTACTTTTTTGCTGAGTACAGAGTTGATCTCAATACGGTCGTCGGCTTTTTTGAAAAAGGCATTTCCGGAAAGGTAAGTGGTTCCAATTGAGAGCATCAAGTTATTGTCCCATACCCAACCTTTTTCACTTTTATAATTGATATTATAGTCAATGCTAAAGAGTCCTGTCATAGAACTTTCCCCACCCGAAATCCAATTTTCAAAATAGGCTTGGTTGAAAGAGAATTGAGTTAATCCAAAGGTGTTGAATTTATTTTTTTTTTCGTTTGTAGTTTTCAATGAATCAATTGAAATACTATCGATGAATTGATTTTGTTGGGCATTCAAAAGGCTCACAAAAAGGGAAACCGTTAAAAAATAATAAATCATCCTCATGAGTTATTTTGTTTTTTAAGCTAATTTATTATAAAGTTATTGTAATGATTGGTTTTTATACCATAACCATTTGGGAAATATTTTATCCTAATTATGAGCTATTTTGGAAACATTTTGACAGTTTCTGATAAGATTAAATTTGGTTTGAGGGTTAAAAATAATTTTAAGAGTTTTCTTACGATTCGAATCTATGAGTTTTTTATATAACTTTACGTCGAATTTAATGAAGATGAATGATGATGGGATTGAACGATATTCAGTATCTGTACGAGTTTTTATTTTGGTTTGTTACTTTTTTTATTCTAAAAAAAGTTTGGCACAAACCTGAAGTTAGATTAATTTATGGTTACAGTGTAGCTGTATTTAATCTTTTGGCTGTATTCTTTTTTTCACTTTCTTCGATAAGGGGGAACTTAAATGTTTTAGATGCTTTTGCTTTTGGGTTTTTGCATTCAATGGTAGCAATAGTAATGATTACATTAGTTAATTTGAGTAAAAAAATTGAAAATAAGTCTTGATGTGATTTTTAAATCTAAGTAAAATGAAAGTTTTATTTGTTGTATTATTTTTTTCAGCAACGGTTCAAATTTATTCCCAAGATTGGATTATTGTTGACATTTTAGAACAAACAAAAAAAGAGTTAGTTTATAAGGTGGATAATGGAGAAGAGGTAAAGCGAGAAACCGTAAAAAACCCATCTATCGTAAAGTTAATAAAGGATTACCAAGCCGAGGGATATCAATTGAAATCAGTTACACAAGGTGTGGAACTTGAGTTAAATGGTAATTTGCCCTTGAATAATAATTGGAACAATAATTTTGGTGTAGCCAATTTAAACCTTTTCAACAATAACCGTGTTATGCTCTGGTTTGAAAAAAGAGAGAACTAAATTATTTTATGATTTTTCATAAGTTAATAATAGTTCATCAACCTATTTGAGTGATCTGTTTTTAAAGTCAACCAATTTTATTCCAAAAAACACTAAACATATTATAAGTACACCCATTGCGATAAAATGAAATATCTCTGGGTTTGCCTCCACAAATTGGCCTCGTATGCGAGAGATATATGTCATTAACATAACAAAACCAACATAGTAGAAGTAAATCAAATGATATACTTTTCTATTAATTTTATCGATACAAAATGGATAAACGATTACCATTAAATAAGCGATAAAACCGCCTACCAATCTTATTGGTATAATAGGCAATTGATTTAGGTATATCGAAAAAGACAAAAAAATAAAATGGATCAAATGCATGATGGCAAAAACACCAAGGGTTTTTTTTGGTAATCACAAGGGATTTGTTTTTGAAGGAAGCTTCCTTGTAGAGAAAAAAACATAAAAGCTACATTACTAGGAATAATCGACCCAAATAACGGGCTGCATACCTAAATACTTCGTTGATCTCTGGTTCAAAACTGTATAAAAAGATAAATAGAAAATTTCCATCAATACGCCCAAAACAAAACCTCTTTTAATTAAAATGGTTTCCATAATTGATTTGAATATACAAAATAACAATGGGTTTTAACAGGATTTGAATTAATTGAAAAAGAGATTGAGGAATTACTTTTTTGAGTAAACTAGTTTACCATTGACAAAAGTTTTATGAATGTCAATTTTATTCCTCTCCATACTAAAAAGAATCAGATCGGCTCTTTTGTTGGGCAATATTTCACCTAAGTGATTTAGAGAAAACATTTCTGCTGGATTAGAGCAGGCCATTTTGATGGCCTCTGCAATGCTACATTGTGTGAAGTCCATCATCACATCTATACATTTTGTAATGGGTGAGGCTGCACCAGCCAAAACGTTTTCCCCTGGGAATTTTACTACTTCCGGTGTCAAGACTAGTTTACGTTCTCCACGAATATATTCTCCCGGAGGCAAACCTGCCAAATCTAATGCATCCGATACCAAAATGGTATTATCAAACCCTTTTACCTTGTAAAAGCTCCTGACTTCCTCTTTTGTAAGGTGATACCCATCTGCGATAATACTTATTTTGAGAAGATCCTCAGATAATTGCGGCCATATAGGGTTGTGGTGACGATTGATCTGGTTTGCACAGCCGTTCCCCAAATGTGTTGCCATTCTTGCCCCTGCATTCACAGCATTTTGGATATCTGTTGCGGTTCCATTATGATGTCCCAACGATACTACTAAGCCATTTTTTACACAATTTTTAATAAATGGAATTGCCCCCTCCAACTCTGGAGCGAGGGTAATTATTTTGATATTATTTTTTGCTGCTTTTTGAAGTTCCAAAAATTCTTTCCAGTCGGGTTTTTTGATGTATTTCTCTAAATGAGCCCCCCTAAAACCCTTTTTTGGAGAAATGTATGGCCCCTCTAAATGAAATCCAGGAATAGAAATTCCAATATCAGGATCATCCTTTGCTTTTGCCAGTATGGCCAAGTTTTTTTTTATGATCGAAATATCTTGAGTGATAACTGTGGGAAAATAGGAGGTGACCCCAACTTTCCAGAGTGCTTTAGTAGCTTTTACTACATCCTCTTCAGTTAAGTTAGGTCCTGAGAAATCAACTCCTACATATCCATTAATTTGAATATCAATTAGTCCAGGAGCAACAAATAATTTGGGAGAATTAGATGATTTCTTATTAGGGACTATTTTTGATATTCTTCCATCCTTAAGATGAATAAAAACAGGTTTAGAATTGATGTAATTGAATCCCTCTATAACTAAGTCATCCTCAGTTTTTGATGGATTTAAAATTGTTGAGAAAATAGTAAATATTGATATCCAAATTCCGATTTTCATCCTTTCTTTTAATTTTCTTCTATCCTGAAAGTTAGAAAAATTTCAAATGACTCGAAAAAATCACTTATTATTAATTAATTCATTGTTGCTTTTACTGCTGATTTATTTCAAGTTGATCATTTTATTTTTTTTAGATTCTTCCATCTAAAATTGTTACTCTAAGCCAACTTTGGAAATCAAATTTTCTCTATCAACTTTTGTATCAGTTTCTAAGTAAACAATTTGTCTAATTTATTTTTAAACTATACTAAAATGATATTTCAAGTGGATAAACTGAGATCGTAATATAAAATTTAACCTAATAGAAGGATATTAAATGAATGAGTTAATTGGGTTTAAATGATTTTAATTCGAATTATCGATAAGTTAAATTAGCGTTTATTCATCATTTGTGAAATTATTTGTTTTGCTTCAGGACTTAGATAGGATTCAAGAACTGTGAAGATATGGCTCAATCCTTTTTTTCTTAATGATTCGTCACTCACGTTAGGATATTTTTTACTAGAGAAATCCAACCAATAACGACCAATTACCAATGTAATTTCAGATAGATTTTCAATCTGCTGGGGATTAAGTTGAAGCAATCCATTATTATAAGAATGTTGAATTCGCCCCTCTGCCCATTGATCTAAAAAATTATTTATCTTTTTTGCAGTTTCCAGAACAAGCTCATCTTCATTCAACGACTTTTGAAAGTCATCTCTGAGGATGTAACGAAAGTCCCAAATAAGATCGTAAGAACGAAAAATCCCTAAAATAATGGTATTTGTGTCCGTTGAGCTGGCTTGCTTATTTTCGGCTAAGAAGACTTTACTAAGGAGTTGAATATGCGCATCTAAAATATCTTTTTTGGTATTAAAATGGTACCAAAGTGATCCCTCCAAAATACCGGTTTGTTTTGCAATAGATGCGGTGGTGACCCTGCTGAAACCAAGCTGGTTGAACAAAACTAAACTCGAAACCAGAATACGGTCGCGTGTTTTTTCAGAAAACAAGTCCGTGGTTATTGGAGTAAGTTGTGAGGAGATTGTTTCAAGCATTTTCCGGAGGAAATTTCATGGCTTTGGGGACCCGGGGATTCATTACCCAAAACCAAAGGGGGGGGATCAAACTCATTAAAATGGAAGCAGGATATCCCAGTGGAAGTGTCGGGCTCTGTTCATAGCTATTAAGAACTTGGTACTTCTTTGTAGATTTATAGTGATGATCGCTGTGTCTTGTAAGTTCATAAAGTGTGATACGCCCAATATTGAAATTAGAATTCCAAGAGTGATGTGGTTGAACTCTCTCGTACCTACCGGATTCTGTTTTAAACCTCTGCAATCCATAATGTTCAATATAATTGATGCACTCTAAAAAAAGGAAAGCAACAACTCCAATTATAATTGCGAACAACATTACTTTGAATGAGAATAAGCTGTAGATTAAGATGAGGTAAATGGGCTGAATGAGGTGATACCAAAGGATGTCGTTTTTTGGTGATAAAAATGACAATCCTTGGCTTTTTAGGAGTTTCCTTTGAATTCTCCAAGCACTGATGTATTGTCGTGTGACAGAGGTAAACCAGAAGGAGTAAAGAGTTTGACTGTAGCGAGCAGTTGCACCATCTTCAGGAGTTGCGACCTTCAAGTGGTGACCAAAATTGTGCTCTATGTAAAAATGCATATACAAACATGGGAGATACAGGATCTTACTTAAGAAACGTTCAAAGTAGGGATGACGGTGACCCAGTTCATGAGCAACATTAATTCCATTGGTAGCGAGTAGAATCCCACTTGATAAAACCAAACCAACTAATTCGTAGGTCTCATAATGTTGGGACTGAATATTAGAAAGAATCACATACAACAATCCAAAAACAATGGGAACATTCAAATAAAGCATCAAATCAAATATCCACTTGGACTTTTTATAACTGGCGTCTTCATCAGACAAGTTGTCTTTTGTTTCACCTGTAAGAACATCTAAAAGTGGAATGATAATGAAGGCAAAGAAAACAGCAGAATACGTCCAGATGCCAGTCGAAGTAAAAGAAATGTATGCAGATGCTGGAATAGTGTACGCAAATAGATATTTTAAGTCTTTCATTTTAAAAAAATAGATTTGGGTACTTACCCAAAAAAGCAAAACTATTCTTTTTTGGGTGAATACCCAAGAAAATGAAATGAAAAAAGTCAATGCACTGTTGATCTAAGGAGAAAGATCAAACAAAAGACCCTTAGTCATGTCAAAAAAACCCTAAAATTTAATTCAAGAGATTATATGTCAATTATCACTCAGGATATTTAAACCAGATACCACCAACAAACATAAAGGCAATAGTAGCCCAGATAACGATTGAAGGCAAATCGGGAGCTAAAGGGGCAGGCCCCATTTCAACTGTATGACCAAACTGGCTGATAATTGCTTCTCCGTTTGATGATATCTCAGTTCCGTTTTGTTTTAATTCAGACAACTGATACGAAATGTTTTTTTGATTTTGTATCATGTATGAGGAGACTTGTATTCCAAAGAAAATTATACAAGTACAAAACAAAGTCAATACAGCTTTCGCATAGGTTGGCATATTTAATTCCCTAGAGCGTCTGATCAAATAAAAAGCTAGGACTGTCATTACAATCACACATAGAAGATAGATTGCATTGTTTATAAAATTTAAATTAGAAAGCTCGTAAATTTGAAATTCATTCATATATATTTGATTTATGTTTAATATAATTGAATATACAAAAAGTCCAAGGATTTTAGGCTAATATAATATCATACCTCAAAAATTAGCACCTATAAAAAGTAAAGTAATAATTGAATTTCACTTACAAATATTACTACTTTATTAAAGTTCGATGATTTGTTAGGAAGCTTTTTTAATTAAATTTATTGGAACTTTTAAAAAAAATATAACCGATGGCTCCTGTAGCTGCACCAATCATAATTTGGTAGCCACCTTTATTTAGTATATTTATGATAAATAAATAGGTTCCAAGAATCATTAGTATTACCCCAAATGTTTTTAAGAAGTTTTTCACTTTCAACAAGAGATTAAATCTTAAAGTAAATTTTATATTTATCCATAAGATATAGTATCGACCAGTAAAATAGCATTATAAATATCGAGTAGAAAAGAGATCCATTCATATTTCCAAATAGTGGTGCAAAAATTTCCCCAAAAATCCAGCTTTTTAATGAAACCAAACTTCCCTCAAATTGAAATTTTATCAGCCCTGACATTACACTAGCCCATAGTTCTGCTAAAATATATGCAAACAAAGGATTTACACCAAAGACGAAAAAAGGGCCAAGGTATTTAGACTTTTTATGGACATCAATGAGCCAGATCAAAAATGCCATGACAATAAGTGCCCAACCACTAGTGTACAAGACATAGGAGCTTGTCCATAAAATTTTATTTATTGGGAAGACTAAATTCCATAATTCGGCTACTAAAATAGACGGTACACCAATAAGTAACATTTTTAGAATCAGTTCCTTAAGATTATTGACCTGATTATAAATCATCATACCCATTAAATATCCCCATATTACATTTACTATTGCGGGGATTGAGGCAAATAGTCCTGAAGAATCAACTGGATAACCCTGACGCAAATGATTTTCACCCAAAAGTAAAATATCAATCTTTCCTACTATAGTATTCTCTGCAGTGTAAGGCTGTGAACCTCCAGCCATCCAAAGTACTATCCAGTATAAAATCAGAATCCCAAATGAAGAAATAAATAGCTTTCCAGGCTTTAATGCTAAGCAAAGAATCGATCCAATGCCATAGCAAAGTGCAATTCGTTGTAAAACCCCTGTGATACGAAGCATAGAAAGGTTTAACTCACCTGTACTTATCCATTGTTTACAAAAATTAAGTGCCAACCCAAGCAGAAAGATAAGAACAGTGCGACGGATTATTTTATTTGTTAAGTCTACAGAAAGTGTTTGCCCATACTTTTGAAAAGCAAACCAACAAGCAATACCTACAATGAATAAAAAAAAAGGGAAAATCATATCGGTTAAGGTACAACCGTGCCATTGAGCATGGCGCATTTGGTCATATTTATAACTCCAGCTGCCCGGCTGATTTACCATAATCATTAGGGCAACGGTAATTCCACGAAATGCGTCAAGTGTAATTAATCTTTCTGTTTTTTTCATTTCTTTTTTTGCAGTTGCCAAAAAAATAGTAATGATTCCATATAAATATATGAATTACCGGCTAAGCAATTGGTTTTTCAAATGATGAAACATCCGGCTAATCTCAATAAAAGAGGGCTAATGATTGCATATACAGTTTAATCATCCTCAGCAGTTCATTTATGCTAAACATTAGACGTAAATATTTATTATTTAAAAAATATACCTAAAAGTGCGTATAACTTGTTAGAATTGCCTGGAAAGTAATGAAGAGGATTTACCAGTTATATCATATAAAAAACCCTCCACTGAGGAGGGCTTAATTTAAGGTTAGTAAAATTTATATCTTGTATTTGGATTGTAAACCTTCATTCCTGATTCTCCACCAACTAACAATGGAATTATTTTGGAAACTAAACCACTCGGATCTTCTGTCATTCGCCAATTCAAATATTCTTGATAAAGTTCTGCAGACTCCCAATTTTCAATTATGAAATACATATTTGAATCCTCATTATAAGTAGTCTCAAGAGATATACATCCTTTATAGTTTCTAGTAGCTTTGACCCCTGCTTCAGAATCAATAAGCGCCTGGTATTCATCAATTTTTCCTGGTTTGATATGACTTGCCACAATAACTAACGATTTTTGAAGTGGCCCAACAGAATTAACCATTCCAGTTGCATCAAAGTATTCTCCTGTAGAGGATATCTTACCATCCTTAAAATCAAAGTTATGGTATGAAGTCAGTGAAAAATTTCTACCTGTTGATTTACTGGTACCAGTCCAGGTTCCATATGCTCTAACACTTCCATCTGGTTTCATTGTTAGAGTGTCTACACCTGGTAACCAAACTTGATTTTTAAATTTTACATTTGTGTAGTTTTGGACATAAAACTCTGCAACTTGAAGTGCAGTTTTATAATCAACTTGTCCCATACCATACATAGGAGCAACATCGATTAATTCCTCTGATACAACTTCTTTCCATAGTTCTACATTACTTGTTTCAAAAGCCTGAACCCATTTTTTTGCAAGCTTTAAATTATTCTGATAATCAGGATTAGTAGAGCAGGACATTATTAGTATGCCTAATAATAAAATTATTTTTTTCATTTAAATTGAATTAAGGTTAATTAAATCAAATATAGCTGAATTAATTGAAAATAATAATTACAAATGTGGGACGGAATATACAAAGGTATACCGATGATTTAATTGACAGTAATTATCCCAGACATACTATTATGAGGGGCACATTGATAGTAGTATGTGCCAGCAGTTGTTGGAGTCCAAGAAACAGTTCCGTTTGTTGTTCCAGCATTGGTAACTCCATCAATTTGATTTCCAGTTCCCGATCCTTGTACAGTTTTCAGATAAAAGGGATGTCCAGGGGCGTTTACAATAAAGTTTAA
>TARA_B100000963_G_scaffold313346_1_pt1 | contig 21583 bp, 23 predicted proteins | sample TARA_B100000963 | Tara Oceans TARA_B100000963 (sample SAMEA2622097) | marine metagenome | biome: marine biome (ENVO:00000447); feature: surface water layer (ENVO:00002042); material: "saline water (ENVO:00002010), including plankton (ENVO:xxxxxxxx)" | depth 5 m | reverse complement strand
TGTTGTTAAAATGCTAAAAAAATTAAAAAAAGAATTTAAATGAAAAATATTTTAGGTTTAATAATTTTATCAATTATTTTTTTTTCTGCTTGTGGAAAAAAAAACCCACCAGTATATCAAAAAAATTCTGTGATTATTTATAAACAGTCCTAGATTATAAAAATGGATTTATTAAAATTTAAAAATAAAAAACTTTATCTTAATAATTTTAAAATTGAAAATATTTTAAAAAAGAGACATACACCTTTTTATCTTTACTCTCTTGATCAAATAAAAAAAAATATTGATCAAATTAAATCATCCTTTAAAAATTTTGATCCTTTAGTTTGTTACGCAATTAAAGCAAACTCAAATTTAAGCATTCTTAAAGAACTAAAGAAAGAAAACTTAGGAGCAGATGTGGTATCTATTGGTGAACTTAAATTGGCCTTAAAAGCAGGTATTAATCCAAATAAGATTGTATTTTCTGGTGTTGGCAAAACTGATAGTGAAATAAAATTTGCAATTAAAAAGGGTATTTTATCGATAAATGCAGAATCAAAAAACGAGATTCAGTTGATAAACAATATTTCAAAAAAATTAAAAAAAAATACAAATATTGGAATTAGAATTAATCCAAATATTAAAGCGAGAACTAATAAGAAAATTACTACTGGAAGTAAAATCAATAAATTTGGTGTAAGTATTTCTGAATTTTTTAAAATAATTGAAAACAAGAGTAATTTTACCAATATAAATATATTTTTACTAAGTGTGCATATTGGAAGTCAAATAAAGGATATCAAAGTTTATAAAAAAGTTTTGAGACTAATAAGTAAAAGTTTAATTAAATTAAAAAGTATGAAGCATTTTATTGAATATGTCGATCTTGGTGGTGGCATGGGTATCCCATATTTTAAGAAAGATAAAAAATTTGATTTTAAAAAATTTGGATTAGAGATTAAAAAATTTCATAAGAAAGAAAAAATAAAAATTATATTTGAAATTGGGAGGTTTATTACAGGTAACAGCGGTTTCATTATATCTAAAATTATTTATATAAAAAAAATTAAAGATCGTTATTTTGTGATTTTAGATACAGGAATGAATGATATGGCTAGGTCAGCGATTTATGAAGCATTCCACGAAATAATTCCATTAAAAAAAAATACTAAAAAATTATCAAAAAAAGTTGAGTTTGTCGGACCCATTTGTGAAAGTAGTGATACTTTTGGTGTTTATAAAAATTATTCATTTTTGAAAGATGGGGATTATGTTTGCATAACAAATTGTGGTGCTTACGGTAGAACATTAAGTTCAAATTATAATATGAGACCACTAATAGAAGAGATAATCTTGACTAAAAATAAGTATAAAACTGTCAGATCAAGACAAAATATTAATGATTTAATTTAAAGTGATTTTAATTAGATCTATAATTTTCAATTTATTGCTATATTTTGGAATAATATTTTCCTGCGTAATTGGTTTACCTCTATTGTTATTACCAAAGTATTTTTTAAAAAAATTGAGTTCAATATTAGGTTGGTATTTCATTTTTTTAGCAAAGTATGTTTTGAATACATCTGTAAATATTTTTGGACAAGAAAAATTGAAAAGATCACAAAAGTACTTTGTTGCATCGGCACATCAGTCTATGTTCGAAACATTTGTCTATAATTACTTAATACCAGATGGATTTTTCGTATTAAAAAAAGAACTTACGAATATTCCAATATTTGGATTATATTTAAGAAAACTAAAATGTATACCGATTGAAAGAGATAAAATTACAAAAGAGAATCTAAATTTTTCTCAAAAGATATTAAAAAATATATCTGATGGAAATACGCTCATTATTTTTCCTCAAGGTACACGCGTTCCATTTAATGAAAATGCCCCTTTAAAAAAAGGCGCAAGAAGAATTTATGAGAATCTTAAGATTGGTTGTATACCTGTAAAACTTGATACAGGAAAGGTTTGGCCAAAAAATAGTTTCTTAAAGTACCCGGGAGAAATAAATTTTATATTCAAGGATTTTATAGAACCTAATTTGTCAGGTGAAGAATTTATTAAAAAACTTGAAAATTCTTTCTACACTTAATTTTTATCTAGCCCTGCTTCAACAATTTTTTCTCGTATCTCCCTTGTTTTTTTAAATTTTTTTAATAAAAATTCTCCATTATTGTCTTTTATAGCGTCTAAAACTTGTTTTAAATCATTGTTGAATTTTTCTAATAATGAAATTATTTCTTTTTTATTACTTAACATGATATCACGCCACATTACCGGATCTGAAGACGCAATTCTCGTAAAATCTCTAAAACCACTTGCACTGAATTTAATTACTTCGGATTTAATATCCTCTTCCAATTCACTAGCTGTGCCTACAATGTTAAAAGCAATTAAATGTGGAATGTGACTAGTTATTGCCATAATAGAATCATGATCTTTTGACTTCATTGTAACAGTTTTGGACCCAAATTTTTCCCATATGGAATTGATAAATTTAATATTTTTTTCAGAACACAGATTACAGTTTGTTGAAATAAACCATCTATTTTCAAATAAATTTTCGAATCCATGTTCTGGTCCACTTTTTTCTGTACCAGCAATAGGGTGACCTGGAACAAAAATTTTATTTTTTAAAATTGTTTCTGCTAACGCTATAACATTTGTTTTTGAAGATCCTACGTCAGTAATTATGGTATTTATTAACTTAAATTCATTCAAAATTTTAAATATTTTTTCATATGAACTAATTGGTGTACAAATAAAAATTAAATCTGATTCTTCAATTTTTTGGTTTATTTCTGAATTAAAAAAATTACCAAGTTGTAGAAATTTACTTTTCTCCAAATTTTCTTTGGAAGAGTCAATAATGTTTATCTGCGTATTTTTGTTGATTTTTCTAACAGCTCTAGCAATTGATGATCCAATCAAACCAATTCCAATTATTGTTATAAATTTCATTAAAAATTTTTCTCCAAAATATCGAGAAATTTTTTATTCTCATTGTCATTTCCAATAGTAAGTCTTAATGAATTATCTATTTCATATGAATCCATTTTTCTTAATAATATATTATTTTCTGCAAAAATTCTAAAAGCTTCTTCACTAGTAAATTTAGCATGATCAAAATTTAGTAAAAAAAAGTTAGCTACTGGTTCACAAGTTACTATTTTTTTTGAATTAACTTTATCGAAAATAATTGGTAACCATTTGTCATTGTGTTTAATATTTCTCTCTAACCAAGTATCATCATTCAACGCAATACAACCTGCTTTTTCAGCTAAGCCTGAAATATTAAATGGAGGTTTAAATAAATTGACTGCCTGAATGATATCCTTAGATCCAAATCCCCAACCAAGTCTCAAATTTGCTAATCCATATATTTTAGAAAACGTTCTACATACTACTGTATTTAAAGATTTATTAAAAATGTCTAGTCCACTTTTATAATCTTTTTTTGTTACATATTCAGCGTATGCATCATCTACCATTAACAATACATTCTCTGGCAAACCTTTTCTCAATTTGATCATTTCTATTTCACTGATATATGTTCCAGTTGGATTATTTGGGTTTGCAATAAATACGATTTTAGTTTTGTCAGAAACTAATTTAAGAGTCTCTTCGACTGAAAATCTGCTATCAACATTCTTCGAATACTTTACTATTGCACCGTTCAGTTGCGAATATATTCTATACATTAAAAAAGATTTTTCAGCAACAATGACCTCATCGTCTTTCGATATGAAAGACTGACAAATTAAACTTATAATTTCATCAGAACCAGAGCCAATGATAATTTGATTTTGATCTACATTAAATTTCTTTGAAATCGTTTGTTTTAAATTTACGCTATTCCCGTCTGGATATTTTTTTAAATCTAGTTGTTGATTAATAATATTCAAAACGTTTGGGGATGGACCTAACGCTGACTCATTTGCTGAGAGTTTTATTGGACTCTTTATGTTCTTAAGATTAGATATCCCTCCAACATACGACTTAACATTTACTATTTTTGTCTTTGGTAAACTCATTTTTGACGTTCTTACAATACTTCTTTAATACAATCAAAAAAAGTTCATAGTTTGACAAAGAATTAGCCTTTTAGTACAAAACCTCACCGCCGATTTACCGAATTGCGGGCGATAACAGCTAAAGAGGAAATCGCATAGCGATTTTAAAATATGAACTTAGATTATAGTAAAATAAATAAAATAACCATAAATGAACCTCTAAAACTTGATTGTGGTGTCACTTTAGATAGGTTTGATATTGCTTATGAAACCTTTGGTAAATTAGATGAAACTAAATCTAATGCAATTTTAGTATTTCACGCGTTATCCGGGGACCAATTCGTTACAGGCATAAATAAAATTACTGGAAGAGAGGGTTGGTGGAATTATGTCGTTGGACCAAATCTTCCAATTGATACCGATAAATATTTTATAATATGTGCTAATGTGATTGGTGGTTGCATGGGCAGTTCTGGACCGAAAGAAATAAATCCAAAAACCAAAAAACCTTATGGCTTGGATTTTCCAGTTATCACAATAAAGGATATGGTAAGTGCACAAGTTCATCTTTTAGATTTTTTAGGAATTAAGAAAACTTTGTCAGTTTTAGGTGGCTCTATGGGTGGAATGCAAGCATTACAATTTTGCTCTTTGTTTCCAAATAGAACATTTTCAGCTGTACCGATAGCATGCGCGGCAAGTCACTCTGCACAAAATATAGCATTTAATGAATTGGCAAGACAAGCAATTATGGCTGATCCTAATTGGGATTCTGGAAATTATTTTTTAAGTGGAAAGACACCAAGAAATGGACTTGCTGTAGCAAGAATGGCTGGACACATAAGTTATTTATCTGAGCAAGGTTTACAAAATAAATTTGGTAGAAAACTTCAAGAAGGTGAAGGTCTTAATTTTTCCTTTGATGCAGATTTTCAAGTCGAAAGTTATTTAAAGTATCAAGGTTATGCTTTTGTAGATCGTTTTGATGCAAACTCATACTTATACATTACCAGAGCTATGGATTATTTTGATTTATATAAATTAAATAATGGAGATTTATCAAAAGCATTCAGAGATACTAAAGTTAAATTTTGTATTATTTCTTTTTCTACGGATTGGCTTTATCCTACAGAAGAAAGTAAAAAAATAGTAATTGCGCTTAATTCAATTGGGGCTCAAGTAAGTTTTGTAAATATAATAACAAATAATGGTCATGACTCATTTCTAGTTGAAGAACCAGAGTTCTTTCAAACTCTAAAAGGTTTTTTAGACTCAACTTACGAGGATTTTAAAAATGAAAATTCAAGATGATGTATTAGCTGGTTTAATCGAAATTAATTCAAAGGTTCTTGATGTTGGTTGTGGCGATGGAAATTTGTTACTATATCTAAAAAAAAATAAAAGAATTGATGGACGTGGTTTAGAAATAAATCAAAAATATGTTCAAGAATGTCTAACAAAAGGTTTAGCTGTGATTGAAGGGGACGCAGAAAAAGATCTAGTTAATTATCCTAATAGATCCTTTGACATAGCAATCCTTAATCAAGCTATTCAACAATTCTATGAACCTCGTAGAGTATTAAATGAACTATTAAGGATTGCTCAAAAAGCAATTATTTCGATACCTAATTTTGGGTACTGGAAAGTGCGTCTCAATTTATTTCTAACGGGTACAATGCCTGTGACAAAAACTTTGCCACATTCGTGGTACGATACTCCTAATTTACATATGAGTTCTATTAAGGATTTTTATAATCTGTGTAACTTAGATAATATCAAAGTTATTAAATCAATTTCAATTTCGTCTAATAAAATTAGTGATATTACTTCAAATAATTTAGAATTAAAAAATCTAGTTTCAGAACTTGGTGTTTTTGTTGTGAGTAAATAATTTAACTTTTTTAAATTATACTTTTTATTAAGCTTTTTTTTGATTTCGTTTGCGAAATGACGTTCGCATATATTTTTTTCTTCACAATACATAAATATACTCCATTAAAATATTTAAATAAAATAGATCCAATTTGATCTATGAAATTCTTGTATTTATTAATAAATAGATAATTTTTATTTGGAAAATAAACTATACGCTCTATCTTTTGAATTTCAAAAAAACTATCATTTAATAAATCCCTAATCTGTTTTTTTGAAAAACCCCTTCCAGATGAAAACGGACTTTTATCTGACAAATACCAAGATGATTTCTTATTTGGAATTATAAGATATAGATTACCTTCAGGTACTAATGTTCTCCAAATTTCTCTTAGGCTTAACTTTAAATCAATAGTATTTTCAAGATAATGTACTAAAAATAGATGATCAAAGAATGAGTCCTTAAAAGGAATTCTATCTTCATCAATAAGTATTTTATTTGTTTTAGAGATGTTTTCACTCGGTAATCCCATTTTCTTTAAATAACAGTATGTTAATGAAAGATTATAATTTTTTAAAAAGGTCAGATAAGGCAAAGAATAACCAAAACACCCAATATTTTGTTTATTATGTAAGTAACAGTATTTCTTAAATTTAAACTCTATGTGACGTGCTAGTAAGTTTCCAATAGAACTCTTATAAAAATTCTGATAATTTAATAAATCTAAATACATTATGAGCAAATTGAATGTTAATCTAGTTAAATGTCTTTCAGACAATTATTCATATATTATTTTTAATCCAAATTCAAAAAAAGCAATCATTATAGACCCAGCTGAGGCAAAACCGCTAATTGCTACAATTACTAAATTAAATTTAAACTTAGAGTATGTGTTAATTACACATCATCACAAGGACCATGTTGGTGGTAACATGGAGCTAAAAAATAAATTTAATTGCAAAATTGTAGGTTTTGCAGGCGACTCCGAAAGAATACCAGGTATTGACATTGAAATAGAAGATAAAGAAATTTTTAAATTTGAGGATGAAGAGATTCAATTAAATTTTTCACCAGGTCATACAAGTGGTCATATATTTTTTCATTTCAAAAAAAATAAACTTGCATTTGTAGGTGATGTTGTATTCGTATTAGGTTGTGGGCGGATTTTTGAAGGTAATACACAGGAAATGTTTAATTCTGTTAATAAAATCAAATCACTACCTGATGATGTAAAAATTTTTTGCGGTCATGAATATACTGAAGGTAATTTAAAATTTTGTTTAGCTTATGATGAGAATAATGATCATTTAAAAAAAAGGGCTCTTGAAATTAAGGCTCTGCGTGACAAAGGACTTCCTACTGTTCCAACAACAGTTTTGGATGAAAAAAAAACAAATATTTTTTTTAGATGTGACGATAAACTGATTTCACATAAACTTGGGCTTGCAAGTCAGTCACCGGAGAAAGTATTTGGAAAATTAAGGGAATTAAAGGATAATTTTTAATTTAATATCTGCTCTGTTTCTTGACATAGGTAGATCCGTAGCTATATTGCGCGAGGTTTGAAATTATGACTTTTGCAGTAATCAATACGGGTGGAAAACAGTATAAAGTTACCACTAATGATAAACTAAGAATTGAGAAACTCTCTGAGAAAGAGGGCAAATCAATTGAGTTTGATCAGGTACTATTGATTAATGATAATAAGAATATGGAACTAGGATCGCCTTTGATAGAAGGAGCTAAAGTTGAAGCAAAAATTATTAAACAAACAAAAAATAAAACAATATTAATTTTTAAAAAGAGAAGACGACATAACTCTAGACGAAAAAATGGTCATAGACAAAAAATGAGTGTTGTACAAATAACAAAAATTTTTGGCAAAGGTGGAAAACTATTGTCAGAGGCAAACAAAACTGAAAATAAAAAGGTAAAAACTACTGCAAAAAAAAGTGCGTAGTGATATAAATAATTATGGCAACTAAAAAAGCAGGTGGATCGTCCAAAAATGGAAGAGATAGTGAAGGACGTAGATTAGGAGTCAAAAAATTTGGTGGTCAAAAGGTAGTACCTGGAAATATTATATACAGACAAAGGGGTACTAAGATGCATCCTGGTCAAAATGTAGGTATGGGTAAAGATCATACCATCTTTTCAAAAATAGAAGGTAAAGTTAAATTTCAAAAAAAGAAATTTGGTAAAACTTTTATATCTGTAGTTCCCCACTAATTCAAATTAAGACTTTAGTCTTAAATTAATTTAATAATAACACTATGAAATTTTTAGATCAGGCAAAAATTACTATCAAAGCTGGTGACGGAGGAAATGGTTGCTGTAGTTTTAGAAGAGAAAAGTTTATTGAATTTGGTGGACCAAATGGTGGAGATGGTGGGCAAGGTGGTTCAGTAATTTTGTCAGCAGTTAACGGTTTGAATACACTTATCGATTACAGATTTACTCAACACTTTAAGGCCGAGAAAGGTCAAAATGGTAAAGGAAATAACAAAACAGGTGCATCTGGTGAAGACTTAATACTTAAAGTTCCAATTGGAACACAAATATATGCTGAAGATAAAAAAACATTGCTATTCGACCTTATAAAAGAGGGTGAGCTCATTAAAATTGCAAATGGCGGAAAGGGTGGTCTTGGCAATACCAGATTTAAAAGTTCTACCAATCAAGCTCCAAGAAAAATAACCAATGGTAAAAGTGGTGAGGAATTTGAAATATGGTTAGAATTAAAAATTATTGCTGATATAGGACTTGTTGGATTTCCAAATTCAGGGAAATCAAGCTTTTTATCTCTAACAACAAGAGCTAAACCCAAAATTGCTGATTATCCTTTTACAACAATCAACCCGAATTTAGGTGTTCTAAATATTGATGACAAAGAAATTGTAATTGCAGATATTCCTGGATTAATTAGGGGAGCACATCGCGGTGTTGGATTAGGTGATAAATTTCTTAAACACATAGAGAGATGTAAAAGTATATTGCATCTAATAGATATTAATGAGGATAATTTATTTGATCGCTACAAAACTATTAGAGAGGAATTGGAGAAATATAGTCCAGAGCTAATGAATAAAAAAGAAATAGTGGCTTTAAATAAAATTGATTTATTAGATCAAAATGAAATTAATACTAAAATAAAAGATTTTGAACAAAAATTTAAAAAAGATTTTTTTAAGATATCGATTTTAAATAAGAATAATATTAAGCAGTTGTTAAGGGCATTAAAATGATATTAAATAAATCAAAAAGAATAGTTATAAAAATTGGTTCTTCACTATTAATTAAAAATAATAATATTAATACTACATGGGTCAACAAACTATCTGAGGATATCTCTAAACTTTCAAAAAAAAAAATTGATATTATTATTGTTACTAGTGGTGCAATTGCATTAGGATGTAAATATCTGAAAATTAACAGAAAAAATCTAAAATTGAAAGAATACCAGGCAGTGTCAGCTATAGGACAAATTGAACTAATAAATTTATTTAAAAAATCTCTCTCAAAAAAGAAAATAAAAATTGCACAGATTTTGCTTACACTCGAGGATACCGAAAGTAGACGTAGAGCGTTGAATGCTAAAGATACAATTGAAAATATTTTCAAACTTAAAGGGATTCCTATTGTAAACGAAAATGATACCACCGCTACAAATGAAATACGTTATGGTGATAATGATCGCTTAGCTGCGCGTGTTGCTCAAATTACATCATCAGATACATTGATAATGCTCTCTGATATAGATGGTCTTTATACAAAAGATCCAAAGAAATTTAAAAATGTAAAGCACATCAAAGAGGTAAGGTCTATAACAGATAAAATTTTAAAAAGTGCTTCTAAAAGTGTCACAGATTATGGTTCGGGTGGTATGATAACCAAAATTGATGCAGCCCAAATATGCATGTCCTCTGGATGTAGAATGATATTAACAAAGGGATTTATAAATAATCCTATAAGCAAATTAGAAAAGGGAGGAGAATGCACTGTATTTATTCCAAATACAAATAGATATAATGCAAAAAAAAAATGGATACTAAGTAGTATTAAAAATAAAGGATCAATTATTGTTGATAATGGAGCTGTGGATGCAGTATCTAGAGGAAAAAGTTTGCTTCCAGTTGGGATTATTGATGTTAAAGGTAAATTTGAGAGAGGTGATACAGTATCCATAGCTAATACATTAAATAATAAAATTGGCGTTGGAGTAACATCATATTCAAGTGATGAAATTTTAAAAATCAAAGGTATAAAGAGTGGTAATATTAAAAATAAGCTAGGATATATATCAAGAGGTGAGGTAATACATATTGATAATATGGTTTTGGTTAAATGAATAAGTTGAATTATATAATTAGTTTAGGTTCTAAAGCAAAAAAAGCATCACAAGATTTATCAATTTTGTCTGAAAAAAAAAAGAATGCAGTATTAAAATCTTTTTATTTGAATATAAAAAATAACTCTCATAATATTCTTAAAGCAAACAAAATAGATATAGTTTCAAGTAAAAAAAATAACATTAAAGAAAATTTAATAGATCGAAGTATGCTTAATAAGGAAAGAGTAAAGTCTATACTTGACTCAATTGAAGAAGTAATTTCATTTAAAGATCCAACTCATAAAGTAATTGCTAAGTGGAAACGTCCTAATAATCTCATTATTAATCGAGTAACGATGCCGATCGGTGTATTGGGGGTAATTTATGAGGCAAGACCAAATGTTACCTCAGATGTCGCGATATTAAGTTTTAAATCTGGAAATTCAGCAATTCTACGAGGAGGGAAAGAAGCCTTGCAGTCTAATATTTCAATATCAAATTTATTCAGATCAAGTTTGAAAAAAAATAATATAAATCAAGATTGTATTCAATTGGTCAATAATACCGACCGTAAAATTGTCGATTATATGCTATCTAAAATGTCAAGTTACATTGATATTATTATTCCTAGAGGCGGCAAAAGTCTTGTAAAAAAAGTACTAGATCTGTCTAATGTACCTACTATTGGTCACCTAGAAGGATTATGCCATGTTTATTTAGACAGTCATTATGATTATAATATCGCAGAAAAAATTATAATTAACTCTAAACTTAGAAGAACTAGTATATGTGGTGCTGCAGAAACATTGCTAATTCACAAGTCGGTTAAAAAAAAAGATATTCATGAAATTTTGAAAAAATTAAATGCTAAAGGTTGTAGAATTATTGGTGACAAAAAGACAAAAAATATATTTAAAGAAACTTTATTAGCCAAAGAACGTGATTGGTCAACAGAATATTTAGACTCTAAAATATCTGTTAAAATCGTTAAAAATTTAGATGAAGCTATAAAACATATTAAAAAATATGGAACAAATCATACAGAATGTATTATTTCAAAGAACAAAAATAATATAAAAATATTTGAAAAAAATATTCATAGCTCAATAATAATGACAAATGCATCAACTCAATTTGCAGATGGATACGAATTTGGCTTGGGTTCAGAGGTTGGAATTTCTACAAACAAAATGCATCCGAGAGGACCTGTGGGTTTAGAGCAACTCGTGACTTACAAATATATTGTGAATGGCAAAGGTCAAATCCGACCTTGAATAAATCTAATTTAGATAGAATTGGAATATTTAGTGGTTCATTTGATCCACCTCACAATGGTCATGTTCATATTTCAAAAATATTTTTAAAACACCTTAAATTAAAAAAACTTTTTTGGATTGTGTCAAAAAAAAATCCGTTAGTTAAAAAAAAATATTATTATAGTTATAAAAAAAGAGTAATTTTATCAAAAGAAATTTCGAAAAATAATAAAAAAATTGTGATAAGTAGTTATGATAAAAAATATTCTTATCAATTAATTAATTTATTTAGAAATAAATACAAAAAATCTCAAGTTTTTTTTCTTATAGGTTCAGATAACATTAAATACTTTCATAAATGGAAAAAGTTTTTGCAAATAATTAAAGTTTGTACTTTAGTAGTGATAAGTAGACCCGGCTATTATAATGCTTTTAAAAAATCTATTTTTTTTAAAAATTATAGTAAATTCATGAAAAAAAATTCCTCAGATATAAACATTTCACCTCAAAAAGCTTGGATTTATATAAGTGATAAAGGTAAAAAAATATCTTCATCAAATATTAAAAATAGATTATATAAAATAAAAAAAAAAAATAATTTGACAAAAATAATAGACAAAGTTTATCAGATTTTAGACGACAACAAAGCTCAAAATATAGTTGTAATAGATCTTAAAAATAAAAGCTCTATTGCGGAATATATGGTAATTGCAAGTGGAACATCATCTAGACATATTCAGTCTATTTCAGAAAATACAGCTCAGAAATTAAGATCATTTGGACTAGACGATTGTCGTATCGAAGGACAAGATAGCGAAGACTGGAAATTAATAGATGCTTTAGATATTGTAATACATATATTTCATCCAGAAAAAAGATCTTCATATAATCTTGAAAAAATGTGGGAAGATATTTTGCCAAAACAACAAATTACTATTTGATGAAAATAGATATTCTTTGTGAAGGACGTTTAAATAAATATATTGAAAACAAAATATGCGAGTCTTATATAAACAGAATATCGTCACTTAAGAAAAGTGGAATTTTAAAAGTTCAAATTAAAAGAATTTCAGACCATAAGAAATATAAAATTAAGAATGATAAAAATATCAAAAATTTAATATTAGACGAGAAGGGAGCAAATTTAAGTACTTTAGATTTATCGCGCAAAATCGCAAATTTTAATACCAATAGAGTTGAACTAGTTAATTTTTTTTTAGGCAAGCCTGAGGGGCTAAAAGAAGATAATGCTCAATTTGAAGCAATTTCTTTAAGTAAAATGACATTTCCACATTCTTTAGCAAGAGTAATTTTATGTGAACAAATTTATAGATGTGCTACAATATTAGCTAACCACCCATATCATAAATACTAATGAATGTAATTTTTAGATATATATTTTCAATTTTACTAGTCATTATTTTAATTACACAAACTCAAGCTAACCCTAATGATAAGTTATATCAAAAATTAGATCTTTTTAGTGATGTATTAAATACACTTAAAAATGAATATGTCGATGAAGTAAAGCAAGATGAAGTAATTGATTCAGCAATAAATGGAATGCTTCAATCTTTAGATCCTTATTCATCATACATGAGTCCCGAAGCGTTTCAAAGTATGAACAGAGATACTAAAGGTGAATTTGGCGGCCTTGGAATAGAAATTACAATGGAGTCTGGGCTTGTTAAAATAATTACACCAATAGAAGGCACGCCTGCTGATAAAGCTGGTGTGCTCGCTGGTGATTATATTGTCAAAATTAATGATAAACAAGTTAAGGGCATGACATTGCTAGATGCAGTAAAATTAATGCGCGGTAAGGTTGGTACAAGTATAGAAATAACTGTTCGAAGACCGGAGGTAGAAGATGAAATTAAATTTAAAATAAAGAGGGCAATTATTAAAATAAGAGAGGTCTCTGCAGAAATTAAAAATAATATTGGGTATATAAGATTACGCGCTTTTAATGAACAAAGTCATAACCAATTAATTAAGCAATTAAAAAAAATCTCTAATAATAAACTTGATGGCTATATTTTAGATTTAAGGAATAACCCTGGTGGGTTGTTATCTCAAGCAATTAAAATAACAGAAACTTTTTTAGATGGTGGGGAGATAGTATCAACAAGAGGTAGGGATAAAAATGATATAAAAATTTTTAATGCAAAAAAAGGTGATAAAATAAACAATAAACCATTAATTGTTTTAATAAACCAGGGTTCAGCTTCTGCATCGGAAATTGTATCAGGAGCATTAAAGGATCATAAAAGAGCAATATTACTTGGAGAGAAAAGTTTTGGAAAGGGATCAGTTCAATCTATTATTCCATTAAAAAATCAAGGTGGCTTAAGATTAACAACAGCAAAGTATTATCTTCCATCAGGTGAATCGATACATGAGAAAGGAGTTGAGCCAGATATAACAGTTAAAAGATCCAAAAATGGTTTTAAGATAAATACAAAAACTGACAATCAGCTCAATTATGCAATCAAACTTCTTAAAGCGTCATGAATGATTTAAAGCAACTACCTTATCGTAAAGGTGTTGGGATGATGGTTTTCAATAATGATAAAAAAATTTTTGTCGGTAGAAGAATAGATAATCAAAAGGCTTGGCAAATGCCCCAAGGTGGAATAGATAAAAATGAAGACTGTTTATCTGCGGCTAAGCGCGAGCTTTTTGAAGAGACTGGCATTCAATCTATTAGAATAATTCAAAAATCAAAAGAAGAATATACCTATGATCTACCTGCGAATCTGCTTGGAAAAATCTGGAAAGGAAAATATAGAGGGCAAAAGCAAAATTGGTTTTTGATAAAATTTTTAGGTCCAGATAGCGAAGTAAATATTAATCAGAAATATCCAGAATTTAATGAGTGGAAATGGGTAAACATAAATGAACTACCTAATTTAATTGTTCCTTTCAAAAGGAAACTTTATTTGTCAGTAATCAAAGAGTTCTGTGACTCTATTTAGATTTTAATAGATTTAATTCATCTAAAATAGCATTGGATATGAAGGCCTCATGATCAGAACAATTCTTATCCTCAATTTTTTGTCTAGCATTATTTTTTAATTTGTTTATTTTTTGATCCGTCAATTCCTGGATATCGTAAATATTTTGACACAAAATAGATAATGAGTTATTTTTAAAATCTACTACGCCACCTGATGTAAAAAAATATTTATTTTTTTTATCTTCAATATTTATTATTCCTGGTTTCATAAATGTAACTATAGGCGCATGGTTATCTAATATACCCATTTGACCTTCCATCCCTGGAATGGTCACCATGGTAACATCGTTCTGTGAAAATAATATTTTTTCGGGTGTTACAATATCTACTTGCATATTAAGCAGCGTCTTGTTTCATTTTTTCTGCTTTTTCAATTGCTTCTTCTATAGTGCCAACCATATAAAAAGCTGCCTCTGGTAGATGATCATATTCTCCCTTACAAATAGCGTCAAAACCTTTAATAGTTGAGTCGAGTTCAACAAGCTTACCTGGAGATCCAGTAAATACTTCTGCTACAAAGAAAGGTTGAGATAGAAATCTCTGAATTTTCCTTGCTCTTGCGACTACCAGCTTGTCTTCCTCTGAGAGTTCGTCCATACCTAAAATTGCAATAATATCTTGTAATGATTTATAAGTTTGTAATATTCTTTGCACTTCTCTAGCAACTCTGTAATGTTCATCTCCTACTATTCTAGGATCCAAAATTCTGGATGTAGAATCAAGCGGATCAACTGCTGGATAGATACCAAGTTCCGCAATTTGTCTTGAAAGTACCGTTGTTGCATCCAAATGTGAGAACGATGTTGCTGGAGCTGGATCTGTCAAATCATCAGCTGGCACATATATTGCTTGCACCGATGTTATTGATCCTTTTGTAGTTGTTGTAATTCTTTCTTGTAAATTACCCATATCTGTAGCAAGTGTAGGCTGATATCCAACCGCAGATGGTATTCGTCCTAGAAGGGCAGATACCTCTGATCCTGCTTGTGTAAACCTAAAAATATTGTCCACAAAAAATAAAACGTCTTGTCCTTCTTTGTCTCTAAAATATTCTGCAACTGTTAGACCAGTTAAGGCGACCCTTGCTCTTGCTCCAGGCGGTTCATTCATTTGTCCATAAACTAAAGCTGCCTTTGATCCTGGACCATCATTTTTTATTACTCCAGACTCAATCATTTCATGATATAGATCATTTCCTTCTCGTGTTCTTTCTCCAACACCAGCAAAAACAGAATATCCTCCATGTGCTTTTGCCACGTTGTTAATTAATTCCATAATTAAAACTGTTTTACCAACGCCCGCTCCGCCAAACAGACCGATCTTGCCGCCTTTTGCGTACGGAGCTAGTAAATCAACAACTTTTATCCCAGTTGCTAAAACTTCAGTATCTGTTGATTGTTCAACAAACTGAGGTGCCTGTCTATGTATTGGCCATTTCTCTTTTGTTTTAACATCTCCCTTTTGATCAATTCCTTCACCGATAACATTAACAATTCTACCTAATGTTTCAGGACCAACTGGAACTTTTATTGCATCGCCAGTATCTGTAACTTTGTCACCTCTTTTTAACCCTTCAGTAGTATCCATTGATATAGTTCTAACTGTACCTTCACCCAGATGCTGAGCGACCTCTAAAACTAATCTATTACCATTATTATCACATTCAAGAGCAGAATTGATTTCAGGTAAATGCTCTTCAAATTTAACATCAACAACTGCTCCGATAACTTGTGTAATTATTCCAAATTTATTTTGCATTTTATCTCCTTTATAGCGACTCCGCACCAGAAATGATCTCTATCAATTCTTTAGTAATTACGGCTTGTCTACTTCTATTATAATTTATTGTTAACTTATCAATTAAATCTCCTGCGTTTCTAGTTGCATTATCCATAGCTGACATTCTCGACCCCTGCTCACTTGCTGCATTTTCTAAAAATGCTTTGTACAATTGAGTAGTAATATTTTGAGGCAAAAGGTGCTCTAAAATCTCATTTTCATCTGGCTCAAATTCATATTGATTTTCATTTTCATTTTTTGATTCATTTAACTCTAAATTTTCAACAGGAATAATTTGTTGTGATTGAGGCTCTTGGGATATGACTGATTTAAATTTATTATAAAAAATTGTACATACATCAAATTCGTTATTATTAAACATAGTAATAATTTTACTAGTTAATTCCGAAACTTCCATTAAAGAAACGTTTTTTGCATTTTTATAAGAAATTTTTTCTACTATATAATCTGCAAAATTTCTTTTAAGCTGATCATTTCCTTTGGATCCGACTGAGATAATTTTCAATTTTTTTTTTTTGTCTAATATTTGATTAAAATATTCTTTGGCTTTTTTTACGATGTTTGTATTAAAACCACCACATAGACCTCTGTCGGCTGTTATTACAACACATAAATGTGTATCACTCTTATTATTTCCAGCTAACAATTTTGGCGCAGATGATACATCTGCAATTGATTGCTTTAGATTACTAATGATATTATTCATTTTTTCTGAGTAAGCTCTTCCTTTTTCAGCGTTTTCTTGAGCTTTTCTTAACTTTGCAGCAGCAACCATCTTCATAGCTTTTGTAATCTTTTGTGTAGACTTTACACTAGTTATTCGATTTCTTAGATCCTTTAAGCTTGGCATTTTATTTATTTAAAAATTCCTTTTTAAAATTAGTAATAAAATCTTTTAATTTATTTTCATTTGCTTCGTCGAGTTTGCCGGATGAAACGATATTTTTTAAAATATCCGGTGATTGAGATTTTATTGAGCTTAACAATTGATCCTCAAAATTTTTAATTTTTGAGTTATCAATATCATCAAGATATCCTTTAACTCCAGCAAATATTGAAACAACCTGTTCTTCGACTTTTAAGGGAGAGTATTGTCCTTGCTTTAGTAATTCTGTTAATTTTGAACCTCTGTTTAAGAGTTGTTGTGTTGAGGCATCTAAATCTGATCCAAATTGAGCAAAAGCTGCCATTTCTCTATATTGTGCAAGCTCAAGCTTAATTGTACCGGCAACCTGTTTCATAGCCTTAATTTGAGCTGCAGAACCTACTCTTGATACTGAGATACCTACATTAACTGCAGGTCTAATACCTTGAAAAAATAATTCAGTTTCTAAAAAAATTTGACCATCAGTAATCGATATAACATTTGTTGGAATATAAGCTGAAACATCGCTAGCTTGTGTCTCAATGATTGGAAGGGCAGTTAAAGATCCTCCACCATTATCGTCATTTAGCTTTGCTGCCCGCTCTAATAATCTACTATGTAAGTAAAAAACATCTCCTGGGAAAGCTTCTCTACCTGGAGGTCTTCTCAATAACAGAGACATCTGTCTGTATGCTACTGCCTGTTTTGACAAATCGTCATAAACAATTAGGCCATGCATTCCGTTGTCTCTAAAAAATTCACCCATAGCACATCCAGTATAAGGAGCTAAAAACTGCAAAGGAGCAGGGTCGGAGGCGGTTGCTGCCACAACAATTGAGTATTCCATCGCACCGGCTTCCTCTAAGGTTTTTACTATTTGAGCAACTGTTGATCTTTTTTGACCAATTGCAACATAAACACAATATAATTTTTTTGACTCATCGTCTGACTTATTTATTTCTTTTTGATTTATAATTGTATCGATTGCGATTGCAGTTTTACCCGTTTGCCTGTCACCAATAATTAATTCTCGCTGTCCTCTTCCAATTGGAATTAAACTGTCTATAGCTTTTAAACCTGTCTGCATAGGTTCATTCACTGATTTTCTTGGGATGATTCCTGGAGCTTTTACCTCTACTCTTTTCTTTTCTTTAGAATTTATCGGACCTTTCCCATCAATCGGGTTACCCAATCCATCAACCACTCTACCCAAAAGTTCTTTCCCTACTGGTACATCAACAATCTCTCCTGTTCTTTTTACTAAATCGCCTTCTTTAATATGTGAGTCATCTCCGAAAATAACTACTCCAACGTTATCAGTTTCCAAGTTAAGAGCCATACCTTTTGTTCCTTCAGAAAATTCAACCATTTCCCCTGCCTCAACATTGTCCAAACCGTAAATTCTTGCAATTCCATCACCTACTGAAAGTACTTGTCCAACTTCAGATACCTCAGCATCTTTTCCAAAGTTTTTTATTTGATCTTTTATTACTTTTGTTATTTCTGAAGGGTTAATATCCATTTTTTTCCTATATGTTATTTAATATTTTATTAAATTTAGATTTAGCAGTATCATCCACCATTAGACTTCCAATTTGCAGTTTAGCCCCTGAAATTAAACTCGGGTCATGTTTGAAATTTAAATTTACTTTTTTTTTTAAAAATTTATTCAACATACTTTCAATTTCTTTAATTTGAGTTTGTGACATTTTAGTAGGCATTGAAACAATTGCACTTAATTGTCCACGAAAATCAGATAAAATAACATTAAAATATTTAATAATTTTCCTCAAGAAAAAAAATCTATGTTTATCAATCAGTATTTTTAAAAAATTAATAAATAAAATATTTAATTTATTTCTTTTGCCTAACTCTTCCACGACTCTTATTCTATCTTTTTTATTTAAAGTTGGATTTGTAACAAATTTTTTAAAATCTTCAGACTTTCTTAGAACTTGATCTAAAAATTTAACATTTAGCTCAACTTCTTCTAAAATATTGTTCTCATTGCTTATTTCAAATAAAGATAGAGCATAGCGTCCTGCAGCATCTGAAAAATTGCGAGTATTTTGCGTCAAAATTATCCTCTATTACGGCAGTTAACTACCACTAGGGCATAACCATATCAAGTGAGATATAGTGGACAAGATGTCATAATTAATAGAAATTGATAGGATCAACATCAATTTGAAGTTTCAGACTATTTGGCAACTGTAAGACATTGAGTTTTTTTTTAATTTGGGTCTGTGGTGTAACTTTGGGGTTGTATTTAATAAGTAATCGAAATCTATAATCATATTTAATTTTTGAGATTGCAGCGCTTACTGGTCCGTATAATTCAATATTTTCATTTCTGGGTAATGCATTTTTTATTAGAACAGCATATTTTTGAGCTTGAAAATTGTTTTTTCCAGATACTATAATAGATATAAATTTGTAAAATGGCGGAAGCTTAGACTGCTTCCTGAAATCAATCTCGTTCTTATAAAAGTCAATTGAGTTAAATTTTTTTAAAGAATTGAAAATACTGTTTTGATCATCAAATGTTTGTAAAAAAATTTTTGATTTACTATTAAATCTTCCAGCTCTGCCAGCTAATTGATAAAGCATTTGATAATTTTTTTCAGATGCCCGAATATCATTTCCTAAAAAAGCTGAGTCACAATTAACAGCAACTATACAATTCAAATTTTTAAAATTAAAACCCTTTGAGACAATTTGTGTCGCTACTATAATTTTGGTTTTATTATTTTCGATGTTTTGAAGTTGCGGTTGAAACTTATTATAATCTGTAAGATCACTTGACAATATATCTGTACTATAACCTTTAAATTTAATTTTAATTTCCTCATAAATTTTCTCTAAACCAACTCCATAAAAATTAAATTTACATATTTGATCATTTCGACATTCTCTTCGAAGTTTAGCAACATAATTACAATAATGACAAATCGCGACATTATTTTTTTTGTGATAAACCAATCCTACTGAACACCTTGGACATTCTAATCTTTTCATACAATTATAACAAAAAAGAAAAGTTGAATGCCCTCTTCGATTTAAAAAGAATAAGACTTGATCTCCAGTTTGGAGATAACTTTTTACTTCTTTTGTAACTAATTCTGAAATAAAATTGTTTTCTAAGGTATTTTTTTTTTGAAGTTTTATAGTTTGGATTTCTGGTATATCAGATTCATTATAACGATTTTGTAAGCAATAGTAATTATATTTTTTATTTTGTGCATTGTGGAATGTCTCAACCGATGGTGTTGCACTAACTAAAAAAACTGGAAACTTTTCAATTGATGCCTCAAGAATTGCCATATCTCTTGCGCTGAAAGGTAATCCTTCGTCCTGTTTGTAGGAAGAATCATGTTCTTCATCAATAATAATCAATTTTAATTTTTGAAATGGTAAAAATAAGGCTGATCTTGCTCCCAAAACTAATTTAATTTGATTTTTAAATATTCCTTTCCAAATTTTTTTTTTTACTTTATCTTTTACGCCTGAATGCCATATTGCGGGCTCATACTTAAAGAAATTTCTAAATCTCTTGGCTATTTGTTCACTGAGTCCTTTTTCAGGTAGCAAAACCAGCACCTGGAACCCTTCTTTCAGAGCTTTTTTAATTATTTCAAAATAAACATGCGTTTTTCCAGAACCTGGAATTCCTTGAAGTAAGTTTGTTGAATAATGATTAAAGCTTATATTTTTTTTAATACATTTTAAAATATTTTTTTGTTCATTATTTAACTCTTCTTTTTGATCAGTCCTTGGAATGAATTCTCTAAAATTGATAATTTTTTTTAGCCCTTTATTAAAACTGCTAAAACCTTTTTTATACAAGAATAAGTTCAAGACCATGCCTTTATTTACCAGGTTATAAATTGACATTTTTTCTATGAAACTAATCTTATTTTTTGACAAGCTAGGTAAGTTAAAAATTTCAATAATTTTCTTGATTTTAACGTTTTTTCTTAACGGCCTTGGTTTTAAGTCCCAAACAACACCAACAATTTCTTTATTTTTAAAAGATACTAATACTAAATTACCAATTTTGAGTTTTTTATCTGATTGATAAGTAAAACTATGATCAAAATTTAATGGTAATAAAACATCAACTAACATAATAAATTTGTAAATTTTAAAAAAAATTATAAAATTTTAATAATGAAAATATACATTGACTCATCAGATATTAAAGAAATCAAAGAAATTAACAGGACATCATTAGTGGATGGAATTACAACAAATCCATCATTAATTGCAAAACAGAGTAAAGATATAAAAACAATCCTGAAAGAAATATGCAAAGAAATCAAGGGTCCTGTCAGTGCCGAAGTCACAGCTGAAGATTGTGCTGGAATGCTTAGAGAAGCTCAAGTTCTGAAAAAAATAGCCAAGAATATTGTTATTAAATTGCCTCTAACTTACGA
>TARA_B100000963_G_scaffold196885_1_pt1 | contig 21671 bp, 29 predicted proteins | sample TARA_B100000963 | Tara Oceans TARA_B100000963 (sample SAMEA2622097) | marine metagenome | biome: marine biome (ENVO:00000447); feature: surface water layer (ENVO:00002042); material: "saline water (ENVO:00002010), including plankton (ENVO:xxxxxxxx)" | depth 5 m | reverse complement strand
AGAAAAAGGAATTGTCAGCAAAGCTAATCATGTTGGTAAACGTGAAGTTCTTTAAAAGAATATTCATAGTTTTTTTTGTGTTATCAGCAAATCTGCATGCTGGTGAAAAAGACCAAATAGTTATCCAATTAAATAACCTGAATTCTCTAGAATTTAAGTTTGATCAAATCATTAATAATAAAATTGAAAAGGGTACTTGTCTATTAGAATTTCCTGGGAAGTTAAAGTGTGATTATTTCGATGATAAGGAAAAAGAATTAATAATAAATAACAAAAAATTAGCAATAACACAAAAAAGATATAACAAGACTTATTATTATCCTCTCTCAAAATCTCCGTTCTTAGATATTTTATATAAAGAAAAACTTCTAGAAATTGTAAAATCTGGAAAATTAGAATTATCAGATCAAATTATAAAGCTTATATATTTAGGTGATAATGAATTGACGGTTTTTTTCGATAAAAAAACATTAGATTTAAAAGGGTGGCAAATTGTCGATCAGTACAACAATGATATAAATTTCTCCTTAGAAATAATTGCTAAGAACGATGTCTTTGAAAAAGGAACTTTTAAAATTCCTAATGTAAATTAGGCTACGAAATCAATTTCTTCTTCCTTAAAAACTTCAAAACCTTTTGATTTATAATTTTGTAAAGCATGCTTGTGGTCTAAGCTGCATGTGTGTACCCACATTCGATCTGGGTTTTTTCTAGATGCACTTGCGATCGCATGACTAACAAGTGTTGATCCAAGCTTTAAACCTCTAAATTCTTTCAAGACACCCAAATTTATCAACTCGACTTCTTTCGAGTCAGGATGAAATTCTTGTTCATAATATCCTACTAAATCATTGCCTTTTTTAAGAATATGAGTCTCTAAGTTTTTATTTATGACATATTTAATCCATTCCTTATCAGACCAAAGTAATCTATCACGCCAATAATGCTCTAGGCCTATTTGTTTGTAAAAGAATTTATTTAATTTAAAGTCATTTTTATTGTCTAAAATAATCTGATAATTCTCTGGAAGATTTAAATCAATTGTATTTGAAAAATCTTTTATTTCTAAAAAATATCTTTTAACCCTTGAAACCATTAATTAACCATCTTTCCAATCTTTTCACCTGCAAAAATATGAAAATGTAAATGTGGAACTTCTTGTCCGCCGTCCTCTCCTATATTTGTTAAGGCTCTATAACCTTTTTCTTTCGAACCCAACAAACTTGATACATGTGTTATTGCCTTATTAAATTCAATTATTTCCTTTTCTGATGCATTATTATTAAAATCATCAAGGTCTACATACTCGCCCTTTGGTATAACCAAAGCATGAATTTTTTTTTGAGGATTTATGTCATGAAAAGCTAAAACATAATCATTTTCATAAATTTTTTGACAAGGAATTTCACCTTTAAGAATTTTTGCAAAAATATTATTTTTATCGTAAGCCATTATTTTTGCCTTTTTTTTAATTCTTCCATAACGTCCTCTATTTTAACATCGTTAGCTTCTAAATATACAGAAAGATGATACAGCACATCAGCTGCTTCGTGAATTTTATTTGTATCTTTTTCCACAGATTCTATAAGTTCACCAATTTCTTCTTTCACTTTTGCAACACTTAAATTTTTGTCTCTTAACAATTTATTTGTATATGAGTTGTCTGAAGGAGATTGTTTTCTCTTCCTAATTGTTTTTATAAGTTGTTCTAAAATTTCAAACATTTTATAATCTTACAGGAACATTTTTTGATTTTAAATATTCTTTTGTCTCTTTAATTGTAAATTCACCATAGTGAAAAATAGATGCAGCTAAAACTGCACTAGCCCCTCCTGAATTTAAAGCATCGTACATGTGGTTCAAATTGCCAGCACCACCAGATGCAATTACGGGTATTCTTAAAGATTTAGTTATAATCTTAAGTAATTCAAGATCATATCCAGTTTTGGTTCCGTCTTTATCCATGGATGTTAAAAGTATTTCTCCTGCACCGTTTATTTCTGCTTTCTTTGAAAATTCGACAGCGTCTATTCCTGTTTTTTCTCTTCCGCCATGAGTAAATATTTCCCATCTTCCCTCTGACACTTTTTTTGCATCAACAGCTACTACCATACATTGAGTTCCAAATTTTTTTGAAGCCTCTTTTACAAAGTTCATATCTTGTACAGCTGCAGTATTAATTGAAACCTTATCTGCACCAGCAAGTAATAATTCTCTAATATTGTCAATAGTTCTAATACCACCTCCGACTGTTAAAGGTACAAAACATTTTTCGGCAGTTTTATTAACGACGTCTATAATTGTATTTCTATTTTCATTACTCGCAGTTATATCTAAAAAACATATCTCATCAGCTCCACCTTCACTATAAATACTAGCTTGTTCAACTGGATCACCAGCATCTTTTAAATTTACAAAATTAATACCTTTAACAACTCTTCCATTGTTTACGTCTAAACAAGGTATGATTCTATTTTTTAACATTTTTCTTCTTTTTTGCTTTACTAGGCAATAGTCCTTTATTCACTGCTCTAGCTCTTTCAGAGAAACCTAATTTCTCACCATTTCTAATTTTTCTTTTTATTGTGGATAGTTTTGCAACCATTATTATTCTAAAGTTCCTTCACTAGTTCATCAAGATTTATATCACCATCGTAGATAGCTTTACCAACTATAATACCATCAATATTTTTATTTTTTAAATCTTTTGCTTTTTGTATGTCACTAATTGAAGAAACGCCGCCAGAAATTATTACAGGACATTTAGAAATAGCTGCGATACTAACTGTCTCGTTAAAATTTGGACTTGCTTTAGTTCCATCCCTGTTAATATCCGTATAGATCAGTCTACTTACTCCAAAATTATTTACCTCTTTTAAAAAATCTAAGGCTTTAATATTTAGATTTTCTTTCCAACCAGAAACGGAAAGATTTCCATTTTTAACGTCTAACCCTAAGGCAATTTTATTTTTAAATTTAGCACATGCTTCCTCTAAAAAATCTTTATTTTTAATTGCAGCACTTCCTAAAATTACTTTTTCTACACCTAGATCAATATAATTTTTAATACTGTCTAAAGATCTAATGCCGCCACCAACTTCTATATTTAAATCGTGTTTGTCTAATATCTCTTTTATTGTTTCTAAGTTAATTGTGTTGCCATTTAAAGCACCATCTAAATCAATAATATGCAGATTTTTAAAACCCTGGTCTTTATATTTAGCTGCTTGCTCAACTGGTGAAGTTGGATATTCAGTTTTATTATCAAAATCCCCCTTAATAAGTCTTACACATTTTTTATCTTTAATATCTATTGCTGGAAATATTTTCATTTAAAGCTTTAAAAAATTTGTTAAAATTTTGATTCCAGTATTTTGACTTTTTTCTGGATGAAATTGCGCTCCATAAATATTTTTAAAAGAAACTGCAGCAACTATATCTTTCCCATAATTTGTTGTCAGTGATACTAATTTTTTATCATTAGGTATAAATTCGTAACTATGAATAAAATAGGCATGATTGTTATCAGTTAAATTTTTAAATACTGAGGAAGAATTTTTGATTTTTATCTCATTCCATCCCATATGAGGAATTTTAAGATTTGATGCGTCAAGTTCTAATTTAACTACCTCTCCTGGTATCCAATTCAATCCGTCTGTTTTCTTTTCTTCATAACCTGTTGTTGCAAATAATTGCATCCCAGCACAAATACCAAATATTGGTTTATTTTTATTCAATACACTTTCGTTTAATTCATTGTTTAGTCCGCTTATATTATTTATTCCTTCTCTACATGCTTTAAAAGATCCTTGCCCAGGTAAAATTATTTTATCGGATTTTTTTACATCATTAATATCTGAACTAACTCTTACCGAATAATTTAGATTATTATCAGAGTTTGCCTTTTCAATAGATTTCGCAATTGACCTTAGATTGCCAACCCCATAATCAACAACAGTTAATAACATTTATAATTAAAGCTTACCTTTTGTAGATGGTATTGAATTTTTAATTCTTTTATCAATTGCCAATGCGTCTTTTAAAGATCTTGCAAGGCCTTTGTAACAAGACTCTACTTTGTGATGACTGTTATCCCCATAAATATTTTCTACATGTAAAGTAATCCCTGCTGACTGTGAGAAAGCTTGAAACCATTCTTTAAAGAGTTCCGTATCCATTTCACCTAATTTTTCAACTGCTAAATCAACTTTCCAAATTAAATAAGGTCTGTTGGAAATATCGATTGAAACTCTACTTAATGTTTCATCCATAGGTATCATTGTAGAAGCATATCTCGTTATTCCTTTACGATTGCCTGCAGCTTTTTTAACTGCTTCCCCAATAGCAATGCCTGTGTCTTCAGTAGTATGATGTAAATCAATATGTGTATCTCCTTTTGCTTTTACTTCTAAATCAATTAATGAATGTTTAGAAAGTTGCTCTAACATATGATCTAAAAAACCAATTCCTGTTTTAATTTTGTATTTTCCCTTGCCGTCTAAGTTGACCGCGACAGATATGCTTGTTTCTTTAGTTTTTCTTACAATTTTTGCTTTTCTACTCATAAACTTAAGCCTAATTTATCTTTGATATATATATAATTGAACATTTTATCAATAAATCAGATTTCACTATTGAAGATCTAAAATTAATCTCCACATATAATATCATGAATACAGCTGAAAAATGGCATGGAACAACGATAGTCTTGCTAAGAAAAAATGGTGAGACCGTTGTAGCAGGTGATGGTCAAGTAAGTCTTGGTAATACGGTATTAAAAAGCAAGGCTAAAAAAGTTAGAAAAATTGACACTAGAGGAGTAATCGCAGGATTCGCTGGATCTACAGCAGACGCATTAACGCTTTTTGAAAGACTTGAAGCAAAGTTGGAAAAACATGCTGGTAATTTACAACGGGCTGCAGTGGAATTGGCCAAAGATTGGAGAAGTGATAAGTTTTTGAGAAGGCTTGAAGCTTTGATGGCAGTTGCAGACAAAAGTCATAGTTTTATAATATCAGGCACAGGAGATGTTCTAGAGCCAGAAGATGGAATTATTGGCATAGGTTCAGGAGGTAACTATGCTCTAGCAGCAGCAAAAGTATTAATTGAAACTGATATGAAAGCTGAGGAGATAGCAAGAAAATCAATAAAAGTAGCTTCAGATATTTGTGTTTTTACTAATAACAACATTACGATAGAAAAAATTTAATATGGCAAAATCAGGCAAGGTAACAAATCTAAACTTAGTAAAAAATTCAAAAACAGAGAGTTCTAAAGTAAGTGCTTTATCTCCAAGAGAGATTGTTTCAGAATTAGATAGATATGTAATAGGGCAAAAAGAAGCAAAAAAAGCAGTTGCTGTTGCTTTAAGAAATAGGTGGAGAAGACAGGCGTTATCTGATGAAATGAGAGATGAAGTATTGCCAAAAAATATTTTAATGATAGGGCCAACTGGAGTTGGAAAAACAGAAATCTCCAGAAGACTATCTAGACTTGCTGAAGCTCCTTTTATAAAAGTAGAAGCCACTAGATTTACTGAAGTAGGATATGTCGGGAGAGACGTAGAACAAATTGTAAGAGATTTAATTGAAATAGCAATTGCTATGGAAAGGGAGAAAAAAAGAAAAGAGGTAAAAGCAAAAGCAGAGCTTAAAGCTGAGGACAAAGTATTAGACTCTTTAGTAGGTAATAAAGCAAGTGTAGCAACACGAGAAAGTTTTAGAAAAAGATTACGGAGTGGGGACCTAGACAATAATGAAATCGAAATTGAAGTACAGGATAAAGCAACAGGATTACAGAGTTTTGAAATACCAGGAATGCCAGGTGGAAATGTGGGTATGGTAAATTTAGGAGATATACTCGGCAAGTCAATGGGTAACAAAAAAGGAAAAAAGAAAAAAATGACGGTCAAAGAATCTCATGACATACTTGTTGCTCAAGAGTCAGATAAAATGATCGAAGAAGATAAAATTATAAAAGAAGCTAAAAAAACAACTGAAGAAAATGGTATAGTATTTTTAGATGAAATCGATAAAGTCTCAGCTAGAAGCGACAGAGTAGGTGGTGACGTCTCTAGAGAAGGAGTACAAAGAGATCTATTGCCTTTAATTGAAGGAACAACAGTAAGCACTAAACATGGACCAATTAAAACTGACCATATTCTATTTATTGCCTCGGGTGCTTTTCAATTATCAAAACCTTCGGATTTATTACCTGAGCTTCAAGGAAGGTTACCAATTAGAGTTGAATTAAAAGCTTTAAACGAAGAAGATTTTAAAAGAATTTTAAAAGAACCAGACAATAGTTTAATAAAACAATATAGAGAATTATTAAAAACAGAAAACGTAAAATTAGAGTTCACAGATGATGGGATTGATAAATTGGCAAAAATTTCAGCAGAAGTTAATTCTTCTGTTGAAAATATTGGTGCAAGAAGACTTCACACAATAATAGAAAAAGTTTTAGATGATATTAGCTTCAATGCAACTGATAGAGCAGGCGAAACAGTAATTGTAGATGAAAAATACGTTAATGATAACTTAGGCACACTAGTTAAAGATACCGATTTATCAAAATTTATATTATAGAGATTTAAGTTTAATTAAAATAGCGCCTTCACCACCATCTTTTTTTTCTGCTACCGAAATAGAATTTATATAATCAAAAATATCTATTTCATTTTTTAAAAATTCTTGCACAGAATATTTAATTTTTCCGAAATCTTTGGAGACAAAAACATCCTCGTTTTTAGAATGTAGACCTTTACCGGTTATAAGTAAAATTTCCTCATATTTTTTTTCAAGACACGTCAAAACTATCTCTTTAACTTTTTTATTTGCGTCATCTAAAGTATAACCATGTAGATCAAATTTAAATCTTTTGCGATTTGTATTTTTAATAACCGAAGGTTTATCTTTATCAGTTATATCTGTAGGATTGTTTATATAGTTTTGCCAAGTTTTTTGATCTTCGGAAGAAATATTCTTTTTTTTTATCACTTACTGATAATTTCAGACAAATACCAATTAGGTCCTTTTTTTAAAATATTTTTAGAAAATTTCCAATAGTCAGTTACTTGTTTAATTTTATTTGGATTTCCATCAATAACTTTTCCTTCTTTGTCTTTCTTGACAGATATTACTTCTGAAACAAATTTCACAGATGCAAAAAGCTCGTTTTTGATTTTTTCATATTTTTCAACGTTAGACTCTTTCATGCCAATAAAAGTAAATTCGGATGTTACATTATCTTTTACTCTAGCTTTAATTGCCTGTTCAAAGTTATCAGCCATATCTGTAGTTAACAACGTTTTTAATTTTTTTATGTCGCCTGAAGCAAACGAACTAAGAATCGTCTCGTATGCGATCTCTGCTCCTTTTAAGAACTCTTTTTTTTCGTTGCCTTCAAGAACTTCAAGATTTTGTTTCGGCATCTTCACATTATTTTTTGGAATATTGAAATTTTTTTCTTCGAAATCTGTGTAAAGTTTAGTTTCGTGACCTGTTTTTCTTCCTAAGATGTTTCTTAATCGCAGAATTATGAATCCAGCAATCATTCCTAATAAAATTATGTCTATATAACCAAAATTGTTACTCATAGTTTGATAAATATACATTAATAATATAATTTTGTATCAGACAAATGAACTCATTTTTTTTACTATTTTTCGGCATACCAGCCCTTGAGATATTCTTGCTTATTAAAATTGGAGGGAAAATTGGGGCTATAAATACAGTTTCTTTGATATTTCTCACCGCGATCATAGGCTTATATTTTGCAAGACAACAAGGAATAAAAACATTGCGTGAAGGTATTATGAATATGTACCAAAATAAAGCTCCAATTTATGAAATGATCTCAGGCGCATCAATCGCGATTGCTGCTGTACTACTTATCGTGCCAGGATTTTTTACAGATGCTTTAGGTTTTTTAATTCTAATACCTTACTCAAGAAACTTTTTAATTAGATTGTTAATTAAAAAAAGAACAAAAGAAAATAACAAAAATAAAAATGATATTCTAGATGGTGAAATAATAGAAGATAAAAAAGATGAGTTATAAAATTTTAGGAAAATATATAAAAGAAATGAACTTTAAAATTCCGAACCCAAAGACTTTTTTTTTACTATCTAAAAATATATCTAATTACAAAATTAATATTGATATTAAAAGCGATCAAATCAAAGAAAAAATAATAGAAATTCAAACAACTTTAAATCTTCACACAGAAAATGAAGAAACTGAAAAAATAAATACAAAAATTGTTTTTTCTACAATTATCGAACTTTCAGATGAATTAACCGATAAAAAAGAGATAGAAAAAATAATTTTGATAAAAATTCCAACACAAATTTATCCAGAACTAAGAAAGATATTTATTTTGGTATTTGAAAGTTCAGGATTTAAAGAGATTAAAATTAGTGATAAAGTTGATTTTCAAAAACTTTACGATCTTAGAAAAGTTCAATAATGATTTTTCTTAATTTCGCTTTTTAAAAATAATTTGTGGTTTTCCCTTTCTGTATCTGAAATCTGTATTGTCTTTTTATTGTAAGTTAGATTACTATTTGAAGAATTTAATTCTTTAGACTTTGAAAATGCGTTAGTAAGATTGAATTTTGGTTCTTTAGCCCCAAGTAAATTTATATACACTTCTCTAAGTAATTCGCAATCTAGTAAAGCGTTGTGTTTTGTTCTTCTCGAGAGATCTATATTGAATCTTCTACATAAAGCATCTAGTGAATTAGAAATACCTGGAAACTTATTTCTTGCAACTTCTAATGAGTCGATTACATTAGCATCATTAATTTTTTTTTTCCCTGCTGCAGCAAGCTCTCCATTTAAAAAACCTAAATCAAAACTTGCATTATGAATTATAATTTTTTTATCTTTAATAAATTCTAAGAATTCATCTGCCACTAATTCAAAGGTTTTTTTATCATTTAAAAATTCTTTTGAATAACCATGAACCTTAAACGCTTCCATTGGAATGTCTCTAAGAGGATTAATTAATTTATGAAAAATTTTACTAGTAGGAATTAAATCTTTAGTTTCAATACATGCAATTTCTACTATTTTATGCCCATCTTTGAAGGATAAGCCTGTGGTCTCTGTATCCAAAAAAATTTCACTCATACCGTCTAATTATATTATATAAGTTTTTTTTTAAAACATTTAATGACTTGTTATTAACAACAACATGATCGCAAAATTTTGTTTTTTGGCTTTCTTTCATTTGTTGTGAATTTAAAAAAGTAAATAACTTTGAATTTCCACCTTTAGAAATATATCTTTTTTTTCTAATATTTATGTTAGCTTTAATAAGTATAATCTTATCGAAGTGTTTCATCAGCTTACTTTCAATTAATAAAGGGATTTCAAAAAAAATAAATTTTTTTTCTTTATTTTTTTTTAAAAAGATAAACATTTTTTTTCTCACAAGAGGATGAATCATTTTTTCTAGCATCTTTAAATTGCCTTTTTTGCTTAAAATTTTTATTTTAAGTTCTTTTTTAAACTTGCTATTAACTTTTATTTTGAACTTTTTTGCTAATCGCTTTTTAAATGAATAATTTTTATATAAATTATTAACAGCTAAATCAGCACTAAAGATCGGGCCTGTTCCTTTAGAAATTATTTTTCCTGCTGTCGTTTTCCCAGAAGAAATAGATCCAGTTATCCCAAATTTAATATTCATATTTTTGATTTAAGCATATTTATTAATTCATCATTTATTTCAGGATTAATTTTATTCCATAAGTAAAATGATTTTTGGCCTTGATAAATAAACATTTCAAGACCATTGAAAGTCTTAACTTTTTTTTCTTTTAAAAGCTTGAGCGTTTTGGTTTCTAAAGGATTGTAAATAGTATCAATAAAAATGAGGCTCTCTTTTACATTTTCAAAATTAAAATCAAAATCTTTTCCATTTTTTAGGCCCAAACTAGTAGCATTAATTATAATGTCAAAATTATTAATTTCTTTTTCTAGCTCTTTCCATTCTAAAACATTTAGATATTTAAATTTTTGTTTAAGAAATAATGATTTATCGTGAGTACGATTAATAATGGATATATTTTTTACTTTTGATTTTTGCAGAGAAAAAATTACTGATGGAGAAACACCGCCAGCACCTATTACCAGAGCTTTTTTATTTTCTGTATTAGAAATTTCTTTTAAATATGCGGCCTGTAATCCAAATACGTCTGTGTTGTCACCTACCAATGCTCCTGCTTCGTCTAGAAAAATAGTGTTTACTGAATTAGTTAGTTGAGCATCATTAATTAATCTATCAACAAAAGGGATTACTTTCTGTTTGTATGGCAAGGTTACATTGACACCACAAAGTTCCTTATTCCTTATTTTTTTAAGTGTACTTTCGATGGTTTTCTCCCCGATTTCATATAAAGAGTAATCAGCATCTATTTTGTACTTTTTAAACCAATAATTATGTAGAGTGGGTGATAATGAATGCGATACGGGGGATCCAATAATTCCAAATAATTTTTTCATTAATTCAATTCTTTTAAATATTTTATAATTTGTTTCATAGGCAATCCCATTATAGAGTCTTTATCACCGTTTACGTATTCAAACAAATTAAGACCGTCGGCCTCAATTTGATAAACTCCATATGAAAGCAAAGTTTCTGTTTTTATTCTGTTCAGGTATTGATTTAGTTCATCGTCAGAATGTTTTTTCATTTTAAGCTTAGATTGATCTGTATAATTCCAAATCATACTACCATTTTTAGAAATACAAACCGAGCTAATCAGATAGTGTATTTGGCCATTTAACCTTTTTAATATACTAAAAGCTTCCTCTCGAGATTTTGGTTTGTTAATCAAAATATTGTTCAATGAAACAACGCTGTCTGCTCCCAAGACTATTTTGCCGGGATTTTTTATGCTGACTTTAATTGATTTTAGTTCAGCTAAATTTTTTGAAATTATTGACGGGTCAGCCCCCTCAGATAACAAAGATTTTTTAACTTCATCTTCATCAACATTTGAAGCAATCGCAACTGTTGCTATATTATATTTTTCTAAAATTTTTTTCCTTACGCCGCTGACTGAAGCTAAAATAATTTTCATTTTTTCTTCTTTATTTCATATATCTTTAATATTGAGGCGGCTGTTTCTTCGACTGATCTTCTTGTAACGTCTATTATAGGCCAATTATTTTTTTTGAATAATTTTTTTGAATTTTCAACTTCATCTTTAATAAATTTCAGATCTGTATATTCCTTTATATTGTTATCTTTCATAATTGCAATTCTGTTTCTTCTTATATCTGCCAGTCTCTCTGGGTCAGCTATTAATCCAATAACACATATCTTGTTATTAAAAGATGTTAATGACTCTGGTATTTTTTGATCTAACACTAATGGTATATTTACAGTTTTGTATCCTCTATTTGCTAAGTAGATTGAAGTTGGTGTTTTACTGGTTCTGCTCACGCCTAATAAAACTATATCAGAATTTTTTATATCATCGATTTTTTTTCCATCATCATGTGACATAGTAAACTGAATGGCTTCAATTCTTTTATAATAGTCATCATCTAAAACATGCTGTGCACTTGGCTTGTGTATTGCCTTTTGGTTAAGGAGTTTAGAAAAGCTTAAAATTAGATTTCCAAGAATACCAAAGCAAGGAACATTATTTTTCTCACTATTTTGTGCGATATATTTTGCTAATTTTGTTTCAACTATTGTATATAAAATTATAGAATTTTGTGTTTCTTTACATTCATTAATTATTTTATCGATTTGTTCTTGTGTTCTTATAAAAGCAAATTCTTTTTTATCATATTCAAAATTTGAGAATTGAGATTTTAGGGATAAAAATATTCTATCCAGGGTTTCTCCGGTAGAATCGGACACTAAATATACATTGTATTTTTCGTTCATAAATTTGTTTATAAAAATTTAATAATTTAACTTTTTACATTTTTTTTTACTTTTTTAAAAAATGATTAACAATAATTAACATTATTTTAACATTTTGTTAGATGTTGATATTATATCTCCATTGATGTTTATATTTTGTAAAAAATTGCTAGAAATGTGGCATTTCGTTAATAAATTTATACGAGAGGTATGTATAAAGCATGTATAAATAGTTATACTTATAAATAACAGCACCATCTAGTATTTCAAAGTTTAATAAAATAAATTATTAAGTATGACTACATTAAATAAAATTTTAAATGGAAAAGAATTATCTTGTAAACCTGTTTGGTTTATGAGACAAGCCGGAAGATATCTTCCCGAATTTAGAGAAATTAGAAAATTAAATCCAAATTTTATAAAATTATGCTTGAACAAAGAGCTTAGTTCTGAAATTACATTACAACCAATTAAAAGATTTGATCTTGACGCAGCAATAATTTTTTCTGACATTCTAATAATACCATTTGCATTAGGTCAAACTGTAAATTTTCATAAAAATGATGGTCCAATACTAAGCGAGTTTAGTTTAGAAAGATTTTTAAATTTTGATAAAAAAATATTTTTAAAAAATTTAGAACCCGTTTATGAATCAATAAAAATAACACGAAAGAAATTAGATGATAATAAATCTCTGATATCGTTTGTGGGAGCTCCATGGACGCTGCTTGTTTACATGTTGGGTTTAAAAAAAAATAAAAATGAAATATCTACAACTCAATTAAATAAACATAAAAAAAATTTAGATACCATATTATCAAATTTAAACTCGTTTTTATGTTTACATATTGAAAAACAAATTGAGGCAGGATCCGATGTAGTGCAAATTTTTGACTCGTGGGCCGGTCTAATAAGTGAAGACAGTTTAGACAAATATTGTTTTAAACCAAATAGAAATTTAGTAGATTTTTGCAAAAGTAAAAATATTCCTTCTATTTGTTTTCCCAAGGGTATTAAAAAAAATTACCAGCAATTTAACAATATTGTAATGCCAAGCGGACTTAATATTGATTATGATTTAGATCCTGCTTGGGCAAGATCAAATTTAAAAAATGTGGTAATACAAGGGGGCATGAACCCAAACACATTAATTAAAACAGAAAAGGAAATTATTTACCAAGCTAAAAAATACTTAGATATATTCAAAGATGTCCCATATATTTTTAATTTAGGCCATGGTTTAATTCCAGAAACAGACCCTAATAAACTAAAAAAACTGGTGGAATTTGTAAGGAAATATTAATGCTTAACGACAATCACCCAAAAATAAATTTTGGCAAAACTGGAGTGCTAATAGTTAACCTTGGAACACCAGACTCTACTAATTGGTGGGATATAAGAAAATATTTAAAAGAATTCCTTTCGGACAGAAGAGTGATAGAGGTTAACCCTTTTCTTTGGCAGATTATTTTAAATTTATTCATACTAACTTTCAGGCCCAGCAAGACGGCTCATGCCTACAAACAAATATGGCTTAAAGAGGAGAACGAGTCACCTTTATTATTTTTTACTAGATCTCAGTCTGAAAAGTTAGGAAAAAAAATTTCCAATGATAAAGTTATTGTTGATTTTGCAATGAGATATGGAAATCCAAGTATTAAAAGTAAATTAAATATGCTTCAAGAAAAAGGCTGTGAAAATTTAATAATATTACCACTTTACCCTCAATATGCAGCAGCAACTACAGCAACTGTGTGTGATGAAATTTATAGAAGTTTAATGAATATGAGGTGGCAACCAAGCCTGCAAATTATTCCACATTATGAGAGTGAGCCAAATTACATAGAGTCTTTAGTAAAAAGCATTAAAAACAAAATTAAAGAAATCGATTGGAAACCGGATCTAATCTTAGCGTCTTACCATGGTATACCTCAATCATATTTTGACAAAGGAGATCCATACCAATGTTATTGCCAAAAGACATCTAGGCTAATTAGAGAAAAATATAAAGATATTGAATTAAGAACAACTTTTCAATCAAGATTTGGGCCTCAAGAGTGGCTACAACCTTACACTGATAAGACTTTAGAAAAGCTTCCGAATGAAAATATAAAAAATCTCCTGGTAATTTGCCCTGGTTTTGCGTCAGATTGCGTAGAAACTTTAGAAGAAATTAATATTCAAGGAAGAAAAAGCTTTTTAGAAAATGGGGGTAATAATTTTGATCTAATCCCTTGTCTTAATGATAGCGACGATCACATCAAGTTGCTTGAAACACTTGTAAATAGATACATAGTCAAATAATTTTATGAATTTTTATTTATTATTTAAATCGCTGCACCTTATCTCAGTAATTTCTTGGATGGCTGGCCTTTTATATTTACCAAGAATATTTGTTTATCATGCTGAGGCAAAAGAAAACTCTCAAAAAGAAATTTTTAAGACGATGGAAAGAAAGCTTTATAATTATATTATGATGCCAGCTATGATTTTGTCATGGCTTTTTGGATTGGCACTTATTCATTCCCTCAGTTTTTCAATATTTTCAGAGTTATGGATGCAGATTAAAATTGTATCGGTTTTACTTTTAACACATTATCATTTTTTTCTAGGAAAGACTCTCAGATCTTTCGCTCAAGATGATAATACAAGAACTTCTAAATTCTTTAGAATTATCAATGAAATACCAACTATATTATTGATAGTTATTGTATTTGTTGTTGTTTTTAAGCCTTTATAATTGGGGTTGAAATATTTTTAAAAACACTTATATTCAAAATACTTTCCTATAATTCAAAAAAATCACATGAATTTACAACAGTTAAAGCAAAAAAATCCTGCAGAGCTCATTAATGAGGCTGAAAAATTAGGCATAGAAAATCCTAGTACGTTGAGGAAGCAGGAAATTTTATTTGCAATTTTAAAGAAACTTGCTGAGAAAAACGAACAAATAACCGCCACAGGTGTTCTGGAGGTTTTACAAGATGGTTTCGGCTTTTTAAGAGCGATAGAATCAAATTATTTACCCGGACCTGACGATATATATGTTAGCCCTAGTCAAATAAGAAGGTTCGGCTTAAGAACCGGAGATTCTGTAGAAGGAGAAATTAGAGGACCGAAAGATGCTGAAAGATATTTTGCATTATTAAAGGTAAATAAAATTAATTTTGATGATCCAGAAAAAGGGAAAAATAAAATTGCTTTTGATAACTTAACCCCTTTATATCCAAACGAAAGAATAAAGTTAGAAGTAGAAACAACAAAAGTAGAAAAGAAACCAGACAATACGGCAAGATTAATTGATTTGGTAAGTCCTATCGGCAAAGGACAAAGATCCTTAATCGTTTCACCTCCAAGAGCAGGAAAAACAATAATATTACAAAATATCGCCCAATCAATTACTGCAAATCATCCAGAGTGCTATTTAATGGTTTTACTTATAGATGAACGACCGGAGGAAGTTACAGACATGCAAAGGTCTGTAAAAGGAGAAGTTGTAGCATCAACTTTTGACGAACCAGCCTCTAGGCACGTAGCAGTAGCTGAAATGGTTATAGAGAAAGCTAAAAGATTGGTCGAACATAAAAAAGATGTAGTAATTTTACTCGACTCAATAACAAGATTGGGAAGAGCATACAACGCTGTTATTCCAAGTTCAGGTAAAGTACTTACAGGTGGTGTAGATGCTAATGCTTTACAAAGACCAAAGAGATTTTTTGGTGCTGCTCGAAATGTTGAAGAGGGTGGATCGCTTACAATTATTTCTACTGCTTTGATAGACACAGGAAGCAGAATGGATGAAGTAATATTTGAAGAGTTTAAAGGAACAGGTAATTCTGAACTTATATTAGATAGAAAAGTAGCTGATAAAAGAATCTATCCTGCATTAGATATTACTAGATCTGGAACAAGACGAGAGGAATTACTATTCGAAAAAGACGATTTATCAAAAATGAATGTCCTAAGAAGAATCATAAGTCCCATGGGAACAATGGATGGAATTGAGTTTTTAATATCAAAATTAAAAAATACTAAAAATAATTCAGACTTTTTCGAGTCAATGAATAAATCATCAAATTGATTATTGAACGGTGCGGTTAACAGTTTCTACCTCGTGAAGGTAGAAGGTTAAAATATCCTCTAATGTTTGAACTTTCTGTTTTAAAGACATTGCTTCTAATAATTTTTGTTTCTCTTCATTTGTAATGGGGGCAATCATCGCTAGTGTATCAATTTTCTGTCTCTCATCTAATTTGTCAAACTCATTCCAATTTAACAAGAGTCCATTCTTTCTAAAAAAAGGTTGAGCTTTTTCCATCAATGAAAATGTGTTCACTTCTTCTGTTTTAGTTTCTAAATCTAAATTATATCTTTTATAATCGACTTTAAATTCTCTGTATAGTTTTGAATTTTCAATTTCCTCAAGAATTTCAAATCTAGTTATGCCAGTTAAATTAATTAAAATTCTTCCATCTTTATTTTTTTGAATATCACTTATTTTGCCCAAGCAACCAATTTTATAAACTTTATTTTTTTCTTTTTGAGATTGAACCATCCCCATAAGTTTATCTTTTTTATAAGTATCATTTACCAAGTCTAAATATCTTGGTTCAAAAATATTCAAGGGTAGATTTGTTTTAGGAAAATAAATTACACCGCTTAAAGGGAATATTGGGATTATGTCAGGTAAATTTTTCATAAAACTATTATAGTAAAAAAATTGACTTACTGATAGCGACATTTTATTTGCAATTAGAAACCCTCTGCATATAATAACTAGAAATTTGCGGGCATAGCTCAGTGGTAGAGCGTCTCGTTGCCAACGAGAAGGTCGAGGGTTCAAGTCCCTTTGCCCGCTCCATTATACTATGACTGATTTATCAAATAAAAAATGTGTTCCCTGTGAGGGAGGTATTCCAGCGTTCGATATAAACGAGATTCATAAATATTTAAAAAAGATAGATGGCTGGGATGTTCTAAAAAATGAAGAAAATAATTTTTTTATACAGAAAAAATTTGAGTTTCGTAACTATTTGGAAAGTGAGAAATTTGTAATAAATGTTGGAAAAATTGCTGAAACAGAGGGGCACCATCCTGATATAACATTTGGGTGGGGATACGCTTTAATCAGAATTTCAACACATGCAATTAAAGGGCTAGCAGAAAGTGATTTTATTTTAGCCGCAAAGATAGATAAGATATAGTTAGTGGTTGAAGTGTCTTACTCCTGTAAAAACCATTTTTATTTTAGCCTTGTTCGCAGCTTCAATTACTTCTTTATCTCTTAAAGAGCCCCCAGGTTGCACAATTATTTTTACACCTGAATTTATTAATGTTTTAACACCATCTGCAAATGGGAAAAAAGCATCAGATGCTGCAATTGAGTTTAACAATTTTCTCGGTTGAAATTTTTTTGCTTTTTGAGTTGCTATTTTACAACTATCTAGCCTATTTTGCTGACCAGCACCAATACCTATTGTAGATGAATCTTTTACAATAACTATTGCGTTTGATTTCACAAACTTGCAAATTTTAAAAGCAAATAATATTTCGTTCAGCTCAGAATTAGTCGGTTTATTCTTTGTGACAAATTTAAGATTTGTTTTTTTTATTATTAATTCATCTTTATCTTGAATTAGAAAAGAATCTGTAAATGTTTTTATTTTTAAATTATCATCTTCTTTTAATGAAGTAATATCGATTATCCTCATATTTTTTTTCTTTTTTAACAAACTTAAGGCTTTTTTATCAAATCCTTTTGCTAGTATTACCTCAAAAAAAGATTTGTTTATCTCAGCTGCAATTTTGAAAGTAATTCTAAAATTACATGCAACAACCCCTCCAAAAGCACTGACAGGATCACTTGCTTTAGAATTTTGAAAAGATATTAGGGGAGATTTATTTGAAGATACACCACAAGGATTAGCATGTTTAATTATTACAGTTGTTGGTAAAACCTTGTTCGCAAAAAGTATTTCTAATGCTGCATAAATATCATTATAATTATTATAACTTAGATCCTTTCCGCTAATTTTCGAAATATCTAGCTCATTTTTTTCTAAACTGCTCAAATATATGGAGCTTTTCTGGTGAGGGTTTTCTCCATATCTTAACTCATGAATTTTTTTTCCAGTAAAAGTCTTGTATTTCGGATATTTTATATCGAGTTTTTTATTTAACCATTCAGCAATTAGAGAATCGTAATAAGCAACATAATCAAATGCTCTACTAGCAGCAAGTTCTCTATATTGAAGTTTTGTGCAACCTTTATTTTTATTCATTTCTTCAATTAGACCAAAATAATCAGATTTATCAGTAATCGTAACTACATCCTGGAAATTTTTAGCAGCAGCTCTCACCATAGTCGGTCCACCAATGTCTATATTCTCAATTATTTTTTTATAATTTTTTGTCTCATGAATAGTTTCTTTAAAAGGATAAAAATTAACTATAATTAAATCAATTGGTTCAAAATCTTGTTTTTTAAGTTGTGCGATATGTTTGCTTTTTAATCTATTAAAAAGTATTCCGGCATGAATTTTAGGATGGAGTGTTTTAACTCTTCCATCTAAAATTTCATTAAAACCTGTAAACTTTGATATTTCATTACATTTAAATCCTAACTTTTTGATTTTTTTGTAAGTTCCACCAGAACTTATAATATTAACTTTATATTTTTTTAAAGTTTTTAATAATGGAGTCAAATCAGATTTATCATAAACTGAAATAAGTACATTTTTAATTTTTCTTTTCATCTTAATTGTTTCGCTTTAATTCCCATTGAACTAATTTATTTTTGTTTACCAAATTTCCAGAAATTGTAATAGAAACATTATCTAATACTCTATTGCTTCCAAAAAATATACTTTTTTCCAAGGAAATAACTTCATCTTTCACAGTAAAAATTAACGACTTATTTTTATTTAATTGTATCAAAACACTATTACCACTCATAGTTTTCACTGCTGTTAAACCAGGGTATAGGTGAAATCTGATATCAAAATTTAGAGGTTTACCATCTTTATTTTTGATAATTTCGTCAATACCTATTAAATTTTTCGTCTCTTTGTTTATACAAATTTTTCTTTTGTGAACACAGCCAAAGTTTTTTTCGTATCCGTTGTGCGCAGCAGTAGCCTCGGTTATATTTTTATCGTCCAGAAAATCAAAGTTAGTGACTTTAAAAGAATTTTTTATTGAATTTCCAAATATTTTATTTACTAATTTATTTCTCTCAAATTTAGTAATTGATGTGTTGTTGATCGTTAAAGTTGATTGGGCTGATGTAAGTCGGCTTAAAAATTCAGCCTTAGCTGATATTTTATTTCCAAAACCACAATTAGTAATTATTTTAGCTCCTTCAACATAATATTCAAACGACAAAGGACCTGACTGATAACTTTTAGAATATCCCTTGTCAGGTGGTGCGCCAATGTCAAAAAAAACAAAACTGTTCTTAAATTTAAGCACTTTAATTCCACCTATAACATTTTTTTTGTCTTTGTTACTTATGTTAAAATTATCTGTTAATTTGTTAAATTGTTCCAGGTCCTCTTCATTGCTACCGTTGAAAAGAGGCATTTGATTTTTTGGTGTTAAGATGTTTCTTTCACACAATAAACTTTTATCTATAATATCACTAAGGAATTCAGGGACATATTTTTGAGCATCTTTTACACACTCTTTACAAAAGATAAGGTATTTAGTAAAAAAAATTAAATCACCAGGATTTCTTGTAAGAGGAAATCCATCATTATCAAAAAAATTTTTAACTAGCTTCTCAAGCTCCTTAATAGCTGTATTATAATAATCCTCATATTCTTTAAAAACTAATCCAGTTAAAAGTAAAGCAGAAAGCATCTCTAATTTTTTTGATAAATTTTTTTCAAATTTAATATTTTTTTTTAAATGATTTGCTTGTTTTACAATTATTGTCAAAAAATTTCGCTTAAAATCAAAAAGTCCATTGTTTAAAATTATATCTGCATTTAAAATCCAGCTTATAATACGTTTGCTGGTAATTGAATTTTCCCAAATATTATTCTTATATTTTGAATACTTTTGTATCCATATTTTAATTATTTTTTGTATAGCCTTTCCATCATTTTTCCTGTCGATTAACACAAGCCAAAAAAAGCTGTGTAATTCTTTTATTCTTTTTGAATCTTTTTGTTTTACCCAAAATAAATTTGGATCTATTTCACTGATCTTAAAAGAGTAATTTTTAAAATTAGTCAATGTGGAAAGTAAAAATGGACTAGGATAAAAATAAAATTGCTGTGGAGTTTTGGAAATTAAACCAGAATTATAATAATTTGTAGAAAAATAAACTTTTTTAATAAATTTAATTAAAGTAATTTGAACGGCTAAAAAGTAAAAATAGATACTTTTTAAATTAAACATCTATTAATTTGATCTTAGTATCCCTATGTTTTTTTTTAAATCACCTTGATTTTCTCTAAATATCGTAGAACCAGAGACAAGAACATTTGCTCCCGCTTCTTTTGCTTGAATACAATTGTCAAAATTTATTCCTCCATCAATTTCAATTTCAGTATTTAACTTTTTCTCATTAATTATTGCTTTGATTTTTTTTGTTTTTTCCAAAACTTCTGGCATAAATTTTTGTCCTCCGAAACCTGGTTCCACACTCATTATTAAAATAAGATCTACCTGGTCGATATAATTTTCAATAAGTTTAATTTCAGATTTTGGTTTAAGTGAAATTCCAACTTTTTTTTTCTCTTTTTTAATAAGATTTATTGTGTTGGAAATATTAGAAGTGGCCTCTGGGTGAAATGTAATTATATCGGCCCCAGCTTTAGAAAATTCTTTTATGAAATTATCGACTGGGGAGATCATTAAATGAACATCGAAAATCTTTTTTGTCAGTGGTCTTAATTTTTTAATTACTTCAGGGCCTATAGTTAAGTTTGGAACAAAGTGTCCATCCATAACATCAATATGAATGTAATCGGCTCCAGCTTTTTCTAAGGCAATCACTTCCTCACCCAATTTACTAAAATCTGCAGAAAGAATCGATGGCGATATTTTTATTGGTAAGCTCATAAATTACTTATATTTTAATCGATAAAATTGTCAAAAAAATAAATTGTTAATTAAAAAGTTGGTAGAGTTGTTTTGAAAAATCGCTTTCTAAAGGAAAAGCTAGCATTCCCCAAACATCATAACCAAGCAAATACGGCATAGCATAAAATCTAAACAAGTAAAAAAACCAAGCAACATAAAGGGCAATAAATCCACCGAATAAAAAACTTGGTGTAATTGGTTTAAACAATCTAATTATTGGATTTGTATATTTTACAAAAACTCTCATAAAAAAAAAAGTTGAGTCCTCTCTTTGAAAAATATTCATTGCAGCCCTGCCTATTAAAGTCCACATTATCATTCCTAGAATATAATCCAAAACTATTGCCCAAGTAGGTATCATTATATTTTAGAGAATATCATTATTTAGGCAAAAAAAAAGGGGCGATAAATTCGCCCCTTTCTAATTTTAAATGTTTTAACTAGTGCTGTTTACCTAAGATAGCTTTACCAGTAGGTATTCTAGTATCATCTACCATTTTTTGTGTAGCTGCGTCTGGTTCTTTAGTCATTAAACTGACTACAACCATTACAACTAAACAAATAGGCGCTCCGATTAATCCAAATCTTAAGTGGTCAATACCTAAGAATGGCTCGTTCACACCACCGAAAATTGGAACTGAGAACTTAGGATATACCCATAATAGGTAGAACAATCCTGAAAGAATTCCAG
>TARA_B100000963_G_scaffold109706_1_pt1 | contig 21678 bp, 21 predicted proteins | sample TARA_B100000963 | Tara Oceans TARA_B100000963 (sample SAMEA2622097) | marine metagenome | biome: marine biome (ENVO:00000447); feature: surface water layer (ENVO:00002042); material: "saline water (ENVO:00002010), including plankton (ENVO:xxxxxxxx)" | depth 5 m | reverse complement strand
TTTTTTTTATTTTTTTTTCTTCGATTTCTTTTTTTTTAAAATGAAATTTAAAAATAATATTAAATTTATTTAATTGATTTATTTTAAGTCTATTTTGAGATTTGTAACTATCTGCTAAGTCAATAAAATTTATATTTTTTCTTTTTGCAAAATTTAATATTTTTATAGATTCCTGAATGGATAGTTTTTTATTATTAGTAATACCATATCTATTCCCTAATTGAGCACCTCCTATAACCAATTTATTTCTATAAATTTGACTGAGCATTTATTTTTTCTGTAAAATCTCCTTAACAATGTTTTTCAAAATTTTATTCCCTGGATCAAATATAAAGTTTTTATTTTTCTTTATTTTTTCTTTCCAATTATTTTCATCCATTTGAACTAAATTCATAATTTTTTCTTTTATGATTTTTTTATCGTTACCTGTGTACCAGAATAGTTCATCGTTTTTCTCTCCTAAGGTGTGACCATCTAATGGACTTCCGCCCAAAAAATTAAATAAATCAAAAAAGATAACTTTCATTCCTCTGGATAATAAATCGTAACCAATTGTTGAGTTAATTGTTACAATAATTTTTGATCGATTTGCCAACTGATAAGAAGAAACATCCTCGTGAAAAAATTTTTTTAAATCTCTTTTAAAAAAACTCAGTTCTGACTCTTTTATAGAGTCATCAATTTTATATTTCTTATCATCTCGATTTGAGACTAAACCTATTGCAATTTTGAAACCTTTTTCATCAGATAATTCACTTAAAACTCTCAAAATATAAGATGTACAGCTATCGATTAACCTCATTGAACCTATGTTTTTATTGGTTCCATAGTAACTTTCAATTTTTTTTCTAAATTGAGAAATAAACAATATATCAAAATCTTTTTTCTGTTCTTTAAGCATGATTTCATTATTTTTAATTGAGCCAGCGATTATATGATTTGCGCTTATAAATTTATAAAAATTTTTAGAATATTCATTTTTTGACAAAAAATAATCAGCTCTTAATTCATATTTTTTATTTAATGAAAGCATTAACGGAGAAGTTTCCCTAAAAGATTCACTTTGATCAGCTAATTGATAAACAATAGTTTTTATATATGGACAAAGTTTTTTAATTCTAAAAATTGCAGGATTAATCTCGTGTGAGATCGCAATTTGAGGGTTTAAAGTTTCAATAAACTTGACAAAGTAAGAGTCATTTAAGTTTTTACTTTTCATTAATAAAACGTCGATAAAAGCTAAAAACAATATATATAAATTGATACTATTTTTATTTTTTATTTTAGTATTAATTTCGCTATCTAACTGAAGTTTTGAATAATCATCATCTAACAATAAAACATCTGTTTTTTTGGGAATCTTAATTTCAAATTTTAAGAGTTTAATCTTATCTAAAAGCTTTTTCACTATTTTCTTAATACAAAAGAGTATACAGCTCTTTGTTCTCTATTATTAGGGTAAAGAGTTTTTTTAATTTTTTCTTCGCAATGTATTAATTCCCAACCTTTTGTCATTTTTCGTATCAGATCATAAGAGACAAAATGGGTTATCCCTACATTTTTCAAATCTCCTTTTTTGATATTTTTAATGGAATGATATTTTTTATTTTTGCTTTCAGCATTTTTCCATGCAGAATCTTTTTTAGAAAACCAATCAACGCATATTAAATAACCCTCTTTTTTCAAACTTTTCTTTACTAATTTTAAAGTTTTTTTAATCGTATCATGATTGTTGTGTGTTAATGAGCCACGGTCAATTATTAAATCAAATTTTTTTTTAGTAAATAATTTTTTTGTGAAATCTCCATTAAAAATTTTTGTCTTTAATATAGGATGCCTCTTTTTAATGAACTTAGTTGCGCTTAAGCTTCCTTCTATTCCATAATAATCGATTTTCTTTTCCAAAAAATATCTTATATTTGCACCCATACCTGTTCCTAATTCCAAAACATTATTAATTCTTTTTCTGCTTAAAACATGTCGTGAAATTAGAGTAACTAGATCAGACCACGGCCAAATAGAGACTTGGTTTTTTTTTTTATAAACTTTTTCCCAATTCTTAGAAAACATATTTTTTAATTATTCTCTTAATTTTTTTAATAATCATTATTTGATTTTTTTTCTTTAAATCAAAATATATAGGTATTGAAATTGCAGTTGAGGCATGCAATTCAGAATTAGGAAAATCACCTTTTTTGAATCCAAGTTTTTTATAGTAAGGATGTAAATGGACAGGCAGATAATGTAAGTTTACATTTATATTTTCTGATAAGAGTGATTTAAAAATCTTGTTATACTTTATTTTATTTTTTTCTGTAAGTTTAATTACATATAGATGAAAACTCGATAAATTATTCTTGTCAATTTTAGGAAGTAAAATTGGTAAGTTTTTTAAATGATGATTATAAATTTTTGCAATCAAATTTCTCTTAGATACAAATTTACTTACTTTTTTAAGCTGAGAAATACCTAGAGAAGCATTTATGTCTGAAATCCAATAGTTATAACCTAAAAATAGTTGTTCATAATACCATTTAGATTTATTTTTTACCTTCATCATATTCAATTTTTTTGTAACCCCATGGTTTCTATAAATATTTAGTTTTTCGTACAATTTTTTATCATTTGTTGTTACAATGCCTCCTTCGCCTGTAGTAATAATCTTAACTGGATGAAAACTAAAAACAGTCAAATCAGAAAACTTACAATTACCAACTTTATTACCATACCTTTTAGCTCCTAAAGAGTGAGAGGCATCTTCTATTACCTTAAAGCCATATTTTTTAGAGAGTTTAAAAATTCTTTCTTGGTCAGTGGGTTGGCCTGCAAAATGTACTGGTATAACAACATTAGGTTTTTTTTTAGAATTTTTAAGTTTTTTATCTAACAAATTTACATCAATATTTCCTGTTAAATGATCAATATCAACAAAATCAATTTTAGCCCCACAATACAAAGCTGCGTTAGCAGAAGCGACGAATGTATTTGGTACAGTCCAAACTAAATCTCCTTTTTTTAAATCTAATGCTAAACAAGATATGTGTAGACCACTTGTTGCACTATTCACAGCTACCGAGTACTTTGCTCCAACAAATTTGGATATTTTTTTTTCAAATTCTGAAATCTTCGAGCCCCTAGCAATTGTGCTTGATTTTAGAGTTTTTACTACTGCTTTAATATCCTGCTTATCAACTGATTGTCTGCTATATGGGAAAATATGTTTCATAAATTAATTTTTATATAAATAAAATAGTGTATTATTTTTTTTGTAATTCATTTTTTTAAAACCAGCTTTTAAAAAAGCTTTTATCGATATTTGATTTTTTCTATTTATTGTTGAAAATATATAATTGTATTTTTTTTTAAGAAAAATCGAGAAATTTTTAATAGAGAATTTGCCGATTTTTTTTTTTTGATATTTGATAAATATTAATATTCCAAAAGATACAATATTTTTAAAGTTTTTATGACCAATTTTTAATTTTTTATAGGTTTGAGTGTTCATTGTGCCAACAAGTTTTTCTTTATAAAAAATACCCATTATAAAATTATTCCGTGAATTATTAATTTTTTTCAAATAGATACTTTGTGAATTAAAAGTATGCCTTTTCTTTAATTTTAAGTAACTAGCAACATTTAATGATTTGATATATTCTAACGAAATATCTTTTATTTGAATTCTTTTAATTTCAAAAATTTTTTTTTTTATTTTAAAATTTAATTTATCTTTAATAATCATATTTTTTATATTTCTTTCCTTTAAGGATGATATTTTTACTATTAGGCCCCTCATTCATAATCAAGTCCAAGACCGATAAGTGACTTATAAAATTTCCTGAAAGTTGTTTATATTCTTTACAGGTAAAATCTTGAAAAAACAGATCTATTCCCTCTTTTTTGAAATTCATATTTGATTTCAAATAATTTAAAGAGCCGGCTGCAGAATAATATTTTTTTGATCCTATTTTATTTAAAATCTCTAGTATTAATTCATCTTTTTTCTTAGAAGTTTTCAAAGAAGAACTTTTGATAATTTTTTTTTTAATATTTAAATAATTACAAACATAATTTATTAAATCATAATTCAGATTTATTAAATGCGTATGATTTTTTTCAAAAATTTTTTTTAATTCAGAAAATATTACTTCAAAGTAAATGGTTTTTTTATAGTTAAAAAAGATAGATTTTAAATGTTTTTTTATAAAATTTGACTCTTTAAAAATTAAAACCTCATTAAGCTTTTGTTTTTTTTGACCATTTAAAACAGGAACAGTCAAGGTAAGATCTTTATTAGATAAATCTTTAATCTTATTTTTATGTTGCCATGATCTATAATCAAATTGAACATCATCCAAAAAAACAAATATATCAACTTCTTCCATTAAATCAAAATATCCAGTCCAAGGGAAAAAGGTTGGCTGCATAATTGCACTTTTATTCATTAATACTTTTTTAAAATATTTTTCTTTAATTTTTCGTAAATCTTATCTCCACGATTTACTATTTTTGATTGGCCCTCTATAACTATACAGTCTTCATTTACTGATTTTGTAATTATGGATCCCATAGATACAAAAACTCTTTTACCGATTGTCACTCCATCGCTTACGGTTGAGTTCATTCCTAGAAAACTATTTTGCCCTACGGTTACCCCACCCCCAATACACACCTTACTACTAATGTAAACATTATCTTGAATTGTACTTGAGTGGCCAATATGATTACTTGACCAAATAAATACATTGTTTCCAATACAAACATTTCGTTGGATTGACTGATTTTCTAAAATGAAGCAATTTTCTCCATGGCTAAAACTAGCATTGTGACTATCACTAGAAATATAACTTTCTAGTTTGTAACCTTTATTTTTAAAATCTTTAAAAATAGTCTTTCTATTTTCATTTAGTTTTCTGTAGGAAATAGCTACAAAACCATTATATTGATCTTTTGGGTATACTCTTTCCGCCTCACTTAAAGGCACTACCGGTAGGTTCAAAAATGTTTTTTCTTTATATTGTTCATCTGAAATACAAAAACCTTCGATTTTAATACCAGAATACTTGTCATCATTTTCAAAATAGTATTTTGCTAGCTCAGCAAACTCTCCATTTCCAAATATAAATAATTTCTTCATTTATAAAAATTTATGTAATTTTTTTTTAACTTCTTCTAACTTGCCCTCTCTAGAATATATTTCCCAAGGATAAGAAATTAAGTTAGTTTTTATTGTATTAATTTTAAAACTTTTGATTGTCTTAAAATCTTGTTTGGTCAACAATGAGTACCTTTTTCTAACTTTATCTACAAGTGGCTTTGAGTTCAAACTTAAATTAAAATGTTTTTTAAGTAATTTGTTAGAAAATTTTAAAATATCTGAAACTTTTTCTCTCTCATCAAAACATTCCACACAAGCATAATATTTTTTCATTTTTCTATATAAAAAAATTCTACAAACACTGCTTTTTTTACTAAATATTTGCACATAAAACGGATTTTTAAATTTTTTTTTTAATTCAAAATTGATTATTCTAATTTTAAAATTTACAGAGTCTAATTTTTTTCTATTGTAATTAATTATTAGTGGAACTGGATTGCCGGTCCATAAGATATTTTCTTTTGAGTAGTCGATACCTTTGCTCATAATACTAAATTTATTATCTTTATAATTTATTTTCACTGGTGACAAAAATTTAAATATTGTACCTTTTTTTTGTAAATCTTCTTTGATTAATTCAAAGAAACTCTGAAATCCATTTTTAGGCATTAATCCTTTAAAAAAAATTTTAGTGTTTTTATAATTTGGTAGCCCATAAATATCATTGAAAAAAATACTCTCTTTCTTTTTTATATAAATTTCTTGTTTATTTTGAATAGGATACAACCTTGAAAACATCAATCCTTGACGATGACTATCTGTCATAAGTTCATTTGTGTTAATCTTAAATCTTTTTACCCATTTCATTAATGGATTAGAAATTTTTTTTGGGTAAAGATTTATTTTTTCAGTCAAATTTTTTGGTTTCTTTATTTTTTTAAATTTTGATAAGTCAAGTTTATAATCTGTAAAAATATCGGGATAGTTTTTAATAAATTTTTTTCTTTTATTGAATAAATCACAAAAACAATATGAATAAAAATTTTGTTCAACAAGATTATTTCTTACTTTTAATGGCAACATTTTGATCCAAAAAGAGTCTCTAGGAAAAAATTGGCAACCAGATAATAAACCATCGTTTTTTTCTATTGGTACATCATTTATTATTCCACCAGGTTTATTGCTTATTTCAAAAACTTTTACTTTTTTTTTATATTTTTTTAAAATGAATGCTGATATTAAACCCGTAATTCCAGCTCCTATTATAGAAAAATTATTTTTTTCCATAATTCATTTCAACTAAACCAACTCCTGTTTTGCCATAATCATTTCCATTGAATAATAGAAAAAATTTATTTTTATGATTAAAAAAAGCAGGATATTCTGACATTTGATCATTGAATCCTTTTTTAATTGGAATCTTTAATTCTTTATCTCTTCTATGCCATTTGATGCCATCAGAAGAAGTTGCGTAACCGATTTTAAACTTTTTACCTAATTCCCTATAAGAATACCACATATGGTATTTTTTTTTATGGAATATTATCCAAGGTCTTGAGATGGTCTCATTTTTTTTTGTTTTTAAAATTTCTTTTTTTTTATACTTCCAATTGATTCCATCTTTAGAAACTCCATAGCTTAAGTTATAAATTGGTATTAAATCCGATTTATTTTTTATCCATTTTCTAATTGCTACATACCACATAAAAAATTGTTTTTTTTTTGATAAAATAAAAGGAGACGCAAAACCCAGACTCTCCTTAACATTTCTATCCATTATTGGCTTTTTATGTTTTTTTACTTTAGAAAAACTTAAATTTGATTTAGCTACTCCAACTGACGGAAAAAAACGTGTATTTTTTGGAATTATCCATCCCACAAAATATAAATACAATTGACTCTTTAAACGCAAACATGATGTAACTAGTGATAAACTATCATCAAATTCTCCAGTATTTCCAAGCTTTAAGATCGGTTTTTTTGAATTGAAAATTATTTTTCTTTTTTTTAAATTGTAAACAAAATAACCAGTTTGAGTTAGATTTTTTTTGTTTCTAGAGCCATAAAGGACTTTTATATTATCATTATATAAATCAACTGGCGTAGGTACCCAAGCATGAGTTTTTGACCAATCAAATTTTTTATTATTTTTAAAAATTACAGAAATATTTTTTGAAATTACTTTAAAAATTTCCATTTGATTAACTCACCGTCTTTTAAATCTTGTCTAGTAGTTTTTCCTATAACTTTTCTTAGAAAACTATTCTTAATTCCTATGCTGGATCTCAAAAGCTCTATGTTTTTTTCAGACAGCCTTGATCCTTTTTTTATAAATTTTTTTGTAAAAAATGTTTTAGTATGATTTTTTAATGACTCTTTCTTTAATATCTTTTTTTTTGATTTGCCAAAAGAATTTTCTGCTATTCTTATGCTTTTAACCATATCTGCAAATTTATTTGGTTCAATAGATATTTTGTGATCCGGTCCATTTTGTTTATTAGATAAAGTAAAATGTTTTTCAATAATTCTAGCACCAAGTGCTACGGCCACTACAGGTGAAATAGTATTTAAACTATGATCAGAGAAACCAATTATATTTTTAGGAAATAATTTTTTATATTCTTTAATTATATTTAAATTTAAGTTATTAGCATCACAGGGATATATTGATGAACATTGTAATATAGCTAAATTATTATGATATTTATTTATAATTTTTTTTGCATTTAATATTTCTTTAATCGTACTCACCCCTGTAGAAATTATTGTAAAAACTTTTTTCTTTGCAATGTGTTCAATCAATAGATCGTCTCTGATTTCAGGTGAAGCAATTTTTATGATTTTAACTTTATTTTTTATCAATATGTCAACTGAATCATTATCAAAAGGACTTGCAAAGAAAAAAATTTTATTTTTTTTGCTATATCTCACCAATTCTTTAACCCAACTAGATTTTAATTCAAATTTTTTCATTAATCGAGATCTCTTATCTTTTTTGCTATATAATTTTGTTCCACTAAATAGTTGAAATTTTATAGCATCAGCTCCAACGTCTTTTGCAATTTTAATAAGTCTTTTTGCTGTATTTAGATTATTGTTATGGTTGGATCCTGCCTCAGCTACAATGAAAGTTTTTATTCTATTCATGCCTAATTGATCATCGTCCGTAATAAAATTTTATTTAGATTAAAATTTTTATAGCCATCGAAAAGATTTTGATTAAATTTAATTATTTTACCTCTATCCTTTAAATAAGAATAATCTTTTATATTTTTAATTAAATTTATATGATTTTTGTTGAAGGTATTTACAATTTTAGCACACTTGGATTTTTTAAGCATAATTAAATTTAATTTATCTGAGTATTTATTGTTAAAGTATTTTAAAATAATAGTTTTTTTAAATAAAAAAACAGATTCAATAGCAGCTGTTCCTTCACCAACAATATTTAAGTCCGACCATCTCGAGAGAATTGACAATAAATTTTTTTTATAATTTATAAGTTCTATATTTTTATTTTTTTTAAGTGTTTTTTTCAAATTTTTATATCTTTCTAAATTAATATTTTTGTTAAATATGAATTTAAAAAGATAGTTATTATAAATTTTTTTTTTCAATTCATGGCTAATTTTTTCCGATATTTGCATTGGATCCGATCCACTTACAAAAATTAAAATTTTTTTTACATCATTTTTTTTTAGATTTTTAGAATTTCTGATTTTAGAATTTAATCCAGTAAAAGGAAAGCTTTTTAGTCCAAAAGTAATGTTGCCTAATTTTTTAAATTTATTAATTATTTCTATGTGAGGAATATTTTGTGGGATTATTACATGATCTGCTTTTACAATAGTTCTGTAATCTCCTATAACGACAACTTTAATATTAAACAATTTTTTTAAATCATCAATTAAAGACTTTAATATTTTTGAACTTTCTTTTGAACTCGTAAGTAAATCCAATATTAATATTTTAATATTATTTTTTTTTATATAATTAAAAACCTCTTTTTTAAAAGAGGAAAAATATTTCTTTTCAGTTATTTTTAAATAATCAATACTTTTTAGGTCAAGCAAGTTATTAGTATTTCCTCTTTTTTCTAAATTTAACAAAAAGTGATTAGTAAAAGAATTTTTATCAACGAATTTGGAATAATTAATTAATCTTACTACATTTCCCATTCCAATAAACCTGTTCGCTCTAGATACAAATAGTAAACTAATTTTATCATTCAAATAACTTTTCAAAAGTCCTTCATTTCGAATGATCTTTGAGTTAATAAGAAAAATTTTTTTCGATTTTTTTAGAAATTTTATTATTTTTTCTGAGGGAAAATACTTTTTTGTTATTTCGGGAAATTTATCAATAATCTTTTTTACAACTATTAAATCCCTTTTTTCATCTACTACAAATCTTATTTTTGAGTCATCAGTTTTTGAAAATAGTTGACCGATTTTAAATTTATTTATATTATTCTTAAAATAAAGGCTTACGTGTTCTTTTTCAGGAATGTTTTTAGAATTTATAAATGCTTTCTCCAAAGATTTAAAGTTAAACATCTCACAATCTAATCCCTCGGCAATACTTTTGTCTGTATGAACATAGTCAAAATTATTTTTATGGTAGATTTTCATCATTTTTATAACTAATTTGTAATCAATGAGAGGACAATCACTAGTTAATCTCACTATATGATTGGCTTTTAATTTTTTTGCAGCAAAATAATATCTTTTTAATACATTATTTTCAGATCCTCTAATGACATTAAACTTTTTTTCTTTAAGAAAATTATTAAGTTTATCATTTTTTCTATTGTCTGGGATTGCAAAATAAATGTTTTTATTCATATTTAAAAAACTAAGCCTTATCATCATTATTTCTAATAATGTTAATTTTCCAATTTTTTTTAAAACTTTTTCTTCAAATCTTGAAGATCCTAATCTTGCTTGAATAATTATGAATGTTTTTTGGTTCACTTTTAAGTGAGTCTTCTAAATCCTGAATGGCAAATTGGGCCCTTAATATTTTTTGAGAAAAATTTGCTCGAAAAATTGTTATAATTTTTTTTTAATATGCTATGCAGATCATAAAAAAATTTATCTATATTTTTTTTATTGTGGTTAATTGATAGGTATATAACATTTGAAAATATATAACCTTTTTTTAACATTTCTTGCGTCAAATAAGTTTTAATTTTAAGATCCATATCTTGATTTCCAGAGTTGAAAGAAATAATTGGCACACTAATTAAACCATTATTTTGAAAAGGTAATTTTAGTTCTTTTATTAATTTAAAAAATTTTTTATCAAAATACCTTCCAATTTTTATCAAATATTTGTCTGCTTTAAATCGTTGATACTCTTTAATAGTTGCAAGACCAGCTACAAAACCCAATCTTTCAGTCCAGTAACTACTGCTAATGAATGAATTTTGAGCATTTTCCATAACCTCTTTTTTTCCGAGAATAGCCGAAATTGGATAACCATTTCCTAATGCTTTCCCTAAAGTTAAAATATCGGGTTTTAAATTATAATTTTTATATAATCCGCCTACTCTTAGTCTAAATCCTGATGAAACTTCATCAAATATCAAGACAGATTTATGTTTGTTACATAGTTTTCTAGCTAATTTAAGAAATTCTAAATTTGGTTTTCTGTTTCTTTGAACTTCAACGATTACACCGGCAATATCATTGTTTTCATTAAATAATTCTTCCAATCTTTTTGAATCTCCGTTCAACACAGTTAATGTTGTGCCAGAAAGTTCTTTTGGCACGCCTGAAGATTGAAGGCCCGGCAAAAGTAATTTATCAAGATTTGTGTTATTAGCTAAGTTTGCTGCCAAATACCAGTCTTGCCAACCAAAATACCCAGAAGCTATAATTTTTGATCTACCAGTTGCAGCTCTAGCAATTCTTACAGCTATGCTACATGCTTCTCCTCCAGTCTTAGCAAATCTGGCCATATCCAAACCTTTGTGAATATTTAATAATTGATCGGCTAAGTTTACTTCCTCGTAAGAATTGAGAGTAGACGTAGAGCCATTTTTAATAGCTTTTATGACAGCTTGATCAACTTTTTTATTTGCATAACCAAGAGAACATTGACCAATGCTCATAATACTAAAATCTTTAAATATTTTATTATTTAGGTCCCAAATTTCAATTCCAGACGCTTTTTTGTAATATGAGGGCCATTGATCTGGTAAAAACATTTCTGGTCTTTTTGAAAGTAATTGATTACCGCCTGGAATAATTTTTTTGGCTTTTTTATAAAGTTTTTTTCCTAAAGATTGCATTTTACTCACTTATTATTTTTTGTCTTTGAAGAATTTTTATATTTTTCTCAAGAATGCTAATTTTTAAATTTGTTATTTTAGAAATGTCTTTTAAGGAATTAGTTCCATCACAATAAGCAATTGTATCAATTAGTGATTTTGTTTTAAAATTCATTTTTTTTTCTCCACTAAGTGATTTTTTTAAATTATATTTTGTAAGAAAAGGTTCACATTTTTTTTTTACTTTGTAAAATTTTAATTTTTCAAATTCAAAAATTAATTTTTTCAAAATTTTGAAAGACTCTAATAAACCTTTTTTTGAGATAAAATTTAAATCATCAATAGACGTATGATATTCTTTAAATTTGCCATGTTTAGTTCTTAAAAAAGAACAAACAGGTAAATCTACACCTGGACTACAAAATTGCCTTTCATCACTCCCTCTCTCCAGAAAAGAATAATTTTTATATTTAATGTTACTTATTTTAAAAATATTTTCTAACATTCGATCAGCTAAAGTATTTCCTAATCTAGAAGAAATTTTTGAAAAATTTTTGTTATCTCCAACACAACTTAAAACAAATCCTGCCAAAAGATTTTTTTTTAAAGTTTTTATATTTTTTTTTAAAAAAATTATTGCACCTATTGTTTCAGGTATAAATATTATCCTATAGGAAAATTTTCTTTTTTTTTTATAAATTAAGTTAGCTAGTTGCATTGCGAGAACAGGTCCTGAGAGCTCATTATTGCCCATTGAAGGGTGGCAAATATTCGTAGAAAATAATATCTCTTTTTTTAACTTCCCTTTAATAAAAATTTCTCCATAATTTAATTTTCCTTTAAAAAGTTTGGAGTTAATTTTAACTTTATAAATTAAATTTTTATCCATTTTTTTGAACTGATTATAAGATAAACAGAAACCCCAGGTCTTTCTATAATATGAAGTTCTATATGGAATAGCATTAGGAAGATCTTTCAAATAATGTAAGTTTTTTTTTAATTCAGCGAACTTAATCTTTTTATTAACTGGAGTGGAATAACCAACAATGTGCAAATTATTTTTTTTAAAGTTTACAATATTTTTACCTTTTGAGTCATTTATTAATGCTTCTGTTACCTTCCATTCAAGTGGGACACGCCAATCATAGATTTTTTTTCCCGAAGATATTTTGTAAATCCTTAGATTTGGTTTAACATTTTTTTTTATATAATTTAAAGTTTGCCTAACTCCCTCTCCAGTCAAACTTCTGTTAATTGGAAATAAATATTTTGCCCATTTATACATTTGAACTTTCATAGATTATCTATATATAAAAACTGTGTATTCCCATAAGTTATATGAATTAATAATTTTAATTTTGGAACTTAGGTTTTTTTCTAAAATTTTAAATAGTATAACTGGATCCATATAAAATAAATTTTTATCTTTAAAATCTACTTCGGATGTCATTAAATTAAATCCAATTCCTTTTTTAGAGTATCTAAACATTTTTATTGCACCTTCAATCACATACTTAAGCCAATCTTTATTCTTAACATTATTTTTTACTGTAAAAACACCAGATGATACTACATAATCTTTGACTAGCTCAGATCGAAATTGAGAATTTATCAAATCATAAATAAAAAATCTATTTTTGATATTTTTTCTTTTAGCTATTGATATCATTTTAGATGATATGTCGGTTCCAACGTAATCAAAATTTTTAAAATTTTTTTTTAAATAAGTATAAAAATCTCCAAATCCACAACCGAAATCATGAATAGAGTGGTTATCTATTTGTCCTATATTTGAAAAAATTTCGAATCTTAGTAATTGAGAAGATTTATTTTTCCAATTCAAACCCTTGGGTGTGTTACCAAATTTTAGTAAACAGTTATTATAAAAATTTTTAGAATTTTCAGCTATTTTTTTCATTATTTATAAATTTATCTATTTTTTTTAAATTTCGGAAGTTATCAATCTTAAATTTTTTCATGTTAATTTTTTTTTTAATTTTTTTTTCTATTTCACTTAATAGTAGCATTACAGAAAGAGAGTCCAAAACTTGAGTAGAGATCAAATCTTGATCAAGTGTTAGCTTAATTTTTTTCCCACTGACTTTTTGTATTAGGTTGATTAAATCTTTTTTAATCATAATAACCCCGTTTAAGAGAAACTTTGTCTATTTTACCATTGGGATTGATTGGAAAATTTTCTATAAAATTAAATTGTCTTGGAATCATGTAATAAGGAAGTTTTTTAGAGATACTTTTGTTTAAATTAGTTAATTTTTTTTTAGAGACTATCCATGCAGTTATTTCATCTATATTATTTTTTTTTCCAAAAGTTACAATGCAATTTCGTATGTTTTTATTCTTCCTTAAGACGACTTCTATTTCATTCAATTCTATTCTATGTCCCATGAATTTAACTTGATTATCTATCCTTGCAACAAAATAAATAAATTTATTTAATTTATCTTTATAAACAATATCTCCTGTTTTATAAAATTTTGTTTTAATTTTTTTAGATCGAATTTTTTTTGAAAAAAATTTTTTTTTCGTCTCATTTTTATTATTGAAGTAACCTTTACCAACATTTTCTCCTATTAAAATTAATTCTCCTTTTTCACCTATTGAAGATTTTTCTTTATTATCTCTTAAAATTTTATACCTAAAATTATTGATCATTTTTTTTCCTAAAGGTGCATACCTTTCCATTTCTTTTTTAGAAAAATCAGATTTATTTATTAAATAGCTTGAACAAATACAGGTACATTCTGTTGGACCGTACACGTTATATAGCTTTATTTTGCTTTTAACTTTATTAAACAAAACTTTTAGTGAATTTTTTGGAAAAGCTTCCCCTCCAAAAATTATTCTTTTAACAAAAGGAAGTTTTTTTATTGTTATATTATTAAATCTCAAAAAATATATAATTAACGATGGAACTGAAAACCAATTAGTAATTCTATATTTTTTAAATAATTTTATTACTTTATTGGACTCTAAAAGCTCGCTTTTATTCAAAGGAACTAATGAATATCCATTAAATAATGAAGCAAAAATATCAAATATAGAATTATCGAAATGAAGGCCATTTAAATTAGTAAAAACTTCAGTTTTATTAAAACTGTATTCTTTTTTTGACCAATCAATAAATTTCAAAACATTATGGTGACTTATGGAAACACCTTTGGGTTCTCCTGTAGATCCAGATGTAAACATTATATAAGCGGTTGTATTGCTGTTTACCCGAACATTATAACTTTTAAAATAATAACTGCTATGAGTCATATATTTTCGTAAAACATTCTTATTTATAATTTTTGTTTTTTTTTTTAAATTTATCTTTTTATCAGTAATATTAAAAATAATTGCTGGATTAAGAGTTTTAATGATTTTTTCATTTCTGAAAATTGGGGCTTCTATATCTAATACTGTATAAGATTTACCGGCTTTTAGACAGGCAATTATAACATAATAAACTAATTCGTTTTTATCTGAAAATATACATACCCTTTTATTCAAATTTTTTTTATTAAAAAATATTTTAACTATTAAATTAGAGAAATGGTCAAGTTGATCAAAAGTTATTTTTTTTCCATTTGAGAATATTAGAGCATCTTTTTTGCGATTTTTATTTACGATTTTTTTGAATCTATCTGATAAATTTTCTTTTTTAATTTTCATTTATCTTACAAAAAAATTAATATTCTCTTTCATGCCTTCTATGCCTGCTTTAAAAAAGTAGGGTGCTTTTGTTATATAAACATCAAAACCGTTAAAAATAATTTTTTTCAATTGTTTTCTTTGTATAAGTTTTGATTTAATTTTTTTTTCGTTAAAAAATTTATTTAATTTCAAATTTCTAGCAAAACAAAAAAAATGTTTTTTTTTATGACTCCTTCTCTCAAAAAAACCTGAAAATTTTTTTATGAATCTATAATTGATTTTTTTAAAATTTTTGTCAAAATATTCCTCTACGTAATGGACGAAAGTAGGATCAAACTTATTTAGCCCAAAACTTACCAAATATGTTTTGTGATTATTAATTTTCTCGTATAAGCTTTTTTTTCCAAATGAGGAATTTCCAATATTTTTTAATTTATTTTTATCTTTGCCAAAAATTAAAAAAGAGAACATTGGATCGTTTGTTCTTATTACACCACTTTTATTTAATAAATAATTTGGGAATACGCCAGTTTCAGGTTTTGTTTGTTTAATTTTAAATATTTTGTTTCTTTTGTTATTTCCCCAACTGTAAGAAAAAGCAGGTACTATTAGATTTCCATTTTTACCAATAATTTTTTTGAATTCTTTAAAAATGATTTTTAGAACTAAATTACTATCGTATTTTAAAAAAAAATCTTTAAGTTTTATTAAATCTATTTCAAGGCAGAGATTACTACCTGTAGGTATTTCTTTTTTTAACTTTTGGAATTCTTTTCTTAATTTTTTCAATTATCAAGCGCTAAAACAAATTTAGCTTCTCCGTTAAAAATCAATTTTTTTTTTATAAAAATTTTTACTTCTAATTCAAGAAGTTTTAATTTGATGTTTTTTTTAATCGACATTAACTCTATCCGTAATGTATCCCCTATATAAAATGGTGATCTAAAAAATGATGTTTGGCTAACACAAAGCTCCGACCCTCCAGGAAATTTTTTCCCGTAAATATTCGATAGAATTATTGAAATAAGAAATCCGTGACACATGGGTTTCTTGAATCCGTTTTTAACTGCAAATTTTTTATTTGTATGAATAGGACTGTTATCGCCAGATAGTTTTATAAAATCAAAATGCATTTTTTTGGTAATTTTAACTAGAAATACCTTTTTTTTTGATTTTACATCTTTTATATCTATAAAAGTTTTTGGCTTTTCTCCAATAACTTTAATTTTCATAAATTAAATTTTTTTTTTGATTTCTTTTATCGAAAGAAAATTAGAATTGGTTTTTGAATTATATTCAAAATTGGGTTTAACTAACTTGCCTTTTTCTCCTAATAGATTACGAGTATAATTCTTTGATGTATCAAAAAAAATGATATCGGGCTTTATTAAAAAATAATTTTTAAATTCATAAGTTAAGTGTGAACTATCCCTAGGACACATAATTTCGTGAAGTTTTTCGCCTGGTTTTATTCCAATTATTTTTATCTTTATTTTAGGATCAATGGCTTTAGCCAAATCCAAAATTTTTATTGATGGTATTTTAGGAACAAATGTTTCTCCACCAGTCATTAATTTAAAGCTGTTTAATACAAATCTAACCGCGTCAGGTAGATTTATCCAAAATCTAGTCATTTCCTTATGGGTCACGGGAAGTTCCTTTGCGTTGTTTTTAGATAATTCTTTGAAAAATGGAACTACTGATCCTCTCGAATTTAATACATTGCCATATCTTACAATTGAAAATCTTGTTGACTTTTTTCCTGCTAAATTATTTGCAGCAATAAATAGTTTGTCCGAAGCTAACTTAGTAGCCCCATAAAGATTTATAGGATTTGCAGCTTTATCTGTTGACAAGGCTATAATTTTTTTAACATTATTTTTAAGTGACGCTTCAATCAAATTTTGAGCGCCTGATATATTGGTTGATATGTATTCTTGTGGATTGTACTCAGCAGAAGTAACTTGTTTTAAGGCTGCTGTGTGAACTATAATATCCACGTCTTGAGTAGCCATTGTTAATCTATCTTTATCTCTTACATCTCCTATAAAATATCTCAAAAACTTATATTTCATTGGGGAATATTTTTCGGACATTTTGAATTGTTTAAATTCATCTCTGGAAAAGATTATTAATTTTTTTGGTTTATAATTTTTAATTACAAAATCTGTAAAGGCATGTCCAAAAGATCCTGTACCACCAGTTATCATTAAAGATTTATTATTAAACATTTTAATATCTATTTTAAGTTAGTTTTCTTATATACTTTTTTTTCATTTCATTAAAATTATTATTAAAATCAAAGCAAAATATTTTATTACATATACTAAGTATCTTATATTGATGAGAAATAATAATAATTGTTTTTTTTTTCTTTAAAGTTTTTAAATAATTGATAAATTTCTTTTCTGTTTTCATATCTAACGCAGCAGTTGCCTCATCTAAAATCAAAATTTGCGGATCAAAGTACAAAGCTCTTGCTAAAGAAATTCTTTGTTTCTGACCTTCAGATAAATTAGTTCCTTTTTCATAAATTTTGGTTTTATACCCCCTTGGAAGAGACTTTATATAATTATGTATCTGCGAATTTTTTGCAGAAGAAACAATTTTTTCTTTATCAATTGAATTTTCATTTGCTCCAAAAGCAATATTTTTTTCAATTGTATCGTCTATCAAAAAAGTTCCTTGAGGCACATATCCAACAAATTTTTGTAAATATTTTAAATCATTTTTTTTTAACTTTTTTCCATCTAATAAGATTGATCCTTTGTCTGCTTTAATCAATCCCATTACTATATCGATTAAAGTAGATTTGCCTGATCCACTTGGTCCGACTACTCCAATTATTTGATTCTTTTTAATTTTAAAATTTAAATTTTTAAAAACATATTTATCTGAATTGGCATATTTAAAATATATATTTTTCAATGATATTTGATTTTTAAAAACTATATTTAGATTATTATTATTGTTAGTTTTTTTATCTGAGTTTTTTTTTAACTCCGAGACAATAATCTGCATTGATGGTCTTGAAGATTTAAGAGATTGATATGAATTAACTATTCTTAATATAGCTGGAAAAATTCTAGATGCAGCGGCTACAAACAATCCCAATAAGGTTATAATATCAACATTATTTTTTTCATTTTTTAAAAGGAATAGTATTAAAAATGAAAACGCAATTATCACCACTATTTCAAATATAAATCTAGGGATTTTATTTATGAATTGTATATTTCTAATAGAATAGCTGTATCTTTTTAAGTCATCAAAAAAAATCTCATGAAAAATCCTATTTTTAACAAAAACTTTTATAATTTTAAATAAGTTGAAACTTGTTTGTACTCTATTTATTAGTTTTTTTTCATAAAGAAATCTATTCTTTGAAGCTTCTTCCAATTTTTTTCTTGTAAATAATTGTAAAATTAAAAAGGAAATTATTGAAACAGCCACAACAAATAAAAAACTTTTATAATCATAAAAAAAAAGAATTAAGGATATGCTTATTAAGACTAAAATTTCTAGGATTAGATTAGCATTGGTAACTATGATATTATTTGCAAATCTTTTTGTTTCAGTAATTATATTTCGTAATAAAGAAGAAGAACTATTTTTTATAAAGAAAATATAAGACTGGTTAATATATTTTTTATATAACTTATTAGCTAAGTTAATAGATAATTGTGTTGAGAATTTACTAGAATACCAATTAAAAAATAAAAGAAATAAATTCTTTAAAAAAAATAAAGAAAAAAATATTGAAACAAAAAAAATTAATTTTTGTTTTTCGTTTAAACTTTGAAAAAAGATAAATTCTTCAATGAAATAAATCTTAAAAAAACTATCATTTTCAGATAATAAAATAAGCAACGGTATGATAGAGCCAATACTAGCAGCTTCTAAAATAAATCCGACTAAAATTAAAAAAAATAATATATAAAATTTTTTTTTTTCTTCAAAATCTAATAATTTATGTGATTTTAAAATAAGCTTAAACATAGCTCCGCACTTTGTAAAAAACGATTTTCTTACAAATTTTTTTTTCCATTAATTTTTTTAAACAGGCTGAAACAAATATTTTTTTTTATTTATAGTTGTTTTTAAATCACCCATCAAAATTCCTATTTTATTTTTCTGTAATTGTATAATCTTAAAAATTGAGTTTGTGAAAGGACCAGAATAAAATTTATAATTAGTATTCATTCTTAAATCGTAAAATTGTTCTGTAATATAACCGTCGCTATCTTCTGCAGTATGACACTTGTTAATAAACTCGCTTATTTCTTTTTGTGATTGCTTGAAACCCTCAAGAACGTATTTGATGCCTTTAACATAATTTATGATCTTTATATATTTGTCATCACTAAATTTTTCATTGAAACAAAATAGGTAATCTCCAAGAAAATTAAATTCCTTTTTTACTAGTTTATTATTCTTGTATCTTTTATAAATCAGTTTAGGTTTGTAAATTTTACAATTGCTTCCCAACTTTTTTTCTAAATCTTTTTTTAAAAATGATAGATTTTTTTTCTCAAATTTTAATATGGTCCACATTATTCTCCTAGCTCGTTTTTTAGCTCATCGTACTCTTTCATTTTTCTTTTCATAAAATTTAGAGTGAGTTTGGTTTTTGCTGAGATTCCTTTTGGTGTAAGGATATAAAGGTAGCCTATCTTGTTTCGATTTTTTTTAAAATTTTCAAGTTTTACTAGTCCTTTAGCTTTAAGCTCTTTCAAACAGTAATTAAGTTTTCCTAAACTGAACCCTAGGTCATTAGCTAGCTCTCTTTGTGGAGCGTCTGGGTTTACATGGACTTTTCTCAAAACGTTAAATTCGTCATCACTAATTTTTTTGTTCATTTATTGAACATATTGTTCATTAATTGAACTGTCAAATTAAATAATCATGAATTTATCTTACAGACTACATATTGGGTCAATTACAACTTTGATAACTAAATTTGATCTAAAAATCTCTTACAAGAAAAATCGTAAAGTCTTTCCGCCTCTTTTGTTTCATTTTTGTCTTCAATATAGTTTTCTTGCTTACTCTTAATAGTAAGTTTTTTTTGTTTTAGATCGTCCCAAGTCATATTTTCACGTAATTTTTGTTCACTTTCAAATTTATATACATTATTAATACTATCTACTCTGAGCAAATAAGGATGATTTGGATAAATACTCTGTGATTTTGAGAAATTTTTGCTTTTGCCGCCTAAAGAAATTGGTAAACCACCGTCAATAGTTTTGACGTCATAATCAATATTATTTATTTTTAATAAAGTCGGATAGAGATCAACGTTTTCTGAAAAATAATTTTGAATACCTGGTGGTATATTTTTACTTTTAATTAACCATGGAACTTTAATCCTATTATCTTTTAAGACATCTTTTTCAGAGTCAAAAAAACTTTGACCATGGTCAGTAATTATAGAAATATTAACTTCTTTATGTTCATAGTTCGTTTTAATATAATTATAAAGGCAACTAAGTTTCGTATCTAATAATGAGCATCCAAAATAATATTCTTTCTGTAAAGCATCATTAAATTTTTGATGGACTGATTTCAGTGATTTTTTTTTATTAATAAAAAAATTTCCTCCAAATTCATTTTTTAATCCAACTCCATGTAAATCAAAAAAGGTAAGCCAGTAAAATTTTTTACTATTTTTGATTCTGCTATCTATATTTATAAAATGATTTATAGTTTCAACAGCTGACATATTCTTTTTATAAATATATTTATCAATACCTTTTATAAAACCATAATTTGGCACCATTCTCCAACTACCATTTATCATAAATGTATAATAATCATTCTCAGAAAAAACTTCTCCCAACAGTTTTAGTTTACTATTTATTTGATGATTTTTTTCATTGTGAAAAAGTTTATGTTTATCTGTGTAACAACCTGAAAAAAAATTAGCAGCGCTCGGAAGAGACCATTCTCCGTTAGAATAGTGATTTGAAAAAATCGTTCCATCTTTAAAATAATCGTAGGTATTGGGAAGTAAATTTTGGAATTTTTCTTTATTGTTAACGATTTCTCCAATCAAGCCATCAATAAAAATAATAATATTATTTTTTTTTACAGTATTCTCTTTCTGTTTATTTACAAATGATTGTGAAAAGCATAGCTGTTTATTTGAATTTATTTTTATATTTTCGTTTTTTTTTAAACTAATATTATAAAGTGATCCTGGCTTTATTTCAGTTTTAAATGTTTCATTATTAATTTTAAATTCAATTTTTGCGTCTAATATAGAAGATAAATTTGAATAAGTTTCATTTTCTGAAATTATTTCATGACTATTTGAGATTTTTATGATTTTGTTAACTTCATAAGTAATATTTGAATTTTTCAACTCTTTCGAGGCTTCTGTGTTAAAAAAATTTATTAGATCTAACTGAGTTTTTTGGGGATTTATTGAATAATCGTATTTATGATCTTTAAACTTTAAAATTCCTCCATTTTTTTTTGACAATTGATTAAATGGAAAATCAATATATTTGGAAGCTTTACTACTCATCAAATTTTGAATTAAAATTTTAATGAATAATTTTATGTAATTAGTAAATTTTAATAAAACTGAATCCACAATACCTATTAAAATGATTTTCAGTGCATAAATCAAGCCAATTGAGCTATTAGT
>TARA_B100000963_G_scaffold285227_1_pt1 | contig 21700 bp, 16 predicted proteins | sample TARA_B100000963 | Tara Oceans TARA_B100000963 (sample SAMEA2622097) | marine metagenome | biome: marine biome (ENVO:00000447); feature: surface water layer (ENVO:00002042); material: "saline water (ENVO:00002010), including plankton (ENVO:xxxxxxxx)" | depth 5 m | reverse complement strand
GGGTTGCTGTTGTCTGCTGAGCCGCTGTTGGGTGAGTTGCGTCATATCGCCGCGGATCTGCTGTTGTGCCAGCTTTGGCGGCAGGGCGGCGCCGATAAAAGCCAACCCGAATTGAGCGAATTCAACTGGCCGCTCACGGGCAACGCCGGAACGCCTGAGCGCGCGCTGCTGGCATTTATGGATAAGTTCGGGATCGGAAAGGCAGGTGGGCGCGTAGTTTTTTGCAGCGACGCGACGTTCACCTTGATCAGTGCCTGGGTGCCGATGGTTGAAGGCAGTTATCTTCTCATCCCTGAATTGTCGGAGTTGATGGTCAGCGCAGACGCGAAGCGACAGCTCTGGCGAGTGCTCAGCAGTCGTAAGTAAGCGTTGCCATGATCGTTGTTAAGCCGCTCATGCGGCGACAGATTCCCGACGTGGTAGCGCTTGAACGCGAGGCTACCGCATTTCCCTGGACGGAAAAAATGTATACGGATAGCTTGGACGCTGGCTATTGGGGAGGTGGCCTGTGTGAGGGCACACAGTTGCTGGGTGTCGCGATGGTGAGTAGTGGGGTTGGGGAATCGCATCTGCTGAACATGTGCATTGGGCTTGATCAGCAAGGTCGCGGCTTGGGGCGACTGCTATTGAGAGGCGCGTGTCGGCGGGCTCTCGAGATGGGCGCAGACAAGATGTTTCTAGAGGTTCGCGCCGGCAATGGTCGCGCGATCAGTCTTTACCGATCCGTTGGCTTTCGACAGATCGGGATTCGCAAGGATTACTACCCGGGAGTCCTGAATCGTGAAGATGCCGTTTGCATGGCCCTGAATCTTTTGGAATGTACGCTCGAATGTTAGTACCGCAGACTAAAGCTCCGTATACTGCGCCGCTTTGCTAAACAAAGCCTAAAGTTGTGACCGATTCTGCAAGTAACCGGCGAACCTTCGCGATTATTTCTCACCCGGATGCGGGTAAAACCACCATGACGGAAAAGCTGTTGCTGTTTGGTGGCGCGATTAAATTGGCGGGTACAGTCAAATCTAGAAAATCTGATCGCCATGCAACCTCGGATTGGATGACCATGGAGCAGGAGCGAGGCATTTCGGTGACGACGTCGGTGATGCAGTTCCCCTACAACCATCGCATGGTCAACTTGCTGGACACGCCCGGCCACGAGGATTTTTCCGAGGACACCTACCGCACATTGACTGCTGTCGATTCGGCGCTGATGGTGATCGACGGCGCCAAAGGCGTGGAACCGCGTACCATCAAACTGATGGAGGTGTGTCGATTGCGCGACACGCCGATTATTACCTTTATCAACAAGTTGGATCGAGAAATACGCGACCCAATTGAGGTACTGGATGAAATCGAAGACATCTTGCAGGTCCAATGCGCGCCCATGAATTGGCCTATCGACCGTGGTCAAAATTTCAAAGGGATATACGACTTCGCGAAAGACCAGATTGTTTGTTACGCCCAAGGCCATGGCCATCATGTCCATGATTTTTCGGTCATTGACGGCTTGCACAGCGACGCCGCGAGGACCTATCTGGGTGATTCGTACCACGATTTTGTCGACGAGATTGAATTGGTGCAGGGGGCCAGCCACAGTTATGTTCAGGAGGACTTTGAAGCGGCGACGTTGAGTCCGGTCTATTTCGGAACTGCGCTGGGTAATTTTGGGGTCAATCAGATGCTTGACGGTTTTGTGGAGCTTGCGCCGCCACCGCAGCAACGTGCGACCGAAAGCCGCGAGGTGTTGCCTGACGAGCCGGCGTTCAGCGGTTTTGTGTTTAAAATACAGGCCAATATGGACCCCAATCACCGGGACCGGATAGCTTTTTTACGCATTTGTTCGGGAACCTATCGTCAGGGTATGAAAATGCGCCATTTACGTCTGGGTAAAGACATCAAAGTGGCTGACGCGGTGACGTTTATGGCGGGTGACCGCGTTCAGACCGAGCAGGCCTTTGCCGGCGACATCATCGGTTTACACAATCACGGTACGATCCAAATTGGTGATGCGTTCTCCGAGGGGGAAGTACATCGGTTTATCGGTATACCGAATTTCGCCCCTGAGTTGTTCCGGCGCGTTCGCGTGAAAGATCCGTTGCGCTCGAAACAGTTAGAGAAGGGTATTCAGCAGTTGGCGGAAGAAGGCGCGACGCAAGTCTTCAAGCCGCTGACTAAGAACGAACTGGTCGTGGGGGCAGTGGGCGTGCTGCAGTTTGATTTAGTCGCGTTCCGGCTCCGTGACGAATATCGAGCAGAGTGCATCTGGGAAAATTCTTCCACCTATACCGCCCGCTGGGTGCGTTGTGATGACGAAAAAATGCTCGGTGATTTCCGTGACAAAAATCAGGAAAACCTTGCGATTGATGGCGGTGGTTATTTGACCTACTTGGCGACCAGCCGAGTGAATCTGCAAGTAGTAGAGGATCGCTGGCCGGACATTATCTTTAGCAAGACGCGCGAGCACTGACTGCTTTATGTCAACCTCCGACGAGTTAAAGCAACGTCTGAAAAACGCCGCGGCGGCGGATGGCGGCGAGTTTTTGATGGCGCTGTTGGTGAGCGAGGTTATCGATCCCGAGATTGATCGCGTAGATCTCCAGCGGCATTTTGCAGCGCTCATTGCACCTCTCGAAGAGCGCATGCCAGTGGATGTGGACTGTTTGTTGGGTTTCTTTCGTGAAGTTGGCTTTGGTAACCAACGTCCGGGTGCTGTCGATTTAAGTCATAGCAATCTGCAATGGGTATTGGCTCAGCGTCAAGGATTACCAATAACGGTGGCTTCGGTGCTTATAGAAGCGGCACGGCGTTGTGGCATAGCTGCTCACGGCATCAATTACCCGGGGCACTTTTTAGTTTCGATAGAGGGTCGGGTAGCCGACCCGCTGTCACTGCGTAGGCTGCAAAAACAGGAGTTTGAGGCGAAATTAAGCGCAGAAGAGGTGCAAGACGTGCTGCGGCCGACGCCCACCAGTGTGTTTGGCTTGAGGATGCTGAATAACGTCAAAATCCAGTACGCACAGGCGCAGAATTGGTCCGGCGCATTGGATATTCTGGAGTGTCAATTAGCTGTGGAAACCATTGATGAGACTGCGCAGGCGGCCTTGCACTTCGAGCGTGGCGAATGCTTGCTGCAAATGGAGCAGCCATTACAAGCGCAGCAAGCGTATACGATCTGTTTGCAAATGTCGCCGCCACCCACCTTGGCGCAGCAGGCTGAGCGACGCCTTGAGCAACTGCAGTGGCAACCCAGAACACTGCATTGAGGGTTTAGAAACGTCGCCGATAGGGCGCAGACAAGATTAGCTCATGTCTTCATATGGATTAGCGATGTTCAGGTCGACCGGGTTAGGGAAGCCCGGTATAGATATTTTGCTGTCGTCGATCTCTAAGTCCTCGCCATCGACAACCCCCTCTCCGAACTCATAAATCGGCGCGATTGAACCATTGTCGGCGTTGGCATCGTAGTCTTGGGCGCGTGCTTCCACCGCTTCCTGCTTGCGCTGAAGTTCCAATAGTCGGTCTTTGCCCCAGCGTTTTCGCAACATCTCGAGGGTATGTTGAGGGGACAAAAATAAGCCTGTTGCGTTATTGCCGCCGAAACCCTTGGAATTAACAAAAGCGCCGGGTTTTGCCTCGGGTTCGATTGCCACGTGCTCCATCGGCAGGTGCAAATGATCCTGATGAACATCTTCGGCGATGTGATCGATGGTGGTAATGCCGGGTACCCAGCCGTCCTGCCAAGCGCCAAGAATTGCAGCCAGTTGTTCACCCCCAGCTGGTGCCATGGAGTGGCCAACGTAGCATTTAATCGCACCAACCAGCCAGCGTTGAAGACCGAATTGTTGCGCCACCTCGTTGAGGATATGCGACTCGGTCACACGGTTTTGTGGCGTGCCAGTGCCGTGAGCCTGCATATATGTACCATCACGCAGGCCTTCTTCACCAAGTATGGCGCGGGCCGATGCCACCGCTTTGGCAACTGTCAGATAATTACCAATGCCCGGGCCGGGGATGGATTTTTTGTAACCGTCCGCGTTTACAAATACATCGCCCACCGAACCCATTATTCGAGCGCCGTGTTGTATGGCCAATTCGTCATCCATGAGCACGATCCAAACGGAGGCCTCGGCGACCGTGAAGCCGGCATTGGAAGAAAACGGTCGGCAGGCGCGACGGTTGTCACAGTGATCGCTCGCGTCGAGCTTCATCAGTTCCTCGTCCTCTGCCAGCGCGCCCATTACCCGATAACCCTCGATAACATGTGGTTGTACCGGCGCCTCAGAATTGCCAACGATAACGATGCGTTTATCGCCGCAGCGAATATCGTCCATGCCTCGTTTGACGTTGTAAAGGAAGGTTGCGCAGGCGCCGATAATGCCTGCTGTTTCGCCGACGGAGCCCAACACATAGGCGTTCACAAAATCCCCAGGCATCTCGGGGAGACCCAATGCACAGTGTTTCGATGATGGGCGTTTACCAATAACGGGGTTTTGCAGCAGGCCCGCATAGCCATCTGCGTCGAGCTGGCCCATCGCCGAACCCGAGTACACAGCAAACTCGTCGGGTGCCACCATGGTCTTGAGTTGCTCCACGCTGAAGCCGGTTGATCGCAACGTGTCAGAAGCGCCATAAACCGTCATTTGTAGACCGCGCGGATGGTTACGGCTAGCGTATAGTGCAGCAGGGTCAAAGCCGGTAGGTAACTGGCCTGCGCTGGTCACCTTAGAGGGGCGCAGTTCCGGGAGCATAGTGTTCAGCGGGGTGCTGCACTCGACTTTTACCTCGTTGTTCCCAAGATCGGTGAGCGTCCAGTCCTCGGGTATTAACGCGGGCAACTGGCGTTTTGCGGTTATAAAACATAACCCGCCATCATTGGTGCCCGTCATTTTCAGGGCCGACTGCCAAAGTACGGCTTCGGCATCGAAATTTTCGATGCGACGAATCAGCGTATGGTCGCGAATGTAGCGTTTGTCAGCAGCGGTCAACGCCGCAGCGGTGCCACTGCCCATAAGCTCGGCCAAGCTTTTGTAGGTGCGTTCCTGCGCTGCAACGGGCAAGGCGTCGAGGACCATGCGTCGGTACGCGTGATGGCCACTGATTCGACCGGCAGCATTGATGCCGCCGCAGCCAACAATAACCGGAAGCGGTGTATTTTTGCCTGGTGTGCTCAAAATAATCCCTCAGTAGTTGGCGTGGCCGATGTGCATAGTTCGGCGCCCGGTCTTAATGGGTTCTCTCTAACGCAATCGCAGTGGCCTCGCCACCGCCGATGCAGAGTGCCGCGATACCCCGCTGCTTGCCCTGATTTTTCATAGCATGAGCCAATGTCACAATGAGTCGGCTGCCGGTTGATCCGATGGGGTGGCCTTGAGCACAGGCGCCCCCGTGGACGTTAACGCGCGCCGGATCAAGCCCGAGTTCTTGGATAGTAAGCATGGTTACCATTGCGAACGCCTCATTGATCTCGAACAGATCCACGGTCGCCAAATCCCAGCCGACTTTTTCGACGAGTTTCTGAATCGCGCCTATAGGTGCCAAGGTGAATTCGCTAGGATGAATGGAGTGGGTCGCGTGCCCGATTATTTCCGCTAGGGGTTCGCGTTCCCCAAGCGCTGCGCCATTGGCTAGCACTAAAGCTGACGCGCCATCCGAGATCGATGATGCGTTCGCTGCGGTGATGGTGCCATCGGCTTTGAACGCCGGTCGCAGCGTTGGAATGCGATCGATTTTTGCGCGCCCAGGCTGTTCATCGTCTTCAACGGTGGCTCCGTCGATCTCCAGCGGCGCAATTTCGTTTGCCAGTGATCTGTTTGCGATGGCGCTGCGAGCGCGCTTCACCGATTCGATGGCATAACTGTCCATAGCTTCGCGGGTAAGTTGATGTTGATCGGCGGTGTTCTGGGCGAATGATCCCATGGAGCCGCCGGTTTCCGCATCCTCTAAGCCATCGGTGAACAGTGCATCAAGCATTTGCGAATGCCCCATCCGCAGCCCGGCGCGAGCTTTGTCGACTAAAAACGGCGCGTTACTCATGCTCTCCATGCCGCCTGCCACGACTGTGTTAGCGCTGCCCGCGCGGATCAAATCAGTAGCCAGCATGGTTGCTTTCATACCTGAACCACATACCTTGTTGATGGTCGTGGCGCCGCAACTGTCCGGCAGTTCCGCCTGTCGCATGGCTTGTCGAGCAGGTGCTTGCTTAAGTCCGGCGCTCACCACATTGCCCATGATCACTTCGTCGATGCCGGAGGCGTCTATGCCTGCCTGACTGATCGCCGCGGCGATTGCGTGTGCACCAAGCTGCGGTGCGCTTTGATTCGCCAGCGCACCCTGGAAACTGCCCACCGGTGTGCGCGCTGCGCCAACAATATATACCTCTGAACTCACGGCTCTTGCTCCTGAAGATTTGCGTCGCAGATTACCATGGTAGAGACCCGATAAGCCAAATGGCTAAAACGTTGGTCGCGCGGCGCGCGAGTTGCTGTCGATGTCAGCGCTCGGCGAATCGCGGGATCAGTTCGGCGAAATTACACGGTCGAAAATCGATATCTAACTGGTTGTGCAAGATGCTGTTCCAGCCAGTAGTAACGGCGCCTGACGAGCCTGGAAGACTGAAAATAAGCGTGCCATTGGCGAGTCCGCCCAATGCCCGAGATTGGATGGTCGAAGTGCCGATTTCGCTGTAGGAAATTTGTCGAAACAACTCGCCGAAGCCTTCGATGTGTTTATCAAAGAGCGGTGTCAAAGCCTCGGGCGTGCTGTCGCGGCCGGTAAAACCGGTTCCACCGGTCGTCACGATCACGTTTATGAGGTCGTCCACAATCCACTTCGAGACAACGGCGCGGATTGCATAGATATCGTCTTTGACGATTTCGCGAGCGGCCACTGTGTGTTTATCTGCGAGCATAAAATCGTTCAATAGATCCCCAGATTTGTCGTTAGCGAGTGTTCGCGTATCGGATATGGTGAGAATGGCACAGATAAGATTTGGCATGGCTTTAATTGCGCTCAACTAGGCAAATGGCTAAAGTAGCGCCATTCTACACACAGTCAAAAACACGTGGTCAAGCAGCTCATCGAAGGGGATCGGCTATTTTTTATTGCTGAGAGCCTCGCTAAGGATTTCTCACTTTTTCCGCAGGTTGCGCAAGAGGATGGGCCGGTTCCAGGATTGCTGTCTCAGAGCGATATAAATCTGCGGCAGGAAGAACTCCGGGAACTGAACATCGATGCGTATATAGAAGCCGTGGTGACGCCGGCGGAGGATCAAGGCCGGACCGCGGCGCCGGTGATAATCCGTCAATTGGGGCGGGTACTTGAAGAGCTCTCTTCGGGTCCTTACTACCAAGCCCTAGTGCTTATGAATTTTGGCGGCGGAGTTGAGCGCCAAATAGGGTTCATCGCTCAGGATCGCACGGTGGAGCTGGGCAGTTGGATGCCCGAGCATCACCTGCGAGCGGCGGATTTCATTGACCGCTGTTCATCGCGCGCCTTGCCCATTGTTAGCTTCATGGATACACCGGGTGCCGACCCCCGGGAAGACGCTAACATAAACAATCAAGCTCACAGTATCTCGCGGTTGATTGCTGAAATGAGCAACGTTGATGTGCCCAATGTCGGGCTCGTGTACGGCATAGGATATTCTGGCGGGGCGATTCCGTTGGCTGCGAGTAACGTCATTTTATCGCTCCGAGATGGCGTATTCAGCACTATTCAGCCGGCAGGCCTAGCCAACATCGCGCGCCGTTTGAATCTTTCCTGGCAGGAGTGCGCTAAGTATGTGGGGGTTTCGCCCTACGAGCTGTACGCCCAAGGCAATATAGATGCCATTGTCGATTACAGCCCTACCGACAGCCTGGATCGATTAGAAAATCTGCGTTTGGCGCTGATTCACAGCATTACTAATGTTGAATCGAGGACCAAAGAGTTTGTGGCGGAAAATCCCTATATCATGGACCACTACCGCCAGAGTTTAATGCGTTATCTCAAACCCTCTGAGCAGTTGCAGGCTATGCAGAGCTCGGCGTCCTTGGCGCTGACACGTAACCCGACAGAATATTTGAATGTGTTTGGGGTAGCGTTCCGGTATCTGCGGTACCTGCAGGTGCGCAAGCGTATTAAGGCTACGAGCACTCAGCAGTATGGCCGTCTCGCCGAGCAAGAAGTGCCAAAGGGAGAACTGCACACTCGTGCGGACCGCGAGCGCCGTCAGACGTTTTTGCATTGGCTGCAGGACCCTGACCGAGTCGTCTACGACGACGCGTTATCGAAGGCTTGGCGCGGCTATCAAGACAAGCGTCAAGCGATGAATGATGAGCGCGGTCGTATCGCGCAAATGATTTTCGGCGAACCTAAGCAAAATTACGAAAATGCCAGAGCAAATCTGCTCTCAACGGTGGGTGTGTTTTTGTACAACCGCTGGAAGAAGGAGGCTCGCGGTAATTTAGAAGCACTGCAGCAATACCTTCAGGATGATGTGTCGACCCGGCAAATCCTGCAGCTCAACGATATTCCTGATGCGACGGCGCTGTTGAACGCGATCATTGCTAACACAGATCTCAAAGAGGTGCTCTACGAGCAGTTCTCGCACGAAGGTCGCAAGTTGCTGGATGCAGGCCCGGTAGAAGACGCGGTCTCTGGCTTCGTGGCTAAGCAGTTGGTGGCAGAGCTGAACATGTTGATTTCCAGTGGTGCGCTCGCAGAGCGCGCCGGTGGTGAATCCATGGCAGCGCAACGGCGTTTTCTGAGCGAGTGCCTGCCAGATCTTATTCCACCACAGGTTATCGGTGTGAAACCTGTGGTACTGGCTGAATTATCGATACTAGACGTACTCCTGAATGAGGAGCTGCGCGCGGATTTCATTCTGGAGTGTCAGAACTTACTGCTATTTGATTCGGTCTACGATTCGGTTATCGACAATCTGGATTCCATAGCCGCGGAAGCGCAGGCGAGCCAGGCTTTGTCACAAGCGTCTTTGACGCGTTTGTTAGACCAGACCTTAGATCAGGAGACCCTGAGCGAAAACCCTGAAGCCGCGCGACAGCGCCTGTTTGATTGGCATCAGCGGATCATGAAAATGCCTAAGGGTGTGGAGTTTTTTCGGGCCGTAGAGGAATGGAAAAAACTCAGTTTCGCGCATCTCGCGGACGCGCTGTTTGTTGTGGTAACCCATGTGTTCAGTGTTTTGACCCATTCTTTGATCAGTTCAGAACGCGACGGTAAGGCCTATCAGGGAAAAATTGCGCCGCGCAACATCGGTCGACGTAAGGACTTCTGGAACCGCCTGGATATGGCTTACAACGATCTGCAAATGCAGGACGTGCTGCGGGTGATCCGCAATGACAATCCGTTTACTTACAACGATATCATTGAGCAATTCTTTGAGGATTGGGAGCCGCGTTTCGATGATCTGTTGAGTTCCGATCCGTGCTCGTTTCCGGGGTTTCGAGTATCGATTGAAAGCGCGTTGAATAAGGGTTTGCCGCCGTGTGGTGTGGTCACGGGCTTTGCTAAAGTGAAATCGCTGTCACAAACCAGGGTCGGTGTGGTGCTGTCAAATGTACAGTTTCAGGCCGGCGCTTTTGACATGGCCAGCGCGGAAAAGGTGATCCGACTGTTGCTCGAGTGTGCAGAGCAACATTTGCCAGTGGTTTGTTTTATCTCAACCGGGGGAATGCAGACCAAAGAAGGCGCAGGCGCGCTATTTTCCATGGCGGCTGTGAACGACCGCATCACTCGTTTTGTGCGCGATCATGATCTGCCTATGATTGTTTTTGGTTACGGCGATTGTACCGGCGGGGCGCAGGCCAGCTTCGTCACCCACCCGTTGGTGCAGACTTATTACTTATCCGGAACCAGTATGCCGTTTGCTGGGCAGATTGTTGTGCCCTCCAATTTACCGTTGCACTCCATTTTATCGAATTATCTTTCGGCCAACGCAGGCGCGATGCAGGGTCTCGTAAAGCATCCGTTTTATGCGACGATTGATGAGTCCCTGCGCCGTGTCGATGCGTCAATTCCAGTGGCGGATGAAAGCGTCGAAGAAGTAATGACCCGCGTTCTTCAAGGTCGATTGGTGAATCAGCGGCCTGTGGTTGTGGCGCATCGACCGGTCTATACCGAGCAAGAGTTGGTGCGACCTGTGCGCAAGGTTTTGATTCACGCCCGGGGTTGTACCGCGGCGAAGTTGATTCGCATTGCGCAGCAACAAAATATTCAGGTTGTCTTGGTGCAAAGCGACCCAGACATGGACTCCGCGGCGGTTGATCAATTGAGCGACAACGACACGCTGGTATGCATCGGTGGCAATACGCCGGATGAAAGCTATCTGAATGCGCAAAGTGTGCTCAATGTTGCTGAGAATCAGGGCGCCGACAGTCTTCATCCCGGCATTGGCTTTTTGTCTGAAAATTCGGCCTTTGCCGAATTAGTGCGTTCGCATGGGATTAACTTTGTCGGGCCGCCAGTTGCCAGTATGGAGACGATGGGCAATAAGTCGAACGCAATAAACACTGCGTTACGCTTAAAGGTTCCGGTGGTTCCCGGCAGTCATGGCATTATGACCGATGTGGATCGCGCCGCGGAAGTTGCGGCGGAAATCGGTTATCCGATACTGATCAAAGCGGTGCACGGTGGCGGCGGTAAGGGTATTCAGGTAGTGGAGAGTGCTAGCGAGTTCCAGCAGCTTTTCCATCGTGTGGGTATTGAGGCGCGCAGTGCTTTTGGCAACGGCGATGTATATCTGGAAAAGTATGTCACCTCTCTGCGACATATTGAGGCGCAACTGTTGCGTGATACTCACGGGCATACCCACGTGTTGGGCATTCGCGACTGCAGTGTGCAGCGCGACAAGCAAAAAGTCATAGAAGAATCTGCTTCGACCACCCTGCCTGAGCATTTACTGCAGGAAGTGATTCGGTCTACTGCGGACATCGCTAACGAAGTGGATTATGTCGGCGCCGGTACTGTCGAGTTCATTTATGACTTAGCGGCAGATGCCGTCTATTTTATGGAGATGAACACCCGCTTGCAGGTCGAGCATCCTGTTACCGAATGGGTAAGCGGCGTGGATATTGTTGCTCAGCAGTTTCGTATTGCTGCGGGCGAATCCATTGCCGATTTGCCTGTGCAAACCAATGGCTATGCAATGGAAGCGCGGGTCAATGCAGAACGTATATTAAAGCAAGGCGATGGCAGTCTGGCGTTTCGACCTCATCCAGGGAAGATTGAAGAGTGCCACTTTCCAGAGGAAGAAGGCGTTGAAATCATTGCGGCCGTAGGCCCAGGAAAATTCATTTCGCCTTACTACGACAGCATGGTCGCGCAGATTATCGTGTATGCGGAAAGTCGTGATGCCGCTGCAGCCAAACTGGCCGATTATTTGGGCCGCGTTAAGTTGACGGGGATTTGCACCAATATTCCATTGCTGCGGAAGATCTTAGTAGACGAAATATTTCTTGCTGGCGTCTACGACACCAATTATCTGCCGGAATTCTTGCAGCGCTTGGACATCGACGGTTTGATAGAGAGCATAGAGCGTGGATCAGGCTCGACCAATGCAGACATTGATTTGGACAGTTTGCGCATCGAAGCGAGTGATGAATTAAAAGTGTTGGCACCGGCCACCGCTATATTTTACAGCACACCATCGCCCACGGAACCCGAATACGTGAGCGTTGGTGACGAAGTTTCGTTGGACCACACACTATGCCAACTGGAGGCTATGAAGATATTTAGTCCGTTGTGCCTTGCAGACTTCAATGCCGACGGAGACTTGTATGACCCAGAAAAGCGCTATCGGGTCACGCGTATCAATATGAGCAATGGCCAGCAGGTCAATGTGGGCGATCTGTTGTTCGTCGTAAAACCTGTTTAGCGCATCAACCCAGCCGAATCGATCAACTGGTAGCAGCCTTGCAGGATGCAGAGCGTACCGGTCAGCAGAATGATTTGTCCACTTACCCGCTGAAAATGCCTATCGTCCCAGCGTGCCAACAACCAGGTGCCTATGCGGGTGCCCGCAACCGCGGCGATGGCGGCTGCCAAAAATAGCCAGTTGGGTAATGTCGTATCAACACTGATGATCACGCCGTAATAGAGTATGCGGAGTAGGTGGCCTATGGTTTGGGTGAGCGCTTTGTTGGCCACGACCGTTTGGCGGTCTAAGCCGCTATTAAGGTAAAACAGATCCAATAATGGGCCTGCCGCGCCAGCCAGCAGTTGTGCTGAGGTAACGCTTAAACCGCATACCACGCTGGATAGGGGGCGAGTAATATTGAGCGCTCCGAAGCTAGGTTGCAGGCGCGCGAGCCAGGGGAATAAACCTATCAGGATAAGCACCACACTGGCGTCGGGAATAAACAGCAAAGCACTAAAGCCAGCGACTGCTAACAGTGCGCCGAAAAGGTAACCGGGTAACAATCGCCAGAGCAGATAGTGTCGAAGGATCAGCGTGCGCGAACCGTTCGCGGTGAATTGTGTGATGCCGTGCAAAACCATGGCACTGCTGACCGGCAGGATATTAATCAGCAAGGCCATCAGAACTACCCCGCCGGCCATTCCTACCAGTCCTGAAAGAATACTGGTCGCGAGCGCGGCGATTACAATTAGCACATACATTAGGCGGTCAAAAGTAATGCTCAGCGGTTGCCTAATAAAGAGATTCTAGGGAATATGAATCATTCTAAAAGCGACTGATGCAGCCAGATGATTGAAAATTTAGAAACATTGGTGACGCTGTCTAAAACCGGCACGATGATGGAAGCCAGCACTGCTATGCGCATTTCGCAATCGGCGGTGAGTAAGCGGATCGCTGCACTGGAGCGTTATTACGACCGCGAGCTTATAGAACGGCATGGTCGACGGGTGGTTCTCACCCACCATGGAACACGTCTGGTCGAGCGTGTAACGCCGCTTTTGTCAGAACTGCGGAGTGTGTTCTTAGAAGACAATGCCCTACGTAAAGGCAAGATCATCCTCGGTGTTTCCGAGGCGATACTCGCGAGCTGGGGGCCGCACTTTTTTGCGCAAATTCGCGCAAGGCTGCCGGAAGTTGAGTTTGAATTCCATGCGCAGCGCTCGCCGGTGGTTTTGGATCGGCTGCGCTCCGGTGAATACATGGTCGGGATTTGTACCGGCAGTTCGGACGCCGATACAGATTTGGTATCCGAGGTGATACGCCAGGAGCCGATGGTGATTATTCCTTCTGGTTTGCAGTCGATTAAATATAAACCGGGAAAGCCGCTGCAGGTGTTGACGATCGAGTCGCGCTCTGGCGCATGGGGGTCAATTGAAGAAAATATGCAACGCCTAAATCTTTCTCGGGTGGTCTCAGTAGAGTCGTTTTTCGCAGTGGCGCAGATGGCATTGTCTGATTTTGGTCATGGTCTGGTGCCCATTGGTGTGGCTCACACGCTAGGCATCGACGATAAGGCATTAATTAAGTTGCCGCGGCAGCACGCCACTCGGCCGACGCTCACCCGCCCGGTGCGCTTCGTCGCCCGTAAATCTATGTTTGCGCAAGTTCTAGTCCGTAGTTTTTATGCGGAGGCGTCGATGCATGCGGCGGCTATGGATGTGGATTAGGTAGCCAGCAGTGACGTTCGCTGCGCGAGCGCAAAGCTCGGCTGGAGAGAACGGTGGAAACGTTCGGATTCTCGAGTCACGGACTGCAGCGGTCGGCGTAGGGTCGAGCGAGGCATTAATCTGGATTGGTGATTGTCGCTGCGTCCGGGGTGTCCGAAAGGTCCAGTGCGAAATCGCAAGCTAAGGAGTTATTGCTCTGCACGAGCGGTCTGACCTGCGAGGTGTTTTAGCGCATGAAGCCCGAGACACGTGGCCCGTGTTCGGTAGACGCGTTACTATCTGCGCCTTAGCAAGCAAGCAACTGGATACGAGCGTGGCAGTAATTCTGGACTACAAAGCGGGCAATCTCGCCAGCGTTAAGCGCGCCTGTGAGCACGTGGGTATGCAGGTCGAATATTGTGACGATCCAGATCAATTGAGGCATGCCGAAAGGGCAATTTTTCCAGGCGTTGGAGCCGCAGGGAGTGCGATGCGGAGTCTGCGCGCTCGTGGTCTAGACGAGGCCTTGCTCGAGGTGATTAAACACGGGATGCCCGTGCTCGGTATCTGCTTGGGTATGCAGGTATCGCTTACTCATTCGGAAGAAAACGATACCGCTACGCTCGGTTTAATCCCAGGTGCGGTTCGGCGTTTTGCGTTTGATCGGCAGGATCTAAAGATTCCGCATATGGGCTGGAATGAAGTGCGTGTGGTGCAAGAGCATCCGGTGTTGGCGGATATTCAGGCTGGGGATGAATTTTATTTTGTACACAGCTATTTCCCGCAGCCGCAAGATCCCGAAGCCGTATTGGCCGTTACGGACTACGAGGGTGACTTCGCCTGCGCAATTGGTAGGGACAATTATATTGGTACCCAATTTCATCCGGAAAAGAGTGCCCAAGTGGGGCTGCGACTGTTGGCTAATTTTTCAAAATGGAACGGCCTGTGCTGAGTAAGCGTGTCATTGCCTGCTTAGACGTGCGTGACGGCAATTTGGCCAAGAGCGTCAAATTTGTCGACACCAAGGACATCGGTGACCCGGTAGCAAAGGCGCGTGAATATTACTTGGACGGGCTGGATGAGTTGGTCTTCTATGACATCACCGCCTCCAGTGACGACCGCAATATCATGTTGGATGTGGTCGAGGCGGTTGCTAGCGAAGTATTTATCCCACTGTCTGTTGGCGGCGGCGTGCGCAGCGTTTGGGACGCGACTCAGCTGCGTTTGGCCGGCGCCGAGAAGATCAATGTCAACTCAGCGGCAGTTCAGCGCCCGCAACTTATTAATGAGTGCGCAACGGCCATTGGCAATCAGAATGTCGTGTTGTCCATGGATGTTTTACGCACAAGCGTGACTGAAGCGTTACCGAGTGGCTACGAAATTGTCATCAACGGGGGACGCACCAATACCGGTAAAGATGCCCTGGCATGGGCCTTAGAAGGCGAGGTGAGAGGTGCAGGCGAACTGGTGGTGAACTCCATAGACGCCGATGGTACCAAGGATGGCTATGAGATCAGGCTCACGTCTATGATTTCCCAAGCAGTGCGTGTACCTGTGATCGCTTCGGGAGGCGCAGGTAAACCGGAGCACCTCTATCAGGTTTTGACCGAGGGTGGGGCTGATGCGGCCTTAGTTGCGTCTATGGTTCACTACGGTGATTACACGGTGGGTCAACTGAAAGATTATTTGCATAAGCGTGGTCTGAAAATACGCCTGTGCTGACATCGGCGCGTACTGACCGCCTTGGGCAGGCGCTTGATTCGCGCGCACGGAAAACGCAAGGAACGAAGGTAATGAAAGCAATTCAAGTCGATGGCGATAGTTTGGTGTGGGCAGATGTTGCTGCCGCCGAATGTACCGCCGGCACAGTTAGGATCCGCGTCCATGCCAGCGCAATCAATCGCGCAGATTTGTTACAGCGAGCTGGAGGCTATCCGCCGCCGCCGGGTGCCAGTCCTATCATGGGACTCGAATGCGCCGGTGAAGTCATCGAGGTTGGCGAAGGCGTGCAGCGCTGTAAGATTGGCGACCCGGTCTGCGCGCTGCTGGCGGGTGGTGGCTATGCCGAGGAGGTTGTTGTTCCAGCGGGCCAAGTGCTCCCCATCCCGCGGGGCTTGACTGCCGTGCAAGCGGCAGCTTTACCAGAAGTATTTGCGACGGCTTATTTGAATTTGTACATGGAAGGCGCTTTGCAAACCGCCGAAACGGTTATTGTGCATGCGGGTGCCAGCGGTGTTGGTACCGCATCGATTCAACTGCTCAAGCAGAGCAATAATCCGGTTTTCGTCACGGTTGGCTCTACTGAAAAATTGCAGACTTGCATCGCCCTGGGTGCGGCAGCGGGTGCGGTGCGGCACGACGGATCTTTTGCAGACGCGGCCCGACATTGGGCTGGAGAGACGGGTGTCGGTGTGATACTCGATCCAGTGGGTGGGCTGTACCTCACAGATAACCTAAATCTGCTTGGACTCGGCGGGCGCTTGGTGCTGATCGGCCTTATGGGCGGGGCAGTAACCGAAATAAATCTAGCGCTGTTGATGGGTAAGCGCGCGCGGGTGGTCGGCTCTACCCTGCGAGCGCGACCGATAAGCGAAAAAGCCGCCGTTATGGATCAACTGCTGCATAAGGTGTGGCCGGCGCTCGAAAGTGGTGCCATTAAACCGGTTATCGAAGCTGAATACCCGATACAGCAGGTCGCTGAGGCGCACCGCTTAATGGCTTCAAATAACACGGTGGGTAAGATTATTCTGACCCTTTAGCTGTGCGTTGGGGCTAAATTCTCACGTTTAGACGGGTGGTTTACCGACCGACGGAGGCGTGTCTATCGTGCAAGCTTGCGATTATGTACCGAAGATCAGAGTTCTATCGCTACCGCTCCGGTTTTCTGGGCTTTACCCTAATCGAGCTTATGCTCGTATTGGGCTTGCTTGCGGCGCTCGGTATGTTAGCGCAGCCGATTTATCAGGATTACGTTGAGCGTGGCCATCAACTGCAGGCGCAGGCTGATCTTCTGGCCTGCGCGCAGCGTTTGCAACGTTTGTCACTACATCGATACAGCTACTCTGGGCATGCCGACAGCGACGGTGATGGGTTAGGCGACGCGGATGCGGGACCCATTGCCGCTAGCGTTTGCCCGCATTTGTATTCCCGGTTTTCGCACTATGTTGTCACTGTCCGGTCAACCCGCGACGAATTTGAACTCCGCGCAACGCCTCAGGCGGGAATTGACCATCGCGGTGCGTTGAGTTTGGACCACGTCGGGGTGCGCCGTTGGGACGCGGATAACGATGGCCGCTTTGCCGAGCATGAATTGCAATGGCCGTTGAGTTAAATCAGTCGCACAGACGCCTGGCGAAGGGTTTTTCGCTCATAGAACTTTTGGTCGCAATGCTGGTCTTGGGTACCGCCGTTTTCGCGCATGTCGGGCTGCATGGCCAAATGTTCCTCGAGATGCAAAGCGCGCAGCGCCATTTACTTGCCCAGCAGATAGCGCTTGAGTGGCTGCACTATGTGGAGTTCGGGGTCATTGACTCTGGTCGTGAGGCGCTTGCCGCCGGACCTCCTCCTGCCATAAATCTGTCGTGCTTAAACCGTTATTGCGCCAGGTCACAGATCGCGGCCTATCAAGCGGCACTGGTGAAGTGTCAGATAGCCCAGTATGCGCAATCCCCAGGCTGTGTCTTGGTGCGTGATCGCGATGCACTTTTGCCGCTGCAGCAAACTGTGCGGCTACCTGCTGGAGAGGTGACGGCCGACGGGGTAGCTATTAGCGTTACATGGGAGCAAACGCCGCAGCGCCGTGTGTCCCTAGTCGTGGGCGGTTGGCGATGAAACCACAGCGCGGTTTTACGCTGATAGAAGCAATGTTGGCGTTGGGCCTTAGTTTGGTCTTGTTGAGCGCGGCCGTGGTTATGTTGATTGGTGCCCAGCAGACTGCCGCTACGCTGGCGGCCACAGCGCGGGCCCAAGCAAACCTGCAGTTGGCGTTTTCTGTAATCGAACGCGGGTTGCAACGTGCAGGTAACTTTGGCTGTGTTCATCCCCAGCGACCGCTATTTACGATGCTACGAGGTGCTCTTTCGCAGTTGCCGGAATATGACCTAAGCCGCCCTGTCGTTGGCTATGAAGCGTTGGCCTTCGGTGGCTATGCACCGAACCCCGCGGCAACGTTGCCGCTCTCCGGAGCCGGAGGCGATTACAGGGTTCACCATGCAGGACATGGTATAGATCTGGATAAGCTAAAATCTGGGGCAGATTTATTGGTTGTTCGAGTGCTCGGTCCGTCCGCACCATTGGGTGCAGCGAGCGCCGACTTCGCGCCTTTGGTCGTGCTCGGCGAGTCATTGGAGTATGCGGCGGATGACGTGGTGCTGGTATCTGACTGCGAACAGGCGACGTTGTTAAAAGTGACGGCGATAGAGACTTTGGCATCGGGAGCTGAGCTCTCTTGGGCGGATGGCCCCGGTCCGTTTGATAACAGTCGTGCTGCTGTGGCTGTTGGATCTTCTCGGCAACGCGCTGCCGCTGTACCCAAAGGCTATGGAGCGGATGCAATGGTTGCTCTTGTGGAGACACTATTCTTCTATCTTGCGCCCAGTTTAGTGGAGAACAGACAGGGTAACTTGGCAACGGCGTTATGGCTCAAGCGTGGACCTGCCAGGGGTGTCGAACTGGTCGCCGGCATTGACAACTTACAGGTTTGGTTCTTAGCGGCAGCAGGTGCCGAATCTTCAAGTCCCATAGGTTATTTCGACGCGCAGCACCTTCCTGCGCAGGCGCGCATTGTCGGCATTCGCGTACTGTTGCGCAGCACGAGCGTCGACGGATTGGGTGTGCTTGCTGATCAGCCGCTATCGTTCACCGGCGTCCGCACATTTATGCTGCCGCGATTTGCCGGGCCGGGCTGGCCGTTGTGATTGCTGAACGCGGTATGGCTTTGCTGCTGAGTCTGTTCGTAGTGGTGAGCTTGAGCACGTTGGCATTGAGTGCGGCTCGGCAAGCGCAGCTAACATCGGTGCGGGTAGGCCATGATCTGGATGTCCGATTGGCCAGAATTGCGGCCCGGCGTGCGGTAATGACGCAGTTGGCAGAACTTCAGGGATTATCTGTCGCGAGTTTTACGCCCCAAGGGAATGAGGGGCTTTATCGTGTTGAAGTCTATGCAGCGCCTCCTGCTTGGGCGCGTGCAGCTGCTTGGCATACTGGTCGCTGTCGATCGGCAACCCGCATGCTCACGCAGAGCGCCGCTCCAGCGTGCACAATCGTCGAGTTGTTGCGCGTTCGCTCGGACCCTGACTACCGGGCATTTCGTATCACTGCGCGAGGTGTGGGGGCCCGTCCTCAGACCACTGCCTTGATCCAGGCCTACGCAGTACTGGAACTCTAGTCGCTAGCTCAATTCGGCCAACTGTTGCATTTGCTCAGCCAATGTCGTCAAAGTGTTTTGCAGTTCTTGGGCGCGCTGTCGTTCCTTTTCGACCACCTCTGCAGGGGCTTTGCTGACAAAGCTGGTATTGTTGAGCTTGCCGGTAATACGCCCAAGATCTGCCTCGCAGCGAGTGACCTCTTTTGCTAAGCGAGCTCGTTCGGCGCCGACATCGATTAATCCCGCCAAGGGCACCATAACTCGCAAGTCCCCGACTAAAGCCAGCGCATTTGGTGGTGGTTCGCTGCCGTGTTCTAGCCATTCGATCGCGGTGACGTTAGCCAGTCGTTTGAGCATTTCGGCGGCGTTGGTGGCCTGCTCGCGATCTCGCTGATTGCCGTCTTGCAGCAGCACAGGTATGCCAAGGCTAGGCTTTATCGAGGCCTCGCCGCGAATATTGCGCAATGCGGTTATCACCGATTTCAGCCATTCTATTTGCTGCTGCGCAGCATCATCTTCCGGCAACTGCTGTTGTTCCGGATAGCTTTCTAGCATCACGCTGTCGCCGCCGATGCCAAGTCGAGGCGCGACCTGCAGCCACAGCGTTTCAGTAATGAAAGGCATAATTGGATGGCTGATGCGGAGCAGCAGCTCTAGCACTTGAAGCAGGGTTCTGCGCGTTGCGGTTTTGTGTTGGTCGCTTATCTCCTCATTCCACAGCACCGACTTACTCAGTTCTAGGTACCAATCGCAGTATTCGTGCCACACAAATTCGTAGATCGCATTGGCGCACAGGTCGAAGCGGTAGGTGTCCAGTGCGAGACGGCAGTCTCCAACAAGTTGCCGCGCTTTATTGAGAATCCATCGGTCGATAACGTTGGGTGATTGCCTCGCTGGATGGCTTAAGTCTTCGTCCACCGTATTCATGAGCACAAACTTACTTGCGTTCCAAAGCTTATTGCAGAAGTTTCGATAGCCGTCTATACGGCTGACATCGAAGCGTACGTCGCGTCCCGTAGTGGCGAGTGCACAGAAAGTGAAGCGCAGGGCATCTGTGCCGTAAGCCGCGACACCGTCCGGAAAATCTTTGCGGGTGAGCGTTTCGATGCGTTTGGCCATCTTCGGCTGGGTGAGATTTGCTGTGCGTTTCTGCACGAGCGATTCGACATCGATACCGTCGATGAAATCTAGCGGATCTAGGCCGTTGCCCTTGGTCTTTGACATTTTCTGACCTTCGCCGTCGCGCACCAGCCCATGTATGTAAACTGTCTTGAAGGGAATTTTTTTGGTCAAACGCAGGGTCATCATAATCATCCGAGCGACCCAAAAGAAAATAATGTCATGCCCGGTAATTAATGTGTTGCTAGGCAAGAACTCGGCCAGAGCCTCGGTTTGCTGGGGCCAGCCCAGAGTGGCGAAAGGCCACAGAGAAGACGAAAACCAGGTCTCCAGAACGTCCTCATCCGGGCTCAGCTTAAGCGTGCTGTCGAGTTGGTACTTCTTGCGAGCGCTGGCCTCGTCGGCGGCGACATAAATGTTGTTGTCGGCGTCATAAAAGGCGGGGATGCGGTGGCCCCACCATTGCTGGCGACTTATGCACCAGTCTTGAATCTCGCGCATCCATGCAAAGTAAAGGTTTTCATATTGTTTGGGCACGAAGGTGATGTCGCCGTTTTGCACCGCATCGATCGCGGGTTTGGCAAGCGGCGCGATGCCCACGAACCATTGATCTGTCAGCAGCGGCTCAATCACGGCCCCGGATCTGTCGCCACGCGGCACCATCAATTTGTGGTCTTCGATAGCACTTACCAGCCCCAGGGCCTGTAGATCCTTAACGATCTGCTCGCGCGCGGCCTCACGACTGAGGCCGCGGTAGACCTCTGGAGCGTTGTCGTTAATGTGCGCAGCCGCGGTGAGAATATTGATCTCTTCAAGACCGTGGCGTTTGCCTAGGGCATTGTCATTGAAGTCGTGGGCGGGCGTTATTTTTACGCAGCCGGTGCCAAACGCCATATCCACATAGGTGTCCGCAACGATAGGGATTTTACGTCCAACCAGAGGCAACTCGACGAATTGGCCAACTAAACTTGCGTAGCGCTCATCGTCGGGATGCACAGCAACAGCACTATCACCGAGCATTGTTTCGGGGCGCGTTGTGGCGACCGTGAGATACTCGTCGCCGTTGGCGGCTGTCGCGCCGTCCGCAAGTGGATAGCGGAAATGCCAGAGGGACCCTTGCTCTTCGCTGTTTTCAACTTCCAGATCGGAGATAGCGGTACCGAGTTCGGGATCCCAGTTGACTAATCTTTGACCGCGATAGATTAAACCATCGTCATAAAGTTGAATGAACGCAGTCTGCACAGCTTCAGCGTAGCCGTCATCCATGGTAAAGCGATCACGAGACCAGTCGAGACTAGAGCCCATGCGTCGTATTTGGTCCGAGATCGTGCCGCCAGACTGGTTTTTCCAGTCCCATACCTTTTCTATAAAAGGGTCTCTTCCCAGCTCATGGCGTGTTTTGCCTTCTGCCGCAAGCTGGCGTTCAACCAGCATTTGGGTTGCGATGCCGGCATGATCGGTGCCCATCTGCCACAGCGTGCGACGGCCGTTCATGCGTTGATAGCGAATCAATGCGTCCATCAACGTTTGGTTGAAGGCGTGGCCCATATGCAGCGTACCGGTTACGTTGGGCGGCGGAATCAGGATGCAATAGGGGTCGCCGTCCCCTTTGGGCTTAAAGAAATCGGAGGCCTCCCAATGCGCGTAAAGCTCGCG
>TARA_B100000963_G_scaffold344121_1_pt1 | contig 21734 bp, 19 predicted proteins | sample TARA_B100000963 | Tara Oceans TARA_B100000963 (sample SAMEA2622097) | marine metagenome | biome: marine biome (ENVO:00000447); feature: surface water layer (ENVO:00002042); material: "saline water (ENVO:00002010), including plankton (ENVO:xxxxxxxx)" | depth 5 m | reverse complement strand
TGATCGGGCTAGCCAGAATCAGCGATCGAGAACATCAGAATACGCATCAGAGAAGACTCTGATGAAGTGGTATCAATTAACGCAACTGAGCGACCAGTTACTTCGATACGCTCAATGCCCACAGGTGTCAGTGGTACGTCAACGTTTGTTTCACCAATGCGTACAGCAATCTCAACTTCCTCAGATTGAAAGCCGTCTTTAGTGAAAGTTACGGTATAGGTACCTACTGGTAAAGATGGAAAACGATAAGACCCGTCTTGGTCTACTGCAACCGTTCTGGTTAAGCCAGTGTCAGTGCTTTTAATAGTAACTTGAGCACCGGCAATGCTTTGCATGTCGGTAGATGTGACTACCCCTTTCAGGGCTCCGTCGTTGTTACCAGCAAATACTGGTGCGCTCACACCTAGCGAAACGGCAACTGCAATTGCTGTGACGCTTTTTTTCATATTTAACATGTGTTGTCTCCCTGGACCACAATTGAGATGTAGTCGATGTAGCTCGACTTTTTATTGAAGAGGGCATCTTGCCCTACATTCAATCATAATCTTTGCAGATAGACAGGGTCAATATGGGGGAAGTTTCTATTTGATCTATTACAATGTTTTCGGTAATAAATAATTCCAAACGTAAACTATAGTATACACTTTGTAGATATTTATTCACAAACGAACTATTAAGAAATAACGCATAAATGCGAGTTGATAACAAATGCAACCTATTTCGGCTTCCTTAAAATCATTCCAAAAAAGCAGATTAATATAAGAAAAACAAAAATTTAAAACGCAAACACACAGACCGATTCGCAGTAAGATAAAATCTAAATACGAAAGTCAACCACACCAGCACTGCAATATTTTAGCATTCAGAAAAAAAGATCACTTTTTTATCGCGCTATTGTTCAATGCTTCATCAATATGATTGCAAGGTTTGAATTACGGATAATATTCTATTAAGCGAGGTCATTTCGCTATTGTATAAAAGATTAACTTTCAACAGCACAAAGTACTATTTTTAGCGAATAGTATCTGCAGTTGACAGCAGGTACAGCTTGTATTGTGATAACGCCAACTTAACGGAAACTGACTAATCGACTCGACTTTGGCGTAGTAAGCGCTATAACTGAATATGATAAAGCTATCAAACGTAGGAATTTGCAGTGAAATTAGATGACGATATCCATAATTATTACGAACATCTTGTTCTTGAACGTATCACTCAGCTTGGTTTAGATCAAACCAAGTCGACAGACTACCTGGCTGACCTGTGCTGCCTCGCACTTAATCAGGTTCCGCCTCGGTACATTCGCTACGAAGTCGATATGGCGTTTTACCTGCCTCAGAGTGAACGTCAGCAAATGGAAATGAACGTAGAATACGCCATCGATAAAGCCATAAAGTTTCTGGACCAACCCAAGAAAGAACGCGCTTAAGCTGCGTATCACTTACAGGCAGAAATGGTGTGGGCTCAGTGCTCGCTCAGCAGCATTTGTTTTGGGCCGTAAACATACGTACAGACAACCGCTGTGAACAATACGCTGTTTCAGCTTAGACAAAAGGTGTGTTGGAGAGTGTTGCTTGAAGTATAAGTTGTCATAAAGTTCCCGGCTTCTGTAGAATTTTTGAAGTATAAGTTGACATAAATTTGAAGCATAAGTTGACAAAAAATATCAACTCTCAAGTTACTTACTCTATCAGCGGGTAGATTTAACAATAAGGATGTAAGAATAAAAATATATTCATTGCATTCAACCTTCACACTATGGGCCTGGCGACGTTCAGGCTTTTTAGAAGGTGGTTAAAATGCCACCTTTAACGGGGAGGAAAAGTTCACCTGGATACAAATTCATGCGCTAGCTACCTATTAAAATATGAATCTTTTGTGGGAAACGACTTTGTATTAATTTGGCCAAGTCTTAGAACCCCCAGCCAATGCTGGGGGTTCTTTAAGGTTAGCCCTACCTTTTCGGCAGTCAAAGTAGATTGATGTGATTGATCACTTCCAGGCCTTTTCTCAACTGCCTACCCGGCAGTTCTTCCCTACACCTCAAACGTGGCAAATGTCTACTCATTTTCAGCTGCCTTTCCGGCAGTTCACTATAAAGGCTAGTCAATAATTTCGGTTGCAAAATTCAAAGATCAAAACTGCCTGGTACAGTGCCAAGGTAATTTTTATTAGTAGCAAATCCATATTTAGTGAATTTACTTTCGCGTTCTGTTTGAGCTTCGCAGCGCTGGATATGCAACACAAACTTATTGTTATTACTATTACTGGACATTGGTATTGAATGGAAATGCTCTATTTCCTTGGGCACAAATTTAAAGTTAGGATTATATTCCTCCCCACGAGCTTCTGCTCTTCGCTTCGCCCTAGCCATTCTTCTGCGCCTTTCTCCAGCAAAGGCTTTAGATATGGACTGGTTGCGCACAAATCGAATTTCATCAGAGCCATTCGGAACTGAACAAATATCAGATAACTCAAATAGACCGTCTTGGCTCATCATCTGAAAATAGTTTTGCTTCTGCAATGTTTCCAGATGTTTATCATTTTCGCAAACAAACGCAATCTGATTGCCCACGGACTCTAGAGTCCATTTGGGAAAACTCACTCCTATTCCATTTAGCCCAAACCGGCTTAAGTAGCCATGTAGGACAGAGATACACCTTCCTGCAAGCAGAAAGTAATCACAATTGGCTGGAAGATAGGTAACGGAGAAATAGCTGCGTTTCATCCTTTAGTCCTTTGAAATAAGCCACCTTTCACAAGCACTGATGCGATAAAATGAGAGCGATTAGACGCTTCATCCATTGCTAAACCGTTACGCTCCATATGCTTGATATATATGGCCACTTTGGAGAGCAAAGAGTAATAGTCAAGGCCATTGTTAGGGGTTCGATGTGCAATGAGATGTTGCTTGTCTGCCCCGTATTCATGAATACGTATACGATTAAGATCATCTGTGAACCAATCATCAATTGTTTGAATTGCAGCGCCAATTTTTTGCGCATTCATACTGGCGGCTTGCTTTCCATCTACCAGTGTATAAGCCAGTTGTTTGGACGACATTCCTAGCTCAACATTATCTACAAATTTCTGACTAGGGTGGATCTCTTGGCAAAAGGCTGTTTTAATTTTACTGGTAATATCTAGGTAGCAATAAGCTTTTGGGTCCGAGAGTCCTTCTTCAATAACTTCGGTTAAAGTAAATAAAGCGTCTTCAAATTTCCCCCACTCACCGTGCCATTTTAATCTTTGGCCCTCTTTAATACGGATCGGGTCAGAATGCTCAATAAGCACTTCAATATCAAAGTTTGGCGATTGCTTATTTCGCCATAACCAGTTCCCCATTAGAATATTCTTCGCATAGCGCAAGGCTAATTCTTTAAATCCGCCATGAGCCCTGTAAGTATCAACAAAACGTTTTAACCAATAATTAACTTTGGGATCGTCGCAAACATAAGGTTCCCTGCTGTTGGCCTCTACTCTCAAAGAAAAACGGCAATAAACTTCGTTAACTGTGGGTGGCACATAACACACGTCTATGGTCTGTGGATTGCCGAATGCTAAGTCTTGTGGTGCTAGTTTTCTAGGCTCACCAGGCTTCTGATAAGCGTCTGAAAAACCGGATTTTTGACCAACTAGCTTATTCTGCTCTATCTGCAATGGCTCGAAATCAGACTCAGCAGTTTTATAAAAAAATACTGCCTTACCTGGAGACAGGGAACGAACGTAATTTAAATGTCTGGGAAGTTGCATTACGTGTAATCAAACTTAGCCTTTTTCATAAGCATAGACAATTTTTCAACCTTCATAACCCAAAATGCATTATGAAAAAACTTCCTAATGCCAGCCATGCGCATTTCAATAGCATTCACACATTCTAATGATCCAAGTACGGGTTCTACAAAACAATGTTGTGGTGCTAACGCTCCTTTCCTATTAGTCGGCTGTTCCAATGACGCAAACCCAACACCTGCGGGCCGTTGATTTGGCGATGCCTCTAATAATTCCAACAAGTTTTCAAATGTTTTCACCTTATGCTTTGACGGGTATAGCCAGCAGCCTTTTGAAGACAATAAACCCAATTGCCTAAAAAGCTCGCTTGGACTTGTAAATACTTTGCACCACTCAACGCTTTCATACAGTGATGGTGGATGCATGGTACCGCCGGCAAAAGAGGTAGGAAAAGCCGCTTTTAGTATATTATCTGTTAATTTAGTCAGACTTCTCTCGTCAGGCACAAATAACCGAAATACTAAATCGACTGTCATGTCGCATTTGGGCATTTCGAGGATTCCGGGCCTTTTTACAGCCGTAATTCCGTGGGTCGTTTTAAGTTGATTCGGCTCAGGCAATAGCTTACCGGTGTGTAGCTTGTAGCTATGTAAGAAGAACGCCGAACCAATGCACTCAATAGAATGGTCAATACTGGATTGTAATTTGCGCTGAAACTTATGCGCAACTCCCGCCAGTGCTGTGAGCGAGGGAATACCCTGCAAGTATGGATTCGGCATGCCCTCAGCATCGAAAACACGCATATTTTTGCAATAAACATAAACAATCTGCGAATCGACTAGAGTTTCATCAGGGATCCCAATACTTTTCAGCACGTAGGCAAACTGGGATTTTAGCGTCAGCATGAGCTTTGGATGATACGCGAAACTCCGCAAAGTGCGTTGCTTGACAAGTTGTTCGTTCAACTGAAAATTGAGTGCATTTACTAATTGAGTCTTGTCTTGGTCTATATTTGCATATAGTGACTTTATTGGCTCCGGCAACGCATCAAGACGGTCTGTAATATCAAGTTCTACAAGCTTATCCAGCCAATGCAATAAGGTGGCCCGCAATTGACGTATCGCAGCAATCCTGCCTAATCTTTTCTGCCTAAGAGTGTTATAAGTACATTCACCAGCCAAAATTGAAAGCGCCGCTTTAAAGCTCTTTCTGAAAAGTACTTTATGTTTGAACAGTCTTTCGTTCGAATCTGTAGCTAGGTATTCCCTGATAGTTCCATGCCGGGATGTTGCTGGAAAATATTTCAGTACGCGTACTTTACCACCCAGAGCACTCGCCAGATCTCCTATATTTGTAGGCCTTGCATGTTCAACAGTTCCCCAATTCACACTTTTTACCTGAGCCAGTTGCTGAATTTCAACTTGCATTACATGACTCACGACAGGAGAAACACTCAGGTATCCTTTATCAAATGGCATCATCAATTGAGAGGTAAACTCGCTGACCACATCGGGAAAATCGGTTAAAGGTATAAAGTCCCTGATTTGATCAGCTAAAGTCATTACTGACTTTTTAGTTAATCCCAAAGTTCTTAAGGCGTCTACCCAAACAGGTTGCATTTCAACCAGCATAGTAGCGAGACTACTCACCTTTCCCTGCCACTTAAATGAGGTCAAGAACAGTTTTGCATGATTGATCTCAGCGCTGTTATGTGACCACCCATATTTTTTAGGCAAAGACGCACTGGTGATCGCTGGAATATCCTTGTCAACTACCTCTGCAATCAATCGTTGGTGGCTAACACGTATTTCAGGGTATTTCAGGTTATGCGTGTGGTACCATTTCACCTCGCTGATGCACTTCGCCAATAGCTCTGTGTTTTTAAGTACCTCTTTCGCAGCTTTTATGCTTGTTAGATCATTAACTTCATTACGTTTGTAAACAAGGTTTATCAGTACAGTAATCACCTGCAACTCATATCCGTCAACCTCTATAGATTTAGCATACGGGGCGAAAAGTTTACGAAGAGTCTTAGATTTTTCACTCACAGAATTAATAGCGAACGCTTCAACTAAACTCATAAATCACCAAGGAGTTATGGGTTGATTCTTTAAATATCCGAAATAACGTCCTTGCGATTGAGCTATCTCAATCACCTGACGCAGGTGAAAAACGCACCGTTCAGGTTTCAGATGTTCGTTCTTTTTAAGTTTCTCACTACAAGTTAAACTGCCCTCTTGGTACAACCTAAAAACCTGCTCTAACGTTGTCCCAAGCAAGGTCGCTGCCTCCAAACTATTTAACAGCAAATCCGCGATGTTCGGGTGTTTTTGTTTTGGGTTCTTTTCGACCAAATCGCTCAGAAAACAAAGTAATGAATCAACGACAATATTAGTTCTTAAAACGTTTGGCGAAGCTACTCTACTGAGCTTGACCACTTCTCCAAAGATACTTTCAAATTTTGTGTGGTTAAATGGCCTTAGCTGCTTTTCTCGACCCGAAGATACCTTATCGGCCAGTTCAGATAGAAAATTGTTCGGCCAATCGTTAAAGTAAGCTAAAAACGCTTCATTGAAATTGTTCTGCTCGATATCATGGTTGTATTGGTAAGCAAACCAAGTTAATTCACCAACCAAGTGCTGCGCATCCGAACTACAGAGCGCTTTACTAATCGCTATATCTGCCTTTTTTGCAGGGACCGTACTTTTTAACTCAGCTCCACAACTGCATTGTGAAAATCTCTCAGACCTTCTGTAATCGATTAGCTCACTACAATGCACACATTGCGAGAATAATCTCACTTTGTGCTTGTGACAGGCCATGTAAGGTTTTAAATGCCAGTAATAAGGGATGTAGCATTCCTCTTTCAAACATTCTGAGCAAATGGGTACATTGTTTTCCCTTAAAAGCACGCGAGGTAACAAGAACTGATCTCGAATCAGTGCAGTTAAATGCCCATACTGAATATTGCTTCTTAGCCAAGATATACGTATGAGCTCAAGAGACTTCAAAGCTGACCATTGTGCTACCAGCTTAAACGCCCGAGTTCGAAATCGACTTGATTTGCTTGCGTGATAGAGGTTAGCTCTTTTTAGATCTAGCGGAAAAGCTCCTTCCAGTTCAAAGTCTTTCTCAACCAGGCTCTGCCAAATGATATCAGCAAGCTCACGATAGTCGGTAAAAGAATTATCTCGTGTTAAACGCACTAAATAACTTTCCAAGGTTTCATCCTTGAAAGGTTTGGTTTGAATTAAGAAATGCACTAGCAGCCCAAACTAAGATTAACTTAGTTTATTTTTAGTCCAAAGATGGATATTTTGCGAAATCTTTTTTATTCAGGTTGTATAATGTGATGCGCCTGTAGCTTTTCCAACATTTCTGTTTGCTCTTCGACTGAAAGCTTATTAATCAAGCACAAAAGCTCGGCTAATGTATCCTCTTCGCAATAGAAATATGCGACTGGCACATTCAGCTTTTCAGCAATTCGCTTCATAGTTAGAAAGTCAGGCGAATGCTTACCTTTTTCGTATTGGTTCATTCTGGCACTGGCAGTATTTGGTTCCATTCCCAAAGCGATCCCCAATTGTTGCTGAGTGAACCCAGCGGCCTTTCGGGCTGCTTTTAGTCGAGTGGGAGTTGGTGTATCCATTTGAACCTTAACTACTAGTTTTAGTAGCTAAGATTCTCTTAGTGTATGCAAGATAAGTGTACTAAGGATATTTTAGTATCAGTGGTGTAATTGTATATTCTGGCAGAGCATGAACACCCATTCTGGAGAATCCGTGTTCACGTTCAGCAGAATCGGGCAGCCTCAGCAATCTTATAATTTTGTTCTGTTACCAGACTTACAGCGTCCAGTTTAAATTCATTCGAGTAGCTTTTTCGCGTTTTCATATACACTCCAGTTGAGATAATTATCTCTGAACTGGCTGTGTGAATCTATTGGAGCACGTCAGCACTATGTCAATGGACCAACAAACGTAAAAGAGAACATTCTGTAAGAAAAAATACTCAGGGAAGGATATTGGATTGACTGGCAATCGAGATAGTCTTTGCTCCACGAGACAGAGCAACGTATAAATTCTGACTATTCATGTTGTTAGTATCGATAATTAAACAGTGATCGGCTTCCAAACCTTTAACCAGTAATGTACTACCTATCGCAAGATTCGGTACGCGAGAGTCGCCCCGTTGACGTAAATTCTCTCGCGAACGTTCCATTGCTTCTTTAAAGCTTAATGCGCCTGAACAACTTACACTGTTAACTGCATTATTTAGTGCGTTGAAAGCCGCACGTCGATATACACGGATATCATTGTCTTCTTCAACAGCTCTCATGAATCTAATTAAGTCATTTGCAGACTTTGAACGGATAAATTCGACTAGCGCATATTCCGTTGGGCTAGGTGCATTTCGGTTAGAGCCAGCAATAATCGATCTCAGTCGAGGCCCCCATGTTGACGCTCCCATACCGGTAACCATTGATCCAAAAGCGTCAATGATACTACTCGCTAGATCATTACCTTCTTCTGAATCTAATCGCCCAGCGAAAGCAACTAGGTCTCTCAAATCAACAGGCTCAACAACATCAATCCCGTTATTTTGACTCGCATATAAGTGTCGAGAGGCGGCATTTATTGCGTCCCCAATAACCAATAAACTATCCTGAGGATAGGTGTTTCTTAACTGATATTGAGCATTATTTTTCAGTCGCATGTTTTGTTGGTGATTTTGGGTAAGTTGAATATGTGTAACTGAATCAGGACTATTTAAAAGTTCTATATTTTGACCTGCTAGCAACCACCTTCGGCAGTCCAATATCCATTCACCTAGCTCTTGGTTTTGTGCGTTTAGCCACCGCCACGGGGTATTAAGTGTTGTTATAAGCGGAAAAGTATTCAGGACCTGACTTTGCCAATCGGGAATTATTGACCCTCTGAAATTAAAGATCAATTGCATAGGATCACCCAACACAATAGTTGGAATACATTCTGCTATTGAACTTACAATGCTGTGTTGTTCTTGATTACAATCTTGGTATTCGTCAACAATCAATCGCGAGTATGATGCTTTTATAGCTTCATGCAAACTGCCCGACGCAAGATAATGACTGACAACGTTTCGAAGTTCAGGATAATAAGCTCTTGAATTTTCAACGGGTGAAGTGATATGACAGTTTTGAGAAAAACTGCTTGCGATTCTTACTGACCAGCCATCAATCGTGGATAAAACATAATTCTTTGCTGGCACATTTGCTCTGGTTAGCCTTTTCCTCAGAGCAGCCACCCCGGCTGTTGTATGAGTAAGCACAAGATAAGGCTTTGAAGTAGAAAACGCCAAAGCGTCCACTATAGTTTGTGTTTTTCCGCAACCCGCAGGGGCTTCTATTGCACCTCTGAGATTTCCTAATATTAGTTCTGCTGACATAGAGTTAATCTCAGCTTCTTGCCCAAGCTAAAAGACTCTCTATCACCTGTGTAAACGGTTGAGAAAGAAATTGTCTGTTTGGCCACAGTACATATTGAGCTACCGATTCCATAGGCTCAATATCTTTATACCATTCCTTATTTTTTGCTGTTTGGCCAAGCAGTTGTCTATGAACATCTAGTGGTGATTGCGTACAACTAGCTAAATTCACCTGATTTCCTGTTGCATTGCTGATGTGTGCATTGATGGCATCATGTCCTTTTCGAGCAACGGCAATGTTTAGCAATTGAGGAATTAGATTAAGTTGGCAATTATTAAAAATCGCCTGTTCAGTTGCTTGGTTAGCACCCCATTCGTACATTGGAATTCTGAGCTGCACTGCTTCGTTTATAGCAACCTGCTGCTGGTCATTAATGTCTGAATCTTTGAATATTGAAACGGGGTATCCCAGATCATGGAAGACTCTCGCCCGTTTAAACATTTGGCTTCCACTTCCATCAGCATACATCACGCCAAGCGCTTGAATGCTGTATCGACCTTCAGATTGTTCTACCGAGTCAACGCCTTTCAATAGGCCAAGCTCTGTTTTACCTTCGCAGACAACCACTTTATTGCTCAAAAATGCCTCTGCACATACTCGCAATGTTGATTGATGATCATCACTATCATTCATCGAGAACACAAAATGGTTTGTTTGCGGTTGCTCTTGGGTAAAACACTTTCTCAGCACATGTAACTGTGACGATTTGAGCTCCCTTAAAACATAAGGTGAATGCGTGGTAATAAATACTTGTTGTGTCGGCTGACGATCTTTCGCACCAATTTCTTTTAACAGTCGGCTAATACGGAATGGCTCTAAACCAAATTCAACCTCATCAATTAAAAGAAGCTTTGATTTTGAAACCAGCTTTTGTAATCCAGCTAAAAGTAAACGCGTAGAGCCAGTCCCCATCTGCCGTATTGGTGTGTCATTGCCATCATGAAGGCTGACCGCCCCATGAGAAACCGACACACTGGATACATCAAGCAGCGCTTTTAACTGACCAACGTTGACGCCAAGCGTTGATGCTATGCTTTGTACACTTGTTAACGCATTATTGATCCCTGCAACTTGTTGTTGAGCAAATGCTTGCCTCGCATTGCGGGATACTTCTGTCAGCACATCGCTGACATCGAAGTCATCTTCAATTAATTTGTTAAGTAAAGAGTTACGGCCCCAAGTAAAATGTCGGTTAGAGCCTTCGCCCAGTCTGGTAGGGGCTATAAGCTCTCTATGATTCCAAGGTAGTCTTTTTTCTAACCCCTCTGCGCTAGCTCGATCAGAATATAAGGTCCAATCAGGATCTAACCCTTTATCGACGTATAACCTAACTGTGATAACTGTTTCGATACCATGCTGTGGCTCATCATAAAACTGACTTAGATTAGCATTGAAAGCGCGTAGGAAGCTTCCATATCGCTCAATATTAAGAAGTTCATCGCTCAAATTTCCCAACGTCACATATATTTCAATAGGGTTTTCAACATTGGAATTATAAAAGTCGGCATCTGTAAAATTAACGGTTCGTCTGGCTCCCAGGCAGTAATCTATTGCATCCAAAACAGTCGATTTTCCACTGTCACCAGGGCCGATAATGCAATTAACGCCTTCAGTTGGCTGCCAATCTAGTGTTTCTATAGTTCTAAAGTTTCTGATTGCGATATGGCGAATAATTGACATATTTCATCCTGTAAGACTTTCCCTTATTCTTTCTACAACGCGAAGCATTGATCTAGCCAATGGACACAGCTGCTTTTCTTCAAGACCGGCTTTTGACAAATCGACGGATGCTACCAGTCTTACTTTCCTGAAGGTAAGGTTGTTCCCATGGGTAACAGCCACAGATTTCCGTATCTCGGCAAATTTCGCGATTTGTCAGGTAATTGATAGCCGGGTTCATCCTTCGACTCGTCCATCCAAATTTTTCAGCCATTTCGGGGACGTTCGTAGGGAAGTTATTGTCATTTATCAGTGAAGAAGCAAGTCGCAATGCATCCTTTTCTGCATCCCACTCCATGAACGCCTTGTCAAACTCAACGAAAAGCTCTTTGTTAGGGATAACGCTAAAGTGGTCATCTTTGATGAAATTTCTTAGTTCATATAAAGCATCTATCGCATCATCTTGGCTTAACCCCGTCTTTTCCAAAAGCTCATCCATAGAAAGACTAGGGTCATTGCTAGAGCCATGTTCAGATTCCAAACAAAAAGTCTTTGCTATTGTCGTTGCAGCAACGCTGAAGCCAGTATCAGGTAAGTCTTGATCTATGGGAGATTTCCCTAATTTTGGCTTTCTTGATATACCATGAATATCATTAATTAATTGGGATAAGTTGCCGTCATCTTTAATCTCTGGGCTGTAACGCCCTGACAGTAACGGTGGCAGTTCTGTATGAGGAAGTTCATGTCGCAAAGGTATAAATTTACATTTTTCATCCAGCATTCTGACTAGCCCAGCGTCCATTTCTTGTTTGACCCAAGGCTTTTCAATGGACTCTTTGGACAACAAAACAACGAAGTGGGTACACACCCCTAAGCCTTCATCAATTCGCTGCCTTAAACTGTCACCTGATTGAATCTCCCATTCTGCCCACCAAGTATCAATGCCATTTTTCATCAGCTCTTTGGCGATTTTTTCTGCAACCGGATGGTTTTCCCACGCAAAACTCAGAAATACTTTAGGTGACACTATTTTTCTCCTTACAACGAAGTCAACCTTATTCGACTCCTGTTTGGGCAGTTTGGATTTGATATGCTCTATCAGTTCTTTTGACCCTTCGACCTTTAAAGAAATGTCTGACAAAGAGCTTCCAAATACAATAACTGTTGGAAATTCTCTGGTTCTAGGGTGGCAAATTGATCGAAACCGTTCTCCCATTTCTGCTTTTGTTATTTCTAGAACACCATCTTCTAAGCTTTTGGCAAAATCATTTGCATTAAACTTTTTCCCGTTGAAAGTAAGCATCTTTACTCCAATAAATTATTCTAAAAGTGCAAAATCCTGCCAACAAGGACTAAAGTCATATTTTTACCAAAAATGAATATCAAGCTATTAAAAACTCGACTTCCTATCAAAATATTTAAATACAAAACCCGCCGAAGCGGGCTTTATTTCAAAGAGGTATACGTGGGTTGTAAAAGCCGACCCTTTTTTAGATAGATAATAACAAACCTTAATATTTATATACTGCTAGCTAAATAGCATACTTGTGGAGCTTTGTTTGTGTCGGTGCTTTTCAATAATTCTAACTTCGTAAGAGGTGAAAATTGGGCAACATTTTCGTTTGATGTCGCGTAAAATTTACCTGATATTAAAACATAATTATTTAAACAATTCTGAATGCCTTCAGGCAATTTTTCTTCTGCCAGGAAGACTCTGACCTGCCGTGTTAGATCTAAATTTTCCGCATCTATTTTGTATGGGTACAAATACAACGACTTAAAACCATCCCGCCTTATAAGATATCCAGAAGAAATTACTTCTTTTCCATTGTATTCAGACTTTTCAATAAGTGACGTAAGCGGAGACACCAACTTTTTTGAAGGTGACTTTTCTGAGCTTTCTCCACATCCCACTAGCAATATCACCATTAAATAAAAAAACATCGTAACATTTATTACTCCCTATACACTGATGAGGACCAGCTCTGAGTATCTTGTGAATAAGTATAATGATTAGTTATTCCTGTACTGACATCCCATGCATAAATACTCTGAATATAATTAACTTCAGCAAACCTAAAATCCACACCACCCCCATCAGGGATAGCTAGAAACCAATCCGTCACCCCTTGCGGTGATGACTGCGGACCTGCCAACGGACTAGACATATGCTCTAAGAAATCAGCACCATTAACCGTTGCTAAATCTGATGAAAGATAATATGTTTTTTCTTCCCCTCCAAAACCCAAGAAACCACCTTCACGTTCAGTTACTTTAGTTACATATGTACCTAACTTATGTCCTTTTGCTGGATGTTCAACTAGTCCATCGTCTCTATTTATAAGTGAATACTCTGACTTTAAGGTTTTCAAAGCTTGCTTTACAGCGTCCTCTCTTTTGGCTTGTCTATTTCCATTTAACATTTGCGCAAAACCAGCTGTAACAGCCCCATTACCGAATTTTCCACCTGTGATTTTAGAAATAGTTCCACCAATTGTTGCGGCAACTGCAATTCTTGCTATATCCCAGTCAACGCCCTGTGTTGTTCCAACGATTCCATTAACGTTAGCGGCTTTAGTTAATCCGGCACTCCAGAAGCCGTGACCAAATTTACCACCTTGTAAATCTGACAATATCCCACCGGTTAAAGCATGAGAGCCAATATGACCAGCGCCGTTAGTTTCCCAGAAACCGGATTTAGCATCAAAAGATGCTCCTATTGCTCCAAAAGCAGCTCCTGTTACCGCACCTGTAAACGCCCCCCGCAGAGAACCTGTTGCTACAAAACCGCCTGCGGCACCAGCAATTGCCCCGGCTATTGCTCCATTTGCCACAGTGCCAGTTGCATATCCCCAACCGGCTGCCCAACCACTTGCTGCTCCTGCTGTTACATAAGTAACAGCAGCTGCGGCAATAACCCTCCAATATTTTTTAACGAATTTTCCAAGCGCTTTGAAGAGATACCCACTCGGATCGGTATAGCTCATCGGATTATTCAGCACATAGCTATAACGGTTATAGTTCTGGCTATTCATTGGAGCCTGAATATGCGGATCAGCTTGAAGAAATCGACCCAAAGTTGGATCGTAGATCCGACCGTTCATATGGGCGATCAGGCTTTACGATCCCATCACAATCCTAACCAATTGTTTTTAAGCACTTATTTTTACTGCTTTTTCAATTTTTATAAAGATAATTAAAAGAACTCTGCACATATTTTTTAAAGTTGTCGATTGACAACCAAACTAAGGCTAACCTACCTTTATAATTCAAGTAGATCAAAATAAACTTCCAATGAGAACATTTGAGTTCACACTGAATTACCACCTTAGAGAAGTATCATTATCAATGGACGATATTGATGATCGTTTGTTTGAAAGCGGATGTGATGATGCTTTGGTTGCTCATAGTGGTACAGGGCTGATCTCGTTAGACTTTACTCGACGAGCACGGAATGCTTGGCGAGCAGTATTTTCTGCGATGCATTCTATTGAAAGAGCCCTTCCAGCAGCATCTTTGGTGGAAGTTAAACCCGATTACGTTGGGGTGAGTGACATTGCCGACTATTTCAATGTCAGTCGACAATATGTTCAAAAACTGATCGTTAGCGGAAAGCTGGACTATCCACCAATAACTACCGTTGGAAATACATCCGTATACCACCTATTTCCTGTGCTTGATGCTCTTAAAGTAACAATATCATCCTCAATTTCTGACGAGCTAGAAGAGTTAGCAGCAATAGCCATGAAAGTTAATATTAAACGGGTTAATAAGCCTATAACCAGTTCTTTGGTTAAAGTAGCGATGCCAAGAACTGTGTAAAAGGCACAATGTCTTGTCTAACACTCGCAGCTTCCAACGCTTGCATATATTCATCTCTTCGCTCGACAGGTACGACTGTCCATGGGTAACCACCAGATGCCATCATTAAATTCATGATGAATCTTCCCATTCTGCCGTTACCATCGAAGTAAGGGTGGATGTAGACGAAAATGAAGTGACCCAGTACCACTCTGACTGCTGCATTTTCCTCTTCTGCGAGCAAGTCGAAAAGTGTCGGCATCATGTCGCGAACCGCTTCTCTGCTTGGTGGAGTATGCATAGACTGGCGAATATAGACAGGCCCTGACCGGTAACCAGCCAAGTCCGACTGTTTAATAATACCGGCCGCAACACTAGGACCAAATAAGGCGAGATACCAATCGCTGTGCGTCTGTTCCAATACATCGCCAGGGTTCTTGCCTTCTAATACTGCTAGAACCGCTTTTTTAACTTCTTGAAATGCATCCCAGTAGCCTTTAGCAGCCATCGCATCTAAGTGTTTTTTACTTTCGTCTGAGCCTTCAGCTTGCCAGTTACCAGAGCGAACCAGTTCAATCAATTCGCGAGTCACCCGATAGCCTTCAATGGACAGTGAGTGGTAGGCGTCTGTGACGTATTTGTCTTCCACTTCGGCCATGTAGTTTTCGATGTCAATGGTTTGGTGTGGTTGTTCTGGAAAGTGCGCGATAATACTTTCACGCATTTGCGCCCACATCAGCCGCATGCGATTAACATAGGGCGAAACGTCACGACGACCTAAGCTCACCTGCACTTTCTCGGCGAAAGGGTCTTCTTCTTGTACTTTCAAATCGGCCGCTTGCATGCCCTTTAAGATATTGTCAGCAATCAGATCTCGGCCAATATTTCTAAAAGCCCCCACTAATCGGCCGGCAATCACACTGTGGTTACCGGTGAGTAAAACGGACAATACGTCGGATGCATCTGTCACCATCGAAAGGGCAGTACGCATTTGGATGGGCGCATTTTGAAACTGATTCGCCGAAGAATAAACAAGCGCTGCCGCTAAGCTGTATACATTGAGCCCATCCAGGTTTTCAATGTGTTCTGCGGCTGGCATGTTCAACCTGACATCAAAAATCGAGGTGTTGTGCAAAAAGGCGGTGGGTTTATTATTGCCTTTTGGCGAGCGTACGAGCAATTGCTGAGGAACGGTTCTATCACCGATATGCAAACTAATTGATTGCTCAGGTGATAGGCACCAGGATTGGTCGAACCGCTGTGACAAATAAGCGCCGCAAAAATCCCAGAAAGAAGTATACCAAGACGTACTGTCACCCGGCTTTTCATCAGGCATCGCCGGTATGTACCAGCCTCGGATGACTTCGCGAATAAATCCATGCTTCAATAGCCGCTCTCGATGCACTCTGCTGAGTTGCTTTGACTGGATGGCAACAACCCCAGACTCTTGAAGCTGTTGTAATTGCTCAAGTGAATCTGCTAGTTTTTGTGATATGTCATTCATGTTCGCTCCAGCTATTACTCGTGATACTGACCAGTTCTCAATCCTCACCTCTAGGTTTTAGTGTTATATCATTTATAGGTTTTAATGTCATCTTGTTTATAGGTTTTAATGATTTGTTGTTTTTAGGTTTTAATGCTCATTAGCTTGAAGAAGGCACACAAGAAATAGAGCTTTCCGGCCATAATCCCTCCAAAAGAAGTACAGATTTATAACCGGCGAGCAATTAAGAAAGGTGATGTAAATACGAGCTAACTTCTCCTTTAGTTAGTCGTTTTCCAGCTATGGCCGCAGGATGTGTTTTGGCATAAGTTTTTTTGAGCTGTATTTGTGTTACCTCCAAATAGACTTGCGTGGTCGATAAGTCAGCGTGCCCCAAGTATTCCTGAAGTTCACGACAATCAGCACCATTCTCAAGCATATGTGTCGCTGCGCTATGTCGAAACGCATTACAGGCCGCACCAACCTCAATACCAGCGCTTAGCAGGTACTTTTTAACCAAGGCCGTTAATTGGTGAGGCCTGAATGCCAGGCCATGATTGTCCAAAAATACCGTTGTTCCCGATTTTAAGTTCATCAGTCTGGGGCGAACATGTTCACAGTAAGCTTTGAGCCAACTCGCGGTTCTCGGGGCTAGGGGCACATAGCGCGTTTTGTCACCTTTACCATTGACGATAAGCACCTGCTCCCGCTCAAACTTCAAATCACTGAGTTTAAGATGGCCAAGTTCATTTCGACGTGCGGCCGTGGCGTAGTAACATTCCAAAAGGGCTCTATCCCTAAGCCCCTTCAATCCCATTATTTTAGTTTCAGCCATCACGCGTTCGACTTCATCTTGCGATAACAAGGCCGTAACCATAGGCCTGGGGGCTTTAGGTAGCCTCAGTAGATGAAGAGGATTAATTTCAAAGTAATCAAGGTAAGTGAGCTCGGCAAAAAATACCCTGACATCAGACACCCGTTTTCTGCGAGTAGACTTTTTCAATGCACGTCCTGTGTGCGGTGAGATATATTCGACCAAGTACGCTTTGTAGTTTTCACCGATCTGTTTCGTTACCTCTTCTGGCGAATCAATACCGTCAGCCAGTGCCCATTTGATAAATAACTCGATATTACAGCGTTTATTTTCAACAGTGCTTTTTGACAACCCTTCAGCCAAACAATGCTTCTCGTATGCCTTAAGAGCGGCAACAAAGGTCAACGGATCATGCGGTGCCATATGTTACCTCCGAGAAATTATCTATTGTCCGGTATTTAAGGCCAAACTTTTTCAGCTTTTTTGCAAGTTGCTTAAGGTGTTCCGGTGCAGTATCCGATTGCGCGACCACAATTACGCTATTTACCCCCGCTCCCATTAAATGCGCGCAATCCTCATCGCTAGTATTAAAACTAGGATCGGTAGCAAAACCTGGCTGATGGATAGCCCCTTCAAGTTGGATGGCATGCAACGGGCTAGCACATAAGTAAACCTCTGGCTGGCCATCACATTGCGATGTAGCGAACAAACAATGAGGGTATAGCCTAATAAAATAGTGCGCTTTGGCATGTCTTCTCGCTCTCTCTATCCGTTCTGCGTAAAATCCCGCAATGCTGTCACCTGCCATTACAGGCACAACTATGCAGCCTCGAAAGGCTTCATGCCCGGTCCCCTTGAACAAGCGCAGCCGTTTAAGGCTTCCTCGCAGTATTTCACCAGCACCATCCTTTGTACTTGGCAGCTCCAGCCCCAATGAACGATCGGAGTAGCCGATACTGTGCTCCTTTGCGACAACTGAAGAAATGCCATAGCCCGTTTCTAAGTGACTCAAAGCTTTCTGGCTCATTAGCAAACGTTGCTTGTAATACTCCGCTATCATTGGCAAATATTGCTCTGATACATGAACATCTGACGCTGATAAATTCGGCAATTCCAACAGCGTTTCAGCATACACACATGGAGGAAAATTAGGTTTCATGATTTACCTCCCTTAGCTCTATGTGACTTGCGTTTCGAATCACCACGCAACGCAATCACATCGGACATTGAAGCTATACGATCCAACACAGCATCTGCAATAGTCGGCTCCCCTATGGCTGTGTGCCATTCATCGAAACCATATTGGCTAGTGATGATAAGAGAGCCGACTTGCTCACGTCGTTCAATCAGCTCGTACAGCATTTGCCGTTGTTTATTAGAAAGCGAGAACAACACCCAATCATCAATGATCAGCACCCGGTATTTACAAAGCATGCGTAAATATTTTTGAAAGGTGCCTTCCTTCTCGTGTAATGCAAATTCAAACGCCAGATCATTGTATCGCCACATCCGTATTTTGTAGCCTTTCATGATAAGCTTATTACCAATAGCGCAGGCCATTGTGGTTTTTCCAGTTCCCGAAGCGCCGATGATAACCTGATGGGTATTTTCATCCACCCAACTTGCATCACATGCTTTATCAATAAGATATTGCACTTCTTTGGTTTCACAACTGTAATCGTAGTCTTCAATTCTTGCATCAGGCCACCGTAGTCTGGCATCTTTTTTTAATCTGAGTTGCCGGTTAACAGCCAAATAATTTTCCTGGGCAATCGCAATGTCATTCAGTACATTTAAGACATCTGTTGAAGAAACAGGCTCCTTTAATTGGAGCTGTTCAATCATCTGGGCAGCGCCTAGCCATTTTGAATCGACATATTTTTGAACCACTTGTTGAATATCCATGACTATCTCCCCATACGCTGAAAGTGCTGCGGATCATGCAGATTTTTATGTATGCCAACGAGTGGCATATCTGGTTCGTCATCCTCATAGAGACGAGACGCCAATGCGTGCCGTAACGATGTGGGAGAACATTTATCGTAAGCAATACAAAAGCGTGCCGCGCCTTCCATTTCTTTAGCCGTGTATTTTCGAGCTAAGGATTGAACTGACTTACATGCTTTATTTGCGACGATGTCACCATCAGGTTTACCGGCAAACAATTGCTGGACAAAGAGCGCTGTTTGCTCACCAATCTCTTCAGCCCAATTAATAAACTCGGACAACGGCAGTAAAACCATGCCCTGGTGTTTAGGATGTAAATGACTCTTAACTACCGATTCTTTGCCTTTATCAAAAGAGCGCTGGTGCACAACAGGGGATTTATTTGCATGTGTGATAGTAACTTCATCTTGCGTAACAATAACCTCTGCTTTTTTATTCGCCCACCGCCAGGGTACAGAATAAAGATGTTCCTCAAACATAATTCGGTAATTGCTGGGGATAGTGCAACCAAAGGCACGCTCAATGGGTTTAAAGGGCTTCTCGGGCAATGCCATTAATGCTGGTTTGTCGCTACTTTCAAATAACTCAAGCCGAGATACGGAGCGCTTTTGAAATTGCAAAGCATTAAGCTTATCGCACTCTTTTTTAAGGTATCGGTTGATCTCATCAATAGTCCGGAACTCCATAGACTGCATGTTGACTAAAACCCGCTCGGTTAAAAATTTAACTCCCCCTTCAACAATTCCCTTATCTCTGGGCTCACCAGGCCTTGCCGGCATAGCTATAAAAGCATAATGTTCCGCAAATGCCGCATACTTAATATTGAGTTTCAGGTTCGGCCGAGGTTGAGTTGCAACGGCTTTGGGGTTATCGGGTATGCCAATCTTTGGAACACCATCTATGTATTTAAAGAAGGCTTCTGTACCTGCGATCCAATCGTTGGTCGTCTGCCCTGGTGTTGCGTAGGCTAAAAAGTATTTTGAATGGCACATTATGCCAACAAATACCGAACACTTAATCTTATTACTTGAACCATGGGGGGATAAGAATACTGTTTGACCACAAAAGTCGAATTGGGCTTCTTCGCCTGGTCGATGCTCTAACAGCGCTTCCAGTTTATTCGTTTTCAAATACCCCCTGAATTGTTGGTACAGCGTGCTGGGGGCATACGCTGTATTTGGGTCTTCCTTAGTATGCAAAGCAATCAAGTTATAGATTGTCTGATGTTTCTTCGTCAGCTCTTTGACCCAGACTTCGAAGTCCGGCAATCGCTTGTTCTTCATTGAAAGCGGGGCGGCGGGAACCAATAGCAAGGTGAGCTCATTGTCATCAAGCTGAACGACTTGCTCATACGTTAACGACAATCGATTTAACAGTTCTAGGTCGCGCCCAACGGTCTGGTGAGAGCAACCCAATACTTCGGCGATTTTACGGTTGCTATAATTCGTTTTAAATCGGATGCGCAGTAATTCACGCACTCTGGATACAGAATTCATCTGTGTTCTCCTGTTTAACATGTGAAAAACAGGCGCACAAAGCCACTACTGATGAGAACACCAATATTTGACATAGCCGGAACTTCGGCTAAGCTAACAGTGTCTGGCGACGAAACTAGACACTGAAAAGAGAAGCCTTGCGAATACTAGTCGCAAGGTTTTTTACTTTATGCGCCTATCATTTTATTTACTCTTCATATTTTTCCTTTTTGCATTAACCGATTGTGTTGCCAGCCAAGCAGCAACGTCTTTGGTCAAAGCATAGGTGCCACGCCTGTCTTCAAGCTTGAAAACCGGTATCGGCAACTTTTTACGCGTTAGTGCCCGTCGATATGCATCAATACTGCTAAAACCCAACGCCATCTGAAGGTTTTCGCCAGATAACATCGGTGTTTTATACAGCTCATATAAATCGCGCTCTAACACATGAGCCAACCGCTTTATGTCTTCGTCTACGTCATCATGCATTGCCCCTCCTTATTTGAGATATGCACTATCTAAGACTAGACTGTACTGGCCATGTGTAAATGGCACTATCACACTGAAAAATAACAACATATTTGTAGTTTCAAGAAGGGATGACATTGGGTTAAGCAAGCGAAATGACTAATAAGAATTGAACTTGAGCCAAGAATCAGAAATAAGGAATTAAAACAATCGACTAGGTAGTATTGTTTTTAGGGTTATGCGCACCCGCTAACAACAAAGATGTAAATAGAATAATTTCACTTTGTTGGCTTGCACCAGTATAGAGCAATATTTTGTGCTGCTAAGGTGACTGTTATGAGCCCATTACAACTCAGATATTACCCCTGGTTCGCCCCTGAATTTAAAAGGTTGGCAACTTCAGGGCTTGTTCAATATTTGATGAAGCAATTCAAGGTAACCTCTGTAGCTGAACTGGTCAGAGCGTTTAAAAATTCAAGCGACGCCAACGCGATTTCAAGCGAGGATAAGTCCCATTTTTGGTATTTGAAAAATCAAGGGCAACCGATCAGAAGCCGCCATAAAATAGAAAGGATTGAGTCTATTTTCCCCAAAGCACACAAGTTGTTAGATCATGCGCTTTTTGAATTACTGACCCTTGGAAACTTGATGGACGGAGCGAGCATACAGAGTGAGTTGAAACATTTTCCGCTGCCGTATTTCATTGTTCAATTTAAGCGAAGAGTTGTGCTTCCCAATAAACTGAGAACAGACAATGCCTGGCAAACATTAAGATATCTTAAACAGCTAAGTAACCAATCAGATTACAACTCACTTGCATGTCTGCTTTACTACTATTACCAAGGCTATGTTCTGCTAAATTGTTGCTATACTGTATATGAATACAGT
>TARA_B100000963_G_scaffold127416_2_pt1 | contig 21766 bp, 11 predicted proteins | sample TARA_B100000963 | Tara Oceans TARA_B100000963 (sample SAMEA2622097) | marine metagenome | biome: marine biome (ENVO:00000447); feature: surface water layer (ENVO:00002042); material: "saline water (ENVO:00002010), including plankton (ENVO:xxxxxxxx)" | depth 5 m | reverse complement strand
ACATGGACTAGGTAAGTAATCTTCACCGGATTCGGTTAACTCAATTCTAAGTGTATGACCGGCAGGTATCACAACATCTAGTGGATTAAATTCCATCAGCATGGTGTAAGATGAGAAAGGTGATGTTGGTTTTGCATCGTAGCCTCCATCGCGATAGCGGATATCCATAGTTGCGTGACCCAGTCGGAGGTCATTTTCATTATCGTAGAGTGTAGCGAATATTTGACCACCTTGACATGCTTGCGTAGTGACGTCTAGGTGTAGGGTGGGTAATCCTGAAAGATGGGTTAATTCAGTTAAAGGCTCACTGACTAAGGTAATCGAAGCGCCCTGACCATTTACAGTGGTACCGGTAGTAGACCATGTGGTGCCGATATCTTGCATGTTCCAAGTCATATCTTCTGGTGGCCACGTACGCTCAACATGCCATCGACCATCGTTAGTCTGAATCTGAACCATGGGTTCCGGTTCGTTGCCGATGTCTTTCAGATAATAGTTGAACCACTGGAACAATTCAACCGCCCAATCCATACGCGTCATGTTTGGATAAGCCTCCTTACCATAACCTGAGCCTAATTCACTGTGTCTGTCTGGTTGATCTGGATAATTATGGGCCCATTGTCCGGCAATTGCTCGGGCATTTATCCCCGCATCAATCATAAGTTGGTAGGTGGGAAATGCGTGATATGGATCGACATTCCAATCCTGCAACCCCCACACCAAGTAGACGCTACCGCGATAATTTTCCAACACATCAGGGAGGTGCCGCCGCTCTTCCCAATAATCGTTCCATTGAGCGCCGCCAAACTCGGCGCCAGCCCAAGTAGTGAATGGATTGAGCGGGCCAATAGCATCATCTGTACACATACGTGAGTCATCATAGCCTGCATCGGCGGTAGCACCTTCATACAACACATCGTATAGCATTGCTCTCGCTTCAGACGAGCCGTTGCGGTAGAACATCTCCTGGACACCGATAGAACCAGAGATTGGAACGATTGTCTTCAAGTGCTCACTTGGATTTTGGGCAGCTTCCCAATTGGTTGTCCCAGCATACGACTTACCCATCAAACCAACGTTGCCATTTGACCATTCTTGCTTGCCGAGCCAGTCCACAACCGCCTGAATACCAATTTGTTCGCCTAACCCTTTCACATCTTGACAGTGGGTCGATTGACCGCTGCCAAAGGTTGTGGCTTGGGCTAAGGCGTAGCCGTGAGGTAAAAATGTGTCATATATCCACTTGCCAACCCCTCCATCCGGAACAGTGTTGGGACTCGAATCGTCTCCAACTATCCCTTCACCACCAAAATCATAGTATGGATGAATCGTCATAATCACGGGAATCTTGACGCCTTCTTCTACTTCTGGCAGCCACAATGCAACATGCATCAGGTCAGGTCCTGGTGGGCCAGCATCTTGCTCGCTGGCAGGAAGTTCTACCTCGACAAAGTGTTCACTAAAGATGCTTGAATTATACTCGCCAGCGACAGGCAACTGCGCGCGGGAGGTATTCATCGGCAGATCCATTGTATGGCGTAAGTGCAGTGGCGTTTCCCACCACTCACCAGAGAATTTGACTTCGTCAGTCGATTCATGCAGGATGGTTTTTCCAAATGACATAGCCATTAGCAAGAAAACAATCGATATAGCAATAGTTGAAACCATCGAAAAAGTCAGTTCTTTTCTGCTGCTAATTGATGAATCATTGACCAATTCAGCAACATATGCGTCTTCCCCTGAGGGTGAGCCGTCTGCTGCCATGCCCAAGCCAAAGCCTCCATGCTCATGAGCATGACGCTTGATTGTAGAATTGTTCATGTGTGAGATTGTTTTGGTGTGGTCATGCGAGAACGAATTGCGATATTATTGGTTCTTAATTTTATTCTTGTGGTCATGCCGTTTAATGTTCAAGGAGTGGATGACGCTCCAGCCTGGCGCTCAAATGGCTTAGACCCCAACTTGTGGACCGATGGGCCTGTGCCCGAAGATACACCCATGAATACATCTTACCAAGGTAATGCCGTATTAGTGATTAATGTGACTTACCATACGGGATTGCTTTCTGATGAGGTTACTGGAAATATCACAATCGAACTGTTTGAACAATGGGCGCCAATAACCACATCCAATATAATTCAACACATCGAATCGGGACTTTACGACGGGGTATTTTTTCATCGAGTAGTAAATGACTTTGTCATACAATCAGGCGATCCAGAATGCAAAGTAATCGGTACCTACCCACTGACCTCTCCGCAATGTGGCGGTGGCGGAACGGGCGAGACAATTCCTCTGGAGCACGATACCAACCTGTCTCATGTTGACGGCGCAATGGGGATGGCGCGTGGTGCAGAGGAAGATTCGGCAGATTCGCAATGGTATATCACCGATACTCAGCAACACGGTCTTGACCCTGAAAATCGCGATGACGGAGGCTATGCAGTATTTGGTATCGTCAGAAACGGTATGACGCATGTGCGCGACATAGCTAGCACCCCCACAGTAACGAACCCGGGTAGTGATCAGGGAATTCAGAACCCTGGACCTGATCTTCTCGGTCGCCCGATACAGGAGGTACGCATTGATTCGGTGCGAATGTTAGGGGTTGCGGACCCCGATGGTACGGTTAGATTTGGCGTCATGATAGACGCTGGTGATGATTTTCCGACAGGCAAAGTATTGAGTGCCACCATTCTAGTAATGTTGATTTTTACTGTCCTGCTAATTACCCGAATAGACCCACCAACAATGCTCGACGAGGATACATTGGTAACATTTGACGCAATGCTGGTCGATGAAGAAAAGCCGCCTGAATAAGCAGGGAATATATCTTTCAACTTCACCACCGAGAGGTAAAATATGCGGATGGCATTGGTGACAATACTACTTTTGGCAACCGCAGCGTTACCATTAGGTTCAACAAATACCGGCGGTGTAATGACTGTCGAATTATCGATTGAGAAGTATGATTGGCTGTCGAATGAGACAGTTGAGTTTAGTGTAGAGGTATCAAATGCTCCGTTTAACAACCAATACAATGCAAACTACACGATCCACGATTTATCGGGCAATCCAATCAAGACGGGAACTCATAATTTCATCAGTTCAGGCCCAAATACTCAATTTCCCATCACATTGCAACACTTTTATAACGCGTCAAATTTTTATTTTGTTACCATTGAAATTGTTGATTCAACAGGACAAGTGAAAGCCAGCGAGGAACTATCGTTCATGACTTTCCAAAACACAATTGTACCACAAATCTCGAATTTACTGGTATTCGGTGATTCACTGAGTGATATGGGCAATGCCAAGGATAGCGTGCTCAATGTCCCCGACGTTCCGCCATATTGGAAAGGTAGATTTTCCAACGGGCCGGTTTGGATTGAATATCTGTCTGCAGCATACGGCCTGACTACCACAGTTGGGTCACTGACTGAGCCCGGTGATAATCGGGCGTTTGGCGGTGCCCAAACCGGCCCGGGTTTTTCCTATGTATTACTCCCAAATGTTGGGACTCAAATAACCAACTATTTTGCCAATGTTCAGTCATCAATCGCTAGTACTGATGTAGTAACTTTATGGGCAGGAGGTAATGATTTCCTTTACGGAACCGCCAATTCTGACACTATCGTTGCGAACATGGAGTCACATATTAGGCAACTAGAAAATGGAGGGGCAACCAAATTTATTATTCCAAATCTTCCTCCGCTAGAAAAGACTCCAGAAATCCTGAGCAGAAGCCAAAATCAACAAAGCACAATCGCAACTGAGGTGATTTCATACAATACGAAACTGCTTAATCTTATCAATGACTTGCGAGCAGAATTAACTATTGAAATACATTACATCGACGCTTGGTCACTGTTTAATGACATCGTCGATAACAGTCTAGCATTGGGCATTACAAATACTCAGGATAGTGCATGTAGCGCAGCATCTACTTTGCTACCACTGCCCATTTGTAACAGTGGTTCGACCGTCGCACAGAATCCTGATCAGTACATATTCTTTGACAAAGCACATCCGACAGGAGTGATGCACAAATTTATTTCATATTTCGCCATTCAAACAATCGGAATACCTGACACAGATGGTGATGGAGTAGTTGACTCTGCCGATTTGTGCGATTGGACAGCAAGCGGCCAACAGGCCAATTTAGATGGCTGCTCTTGGCCCCAATTGGACGATGATGCGGACGGAATTAACAATGGTAATGACCTCTGTGCAGATACTCAACCCAGCGCAGTAGTTGACTTATCTGGATGTTCCGCTGAACAGAGAGATTCCGACGGCGATGGCCTAAATGATGCAGTTGACCCATGCCCATTCAGCCCCCCGAGTAACGATCACGACCAAGATGGGTGTACTGATGATGTTGACTTGGATGATGATAATGATTTGGTGGAGGATGTTGATGATAACTGCCCTAGAGGCTTAGTCGGCTTCCATTCCAGTGATTTAGACAATGACGGCTGCGCTGATGCGGAAGATTCTGATATTGACGGAGATTTACTAGACAATGTGATTGAAGTGGACATTGGAACAGATATTTACGATGAAGATACGGATGGAGATGGCTTTATTGACGGCATTGACCGTTTTCCACTGGATCCTACGGAATGGTTGGATAGCGATTTAGACGGTTGTGGTGATAATAAGGACGAATTCCCGTATGATGATACGGAATGCATCGATACTGATGGTGACGGTTATGGTGACAACTACGACCAGTTTCCCAATGATGTCAGTGAATGGTGGGATTACGATGATGACGGGTTTGGCGACAATCGTGATGCTTGCCCAACTCAGTTTGGTTTATCTCTATCCCCAGAAGGTTGCCCAGATCGAGATGGCGATGGCTTCTCCGATACTTCTGATATATACCCTGATGACATGGATGAATGGCTAGATAGTGACGGTGATGGAGTTGGTGATAACGCTGACAGATTTCCTAATAATGCCTCTGAGTGGAGCGATTTTGATAATGATACATACGGTGATAACTCCGATGTATTCCCGAGTGACCCAGAAGAATGGAATGACAGCGATGGTGATACTGTGGGGGATAACTCGGATGTATTTCCTCTGGATTCCACAGAATGGTTAGACACTGATTTAGACGGCTGTGGTGACAACGAAGACGTTTGGCCACTAGACCCAAAGGAATGTTTTGACCGGGATTTCGATGGGGTTGGCGATAATCGAGACCATTTCCCCGATGACCGTTCCGAATGGAGTGATTTGGATGGCGATGGAATGGGGGATAATAGTGACCTATTTCCTTACGACTCCAGAGCTAAATACGATACTGATGGTGATGGAGTCGCTAATTACTATGATACATTCCCCAATAGCGCAACTATGGACTCATGGTTCGATTTATTACTACGCATTTCTTTGTTAGTTAGCATAGTAGGTTTTGCTGTCATGCTCTTCCGTAATAAGAGGACACAGCGTACCGACTTAGGTCAGTGGATGTTGGAAAGTAGTGAGGAAATGCTACAGACTGACGAGGAAAGTAATGGCTTGGATAGGCCATCTGGACCACCTCCGCCAGATTCGTTTAACTAATTATTCAATCCGTAAATCAAGCACGACATGGCGGATGTGCGGAGCATACCATTTTACTTTCTCAACATGCAGCAGTGATACACTACTGAAATCGCAGTGCTGCAAAGCATAATCACTGATTACATCAATACAGTATTTAGTAAAACTATCAATTTCAGAGTCGTTGAGGTTCATGTGAAGATGGAGAATTCCACCCGAATTCTTCAGGCAATCGACAGCTAATCGCCATGTCGGCTCAGATGATGGCAAGATACCAAGGTGAACTCGATCTGCTACATTCCGAAGCTTTGGTAAGGTTTCCTGATTATCTCCATGCAGTATCGTTAGACGATCCGTAACCTTGTTCAATTCAGCACCGCGCGTCAACGCTTGAATGGAATTTGGATTCAACTCGCAAGCGTAAACCTGTTTGGCATTTGACCTTACCAACATCGGTAATGTATAGTATCCGATACCTGCAAAAGCATCAACAATACACTCTCCGGTCATATCGATGTCTCCGATGCGATGTCTTTCGGTGACGTTACCTGATGAGAACATGACTTTGGTGACGTCGAGGTAAAACTTAACGCCGTGATCGATGAACTCAACCTCCCCAGAGTCACCGTAAATCATTGTTACTTGGGATGAGCGCAAGTTGTCGGTGGCGATTTCTGCTTGCCTTGCTAGGCGATTAACTTTGATATTGCGGCAGATAATTTCCCAAACACGTGCCTCAAAACCCGACTTGGATTTCATCACGGCGTTCCACTCTGGAGAATTTAGTGACTCTTTGGGAATAACTGCAAGGTCACCAAACAAGTCCCATTTGGTTGGTAGTAGCTCTTTCATGTCATCTGTTATTGCTACCGCCTCATCATCGAACAATTGAGCAATCTCTGCGGCAATTGCTTGTGCCGGAGTGCATTTACCGATATTTTGTGATAACGGTAAACTTGCTATGGAATGAGTATCCTCCGAGAACCAATCGAGATTCATCAACGCGGCTTCACTAGTGATTGGTAAAGCGATGTTACGCTCAAATTCCTGAGGTTTGTACTCTAGATTGAGTAACTCGGACTCCAGTAATTTTTCCCTGACATCTGCCGCAATAGATTTGTCAACCAGTAGAGATTTTATTCCACCATTGTCCTTTGTCTTGTCAGTCACGCTAATTCCACAAGGGGAATGAATTTCAATGTCACTATCGTAGCGCCTACTATGCCCGGAGTGACAGTCGCCAGTTCGAGGAGGACAATCATACCTATTCCTCTCATGGTAATCATGCTCACAACGCATCTTTTTACACCACTCGTGGCGGCAGATGGAATGGAAAGTTGTAGCGGCGATGCATCAAGTGATGGTTATTGTGATGATTACAACCACAACCATGATTACACTCAAAATCATCCTGACTGGATTAATGGTACTTACGATTTCACCTTGCTGGATACTGGAACGATTGAACTTAACATGGTCTGGGCAATTCATGAATTCGATCGAGAAAAGGTTGGCTTAAATGACGCTTTTTCCACTACTATTCTAGAAGACCAAGATAATCTCGATAGCGATGATGGCGCTCCAGCAGATCTGCTTCGACAAAATCTAGGTAAGCGCGTTGGCGGTAGTGATGGACCGACGGTTCAACAGAAACTGATACTCGAATTAAGTAATTCAGTTCAGGAATCGCTCGAAAATATTGGTAATCTAGAGGATATAGATACAGAATACGTCAATAATATCGAGCAAGAGGGCGTCGTTACTACCTGTTCTATCGATAACACGACTGATTCAGTATACGGTGGCGAAAATGCCGCCGTAAATAATGTCTTTCAGCCGCCAATTTGTATAGGCACAACCGCACGATTACAGTTGACCGATACTAATTTTGGTATTCAGTCGACCGGAGGGTTGAACCTCGATGATGCTTTTGAGGGCATGTTAGTGATGGGTGCAGAGATAGACCTTGAATTGAAATTGTTGACCATACCTGGGTCAGTTGGTTATTATTCATTCACCCCACCAGATTATGCAATGATTACAGAATTACCAGTTAGTGAAGCCGACTCGCAAACGCTTATCTCAGATACCCTCGCTTCGTGGGAAGTGAATCGGGCTAATCCGGTTGCTGGTGATGGCAATGAAACCAACATATCGGTCATTCTTGGCCACAAAGATGGTTATGCTAATACAAATACGGTGAGTATAGCCGAGGATAGCAAAGCGCTTGATTTGCGAGTAGAATTAGACTTGCGCGATGAATCTGCAGCAACAATTGAGTTTGTCGCCGGTATCAACCACCTAAGTGATACGGTGATGAGTGACTGGGGAATATCCTTGCTTGAACTGTCTGAATCAGCAACGTTACCGGTGGTGACATCTGATGGTATTCGTCTGGCATATCACAATGGCTTGTTACCACTGGACGACATTGCTTCAGCATTCCCAATTGAGGATATTGCTGAGGGTGTAGGGGAATCCGTGGGCACTGATGCTGCAATTGCCATGAATCCTCTGTCTTGGATACAAAATAGTGCATCAGAAGACAGCCTAGATCAGCCTGGAGGTTTAAGTTACCTTCATTCAGATTGTCCAAAACCGAATAACGGGTATTATTGCCTGAGGGGCCCCTCGGCGATGGGTAATGATTATCCGGTATTTCTCCGTTCGACAAGTGAACCGTTTTCAGCCAGTCTAATCGACATACTGAAAGATAATTTTGGTGGTGGTGATTTAGAACAATACACAGAGGTAATTCAGGAAAGCGACTTACGCAATCTGTTTAACAGTGGAATATCTATTGAGAGTGTTCTGCAAGGAGACTTGTTAGATTCGGTCATTCCTGATGACCTTCCTCCCGCTGAATTAACCCTAGAAATCATTTTGCCATCGTGGGTTAGAACAGTAGACGGAGGTGACCGATTGACCTTACAAAAAACCCTAGAAGGGACCTCAGATGTTGATATTTCACTTGCTGGAAGTGATCCGTACGATTGGCGCACAGATATCATGGATGAAGATATGAATGTAATCTGTACTTCATTACAGAGAACCTGTATTAGTAGTTCTGTAGAATTAGATATCTCTGCATTACGCATTAAAGAATGGTCACAATCAGTCTCACTAGATTTTGCTCTCGATGCAGAGGTTTCGATATATCGGGTAATTGTACCGCTAGACGACATAAATCAAAGCGAATCAGCACAGATAAATTTTGAATCTGCACCATCGGACCTGCTGCGCGTTGGTCTAGATATTGCGAGCCGTTTGGCTGAGCCAAAAGTATTCGATAATTTAGGTAATATTTGCCGTGACGACCAGGACTATTCAGTTTGTGAGGAAAACCTGTCAATGGTGTTCACGCCCGAAGGAATAACTGAATTTTCTGTTGATATTGGGAAGATGATAACCGATTTTATCCACCAAAGTAGTGCCGAGATACCTAACGAGCCAGATTCACCATACGGGGCCGTTGACCTGACTGGTTTTCAAATCGAAACCGTGGTTGATGGCCTGTCAGGACTCGATCAAGACATCGGCGATGACGATCCAATAACTCTCAGCGTGAATATTCCAAAAGTCGAATTCAAACTTGAGCTAGATGGCAATATGGGCGAAATAATTGACGGCGACACCAGTAGCCTTCGATTAAATTTCTTTGCGAACGCATTTAGTGAATTGATAGTTAATCCAATGGTTTCTGCGGCTGAACTACTTGGCTCATCGCTAACAAATGGCCTTGTTTCGGGCGAAGGTATCACTTATCCGGCACCCGAGGGCGAGGCAACTTCTTACACTTTTACTGGTAATAGTTCAATCAATGAGGATTATGATCTATCCATAACCGGTCCAATTTCTGTTATTCTTCCGCGCGGAATAACGATTGAAGATGTAGAGGATACCTCGGGCAATCTCGTGATTACAGAAGTCGGTAAACGACAGAAAATCACCTACAATATTCCAGTGGGTGACTTTGAGGATACTATTACGTTTAGGATTAAGGTTTCTTGGTTCTATTTACTCGTGCAGTTTTGGGTCTACCCGACCTTCGTAGTATTGTTGATGGGCCTCTTTATCCGTCGTCGTAGAAGGAAAAAGCGCTTGAAGCGTGAACGAAAATCAGCTGCAGCCCAGCGGACCACTAAGGTGGCTATTGGGGATAGTGAATTTGCTGATTTGAGGGGTTTCAAAAGCGAAGGCTTGCATGGAGAACTCCAACAATTCGAGGACTATTCAACACAGCCTGCACCTTCAATGATTGATTTGGGAGATGAGCGATTTGATTAGTTGTTAATCGCGTCAAAGATTCGTTTAGCTAAAGCAGGGCCAATACCAGGGACGGTCTTGATATCCTTTTCACTAGCATGGAGAATTTCTTTTCTGCCACCGAAGTGACGGATTAGGGTTTGAAATTTCTTTGCTCCAAGGCCGACTACATTTTCCAGCGGGTCAGAGAACTTTTTCTTACTCCGTCGCTGCCTGTGGAAAGAATTGACAAACCTATGTGCTTCATCTCGGGCGTGGATTAACACTCTACCACGCCGGTCTAAAACTAGTGGCTCCTTGCCATTGCGATACACAGTTTCTTCTCGCTTGGCTAATGCGGCAACAGCAAACTCATCCGCAAATTTTGACTGATTTATCATCTTAGTAATCATATCTAGGTGGGTCTGCCCGCCGTCTAACAACAATAAGTCTGGCCATTCAGTTTGGCGTTTCATCCAGCGCTCTACAACCTCTTTCATCATCCGCAAATCATCTAGTTGTTCGCCCTTGACAGTATATTTTCGGTATTCGTCTTTGAACGGTCTGCCGTCCTTAAAACACACACTAGCACCGACTCTGTGGTCACCTTGAATTTGCGCCATATCAAAGCATACTATGTGGTCAAGGTTTGGCATTTCGAGAAGTTTTGCCCCATCGTCTGCGGCTCTCTTCTCTAGCGAACCACTGGTCTTATTGACGAATTTTATCAATTGAATTTCGGCATTTTGCGCGGCTAATTGCATCAACGTCACGAAATCCCCACGCGACGGAGTCCTCACCTCAACGGCTGATTCTCGGCGGGTTTGTAACCAATCCTCCACACCATCAAACAATGGTGTAGGAGTAATCAGTAATTTTGGCGGGCACCGGTTTGCGTAGTGGTCGGCAACGAACATCGATATGGTTTCACCAATATCACCTCGATGAATCATCTGCCAAGATTCCTGACCTTTTACTACCCCGTCATCAGCGTGTAACACAACAATAGCGGCTAAATCTCCCTCATTAGCAAAGCCAATTGTGTCGCAGTCGCGATAGACTTTGCTCGATACAATGTGTTGGCTGGTAGTGGTCCGAATAGCCTTAATGAGATCTCGGTGCCTAGCCGCAACTTCATATTCTAACATTGCTGAGTGTGAGTCCATTTTGATGGTTAATTCCTCTATCAATTTACCGGCATTGCCGTTCAGAATTTGTCTTACTGCAGTAATTCTTTGGAGATAATGTTCAGCAGAGCCCGAATCAACATAGCCAAAAGGAATATTCCCCTTGTCATCTCTCAAGCCGAATTCTCGGCGTAATAATTTCATCACTTGTTTTGCAGCACCTGCATTAGGGAATGGGCCCCAAATTTCAGCGCCCTTTGGGGGTCTTCTGGTGTAGAGAATTCTTGGCAACTCATCCGAGCTTAATGCCAGGTAGGGGAATGATTTGTCATCTTTGAGCATTGAATTATAACGCGGTTTATGTTCTCTGATTAGTTGGCGCTCAAGAATTAGTGCTTCGTGCGGTGACGCAGTCACAATACATTCTATGTCATCTGAGCGTTCGACTAATTCTGGGATCATCGCTCGGTCTGGATTATTAGAAAAATATGCCCTTATCCTTTCATTGAGTTTCGTCGCCTTACCGATGTACAGTACACGGCCTTGTTTACTCTTGAACAAATATACCCCTGGCTTCTTCGGCAGATTGACCGATGTCAGGGTAACGGGCATGCTATGTCCTCAAGGTCCGCACTGAAAAGGTCGAGTATGAAATTTGGGTGAAACAGTTGGCAATTCAATTGATAACTGGTAATACCTCGCAGCAACAGTAAACATGGTTTCGAAAGCCCAACTTCGGATATTGGCCTGGTTAAACAAGTATCCGGATAGTTTGACGACGGCTTGGGATGTGACGAGGGAGATATCTCAGCCGGGTATCGCTGAAGGGCTTGGTGTTGTTCGTTCCGCACTAAACTTACCACTTAGTGCCTTACAGCAATCTGGGCTAATAACCAAGCGCACAGCCCATGTAATCGGTGGCGGTAATCGTCGTCGACAGGTATACCATCTCAGCCCAGAGGGTCGTTCATATGTGCAAAAAAACAATATTGACCTGATTAAACCAAAGCCACAAAACAAGATACTCGGCAGTCCACCAGTGATTAGTGAAATATTCGGCAGGGATACGGAACGCCAGCAGTGTGAGCAATTACTCGAGGAGAATTCCCTTCTGATAACGGGCATGCCGGGTATCGGAAAATCTGCATTTGTTCACAGTCTTTGTGTTGAGTTAGGAAAGCAAATATCGGTTAGATGGGCCGTGGCAAATCAATTTTCAGATTATTACACAATAGTCAATGACTGGTATCCAGATGAGTCATTTCCTCTAGATATATCTGCTATTAGCGCTAAACTACAAGACTCTCAGTCAATACTGGTAATAGATGACATAAACTTGGTTAGCGATCGCCATATTACAAAACTGAAAACCCTACTAGAGAATTTGATAGCTCAATCATCACTGAGGTTAATTCTAATTTCGCGTGATTCTTCAAAAATACTCGATAATCTAGCAAATTTCACTCTTGATCAACTTGATTTATCCGCATGCTGCGAAATGTTGGGTGAGAATATTGACCTTTCAAAACGGCAACTAATTGCTCAATCTTTGGGTCAGCACCCATTGGCTCTTAAGTTGCATCAGCCAGAATATAACGCCCCAGAGTCCTCCTCAACCGTTATCCAATATGTTGAGGATGTTGTGCTCAGTGGGTTGACTGAAACTCAAAGAAATCAGATCTTGCCATTGTCTCTGGAAGTGAAACCTTTGCTTCCTAAATATTCCTTCATAGCAGATGATTTAGCGTATTATGATGACCTGAATTTAGTGCGTTGGAACTTAGATAACAGGTTTGAGTTACAGCATTTAATTCGTAACGTTATCAGCAATAACATGAGTAAGCAAACTAAGTTAGGACTACATGAATTGCTCGCACAGCATTGGGCAGGTCAAACTGCACTCGGTGCTTTTGAGAATTATTTGTACCATCTGTCAAAGTCTGATATCCCTAATTTTGTTACGCAGTTAGGTAATGTGTTAAGCGGGAACATGAATTTTGATACTGCAGCACTAGCGATGATTGTAAATGAATCAATAATGGATAATGGTATTTCTCCGCAACTGGCTTATATTGAATCGCAAATCGCTGCATATCGCTATGAACCATCAATAATTAGGGCCAACCTAGCACACTTATCCGATGAACAATTAATCGAATTAGAATTTGTTTTGGCGCAGATGGAGGGTAGAATAAGTGATTGCGAGGCTATGCTGCCAAAATATATCAATCAAAAATCTCACTCTGAAAGTGCTAAAATGTTAATTTCACTCGCTAACCGAATACTTGAGGATAGATTTCCCAACCAATCAGTTAACAGTTCAACAATCGATAAAGTTGAGGATTATTTACAACAAATAGAGTTGAAGAATATTCGACAAGGCCGACAGTCACTAGTTGTTGCGATATCTGCAATTAGGCATTCGATTGCGATTGCCAATCAGAATTTTTCCGCTGGGGCTGAAATTGTGACAAATCTTGAGGCAGTTGGCTCGGTTGATGACGCAATCATTGTTCAATTAAAAAGTAAGACTGCGATAGCCAAATATTCTGCGGGTCAAGAATCTGTTGATCGAGTTATAGAGTTAGTAGAATCGAGTTGCTATCAAATTAATCATCCATTAATTGCCAATTCACTCAAACTACGTTTGGCCGAGGCACTGTTGGATACTAAAGTGGAATTAGCTAAGGGATACTTTGCAGACCTAGCTTTACCAACAAAGTTTGCTCGTAGTAGCGCGGCAATTCGGTATTCTGCCAGGTGGTGGCTATTACATTCGCGATTATTCCCGGCCTCACGTAGAGCATCGATGCTTGAAGCGATTGTGAGATTTAGAGAGGCAGGCTGCGTGAAGGTTGCTGGTGAATTAGAGCGCAGAATTCATGCCGAGGGCTAAAGTTCAGCGCCAATCAAAGTCTTGGTTTCGACTATGCCTTCCATCGGTCGGATTTCCTCAACAATACATCTGGTCAAATCATACTCGTCATCGGCTTGTACTCTGGCGATTAGGTCATACTCTCCAAATAACATCCACCCAGCAGTAACTAATTCAATCTCTTCGAGTCTGCCTCTTACGGCTTTCTCTTGTCCCGGCTCTGTAGTAATCAAAACAAATCCTATTGCCATTCTATCACCTAATACTCTACAGCAATCATAGTCTGTGTATCCTTGACTCCATCAATCTGACGGAAGTCGCTCATTAGCATTCCAGAAAGTTTGCGCGAGTCTTCTGAACTCACGCGCACAATCAAATCGTATTCTCCGTATAGGGCATGAACTTCTACAACTGACGCATGGTTACTCAGTGTTTGATACACATCACGTTCTCGTGCAGGTAGCGTTTTGAACAAGACAAATGCCTCAGGCATGACCTTGCTAAATCAAGTAGTTTCTTATTGATTACTGTCGGCCAGCACTTTCGCTAAATCACTCATTAAGACGAACTATTCAAATGCGTGAGAATCAACCAAGCGTTATGGATGGGGGGAGTAAGCGCTATTTCTCCTGTTTGTTTATGCTGTTGCTTATGTTGATGTTACCACTTTCCCAACTACCAAACAATGACAACACCAATTTTTCATTAATTCAGGATTTTCCAGCCACCAGCAAAGCCCAGGTTACTTGGAGTGGAGTGGTTGAACTAAGCGAATCTTACACAATTAATGTGACGGATGAACTAATTATTACGCCCTGCACTACAATTAAATTACCTGATTCGGCACGTATTTTTGTCGAAGGGCGATTGTTAATAGAAGGCGATACTGCATGCCCAGTCATACTTTCAGTAGTTAATAGTGGACTCCATTACGGTATTCAATTCAATCAGTCCTCGGTAGGCCGTGGCTCAGTAATTGATAATTTAACAATTCAATCAGCTATGTTTGGGGTGACGATATATGGTTCTGACCCACTCTTGACCAACGTCTCGGTAGTGAACCCATCAAGAGTTGGCATAGATCTATTCACCAGCGCCAGCCCAGTAATCAAAGACCTTGAAGTCAGCCAAGCAGGTCGAGGATTTTTCTACAATGATTGGCGCTATGGCATTGGCTTATCGGTCGGCGCAGGGTCTTCGCCTATTGTTGAGCGCGCCGAGTTAAGCGACATGCGCATTAGAGGTCTGAACATATGGGGAGATTCTGGAGGCATCTATTCGCATCTTGATATCGATAACGTCACCGCAGAGGGAGCCAGTGCGATATCTGCGGGTGTTTGGGTAGAAGATAGTCGTCCACTGATTACCAATGTGTCAGTTGATAAATCCGATTATGGAATCCTAATTCGTCATATCGACGATGGCGGCTATACCAGAGCGGTGGTGCGCGATTGTTTGGTAACCAACTCGATGTATAGAGGGATCTATGTCGATAAGGCTAACCATACAAACTATACTAACTATGAGACTGCAGACTTTACCAACACAGTCGTTCGAGGTACTGGCGGACCAAATGCCAAAACCTCAGACCTCGCCTTTGCGGCCATTGAGGTTAATGCGACCGGTGCTTGGTTTGAAAACACCACCATAGAAGATTCAACAAGCGTTGGGCTAAGACTCTATTTTGTCGACTCATCAACCACGTTTAGGGATTTAGCAATTCACAATTCTGGTGATCCCGGTCAAGGTGCTCACGAAGCAGGATTGGCCATTCGTTCCTCATTTTTTGCGCCGACTTTTGATGGATTAGAAATAAGCGGCGCACCAGGCCCGGGGATTTCAGCAACTTCTGGTGGTGCTATGCAAGGCAACGACTGGTACTTACACAACAATACCGGAGACGGCCTCTTTATTGATTCCTCAACTCTGATTGTTGACGGACTACAATTAACTGATAATGGGCAATCAGGCGCTCACGTCTACGATTCTCGCTATGTTACATTGTCGAATTTAACCGCGATTGGGAACGGTAATCTAGGCCTAAATGATATGGAGCAAGCAGGTCTGGTATTTGAGAAATCCAACGATATAGAATCTAATTCAGGAGATGTAACCTGCAACTTTTGCTCGGTATCTTACTCTGCTGGTAGTGGTGTTTTGGTTAAGGATTCTGTCGATTTATGGCTCAATCATTTGACCATTGAAGATAACGCCCCAGCCTACGACCCCATATCGATTGATAATAGTGGTTTGAATATTGGACAGCAAGGTGGTCAAGTAAACTTACATGACATTATTATCAGAACTGAACGTTTGGGTAGTGACGCCGGTCCAGCGTTGAGTATTAATCGTGCAGCTGCTATTATCGATTTACTGTCGATGGATGGGGAACACACAGGATTGATTTGGAACGGAAACAATAACCGGAATTACCCGTCGTCACTTAGCCGGGCTGAGTTGTCCGGAACCAGCTGTCTAGTGCTTTCTGAGCACCAATCGCTTACCGGCACTGATAATGTCATAACAAGTCAATGTAGTGGGTCAATTACCTTACAGGATAGTATAGTAAACTGGAGTGGATTAACAGATCTCACTCAATCAACAATTATCAACGTTGATTCGCTGTCTAATCTTCATTTGCACCAACCCAATCAAATCGCATTAAGCAACGCCAACATTGCACCCTCAGGTGAAATAGACGTTGCATGGGACATTTCTGTATGGGTCCAAAATAACAATTCAAACGGTATTCCTGACGCTCCCGTACAACTAAGTTTCGACCAATATGAACCAAATGCTCAGCAGAACACGGATCAAAATGGTTACGTAACGTTTCCAGACTTTGTTGGCCAGCGTTGGACAAATTTAGGTCCATCAGCGGTTTCGACGGTGACCATCGCATGCTCGTATGATGGTCAGTCCAACAGTAGTTCAGTTCAATTGGATGATAACAAACTGGTATATTGCCTACTTCCATTGGACAACCAGCCGCCGTTCTTGTATTGGGATACGCCGACCGATGCAGATATCTTTCCCAGTGCTTCGCAGGTTGAATTCAATGCGTCAAGGTCATGGGATTTAGATGACGATGCTTTATCCTGGGAGTGGACCTCTTCATTGGATGGAGTTATTGGTAATACAGACAAATTTACTGTGAACAGTGGCGCTGGTTCTCAAGACCTGAGCGACGGTGTTCATCAGATAACTGCCCAAGTGTGTGATGAAAAGAATAACTGTGTGCAGCAGACGCGAACCATCGAGCTGGCAAATCTAGTTCCAGTTGTATTTGTTGAATTCACCCCTGAACTCAATTCGTTCAATGAGTTAGTTATGGCCAAGACTGGTAGTGTTGAACTAAATCTTTCCGGCACCTATGATCCCGAGGGTGACCAACTAAATTGCTGGATTAGCACATCATACGGACTGACATATCCAGACCAATCCGATTCGCCGATGAACTGTGATGAGGTAATCGAATACACCTTCCCTGCAATTTCAACAGTTGGAAATCCCGCACCACCGGAAAACAATTTTCAGTTACAGCTGAATGTCGATGATGGCGTCAACGCTCCCGTTGTGCTATCTTATGATACAGTGTTATACAATCAAATACCGGATCCAATTTTTTCCATAGTAAGAGCGGCAAATTATAGTGAGAATGTGGTGACATTAGACGGTTCGCAGACTGTTGATCCGGAAGGCGATAACCTCGCAATTGAATTTTATTCTAGCTTAGACGGCGTGCTCCAATGGTCAGATGGAATTTCTGGTAATGTCTGGCAAGGTTACTTATCGCGCGGAGTGCATACAATCGAGATGCGTGTTACGGACGATTCAGTAGAAAATATCGGCTCGGTAAAAGTAGCTACTGAACTAATCACAGTGCTAAATTCTGCACCAGTGGCCATAATTAAATCGCCATCAATGGATGATAACTATGATTCATCGGAACTTGTCCTTTTATCAGGTAATGGTTCGGGAGATTATGACTCTAGTTGTGCATCCTTTAATTCGGTTGGGTTCTGGCATTGTGCACCTGATGAGCCAACACTTGGCACCGAGTTTTTACAGGTTTCTTGGACCAGCGATCGTGACGGAAGACTGTCATCAACAAATCAAGAGGGTCTATACTATGCAACGCGCTTGAGCAGCGGGTTACATACCATTTCTCTTGAAGTGGATGATGGTATCAATCCCCCTGCAACGGCAACTACTGTGGTAGAAGTGGCAAAGTCCGCGCCAGTCTTGAGGCTGGCAACACCAGATTCAAGTTTGACCTATCACTCATCCGAATACATCTTCTGGAATGCAATTAATTCAATTGATTATGATGGGGATGACTTCACAATGTCTGTTGTTTCAAACCTGCATAATGACGCAATACTCGACAGCGTCAATGCAGATATTACTCACATCTCACAACTACAAGCCGGCGAACATCAAATTACCATTACATTGACTGATACTGACGGCATGCAAAGAATAGAGTACATGACTCTGTCAATACTACCATCAAAGCCTGATGCTGTAATAATTTATCCTGCCGAGGGCGAGTCATTCCAAGGCGGCGATATAATCACCCTTGAAGAAGCGTCAACAGACGCGGACTTCGACATAGTGTATCGACAATGGGAAGTTATCGACAAGGCTACAGGTCTAACCATCTCCACATTTAGTTCGAGCACTGAACAGATTACATTATCCCCGGGTGAGTATTTAGTTCAGTTGACCGTTAGGGATGGGCTTCAAAACACTGAAGTTACGACAAGAAATATCAGAGTTGAAAATACTAATCCAGTACTAGATTCACAATCATTAATTGTTACACCGACACAACTTACTACGGGTCTGCAGACGACCATCAAGGTAAGCATAGTTTTGTCTGATCCTGATGGAACTACAGACGATGTTAGAGCCACAATTGTTCACGGCATCCAAGTCTGGGAGTTTGTATTACAGGATTTAGATGGGGATAACACTTGGGAGGGCTCAGTTGAGGTTAAGCCAGAGAAATCAGGCCGTCCAAATCTAAAAGTCATCGCCACCGATGAAAATAGCGAATTTGTAACAATTAGCCAAGTTTCTCGGACATTGGTCGTTAGTGATGCTGATGAAACCAAATCAAACATCCCCTTTATTGCAGGAGGCGGATTGATAGTTTTGGCAATGATTATACTTACTGCATTGATATCCAAACGACGGCGAGCGACATTTGAGGACGAGTTAATCAAATCATGGGACTCGCTTAGGGACCCGAGCAACAAGTCTAGTGATAACCAATTGGAGGGCGGGGTAATCGATAACTCAACCGAAGTTGTCAACGATGTTTGGTCAAAGCTCGAACAAGAAGAGGGGTTGGATTAACTATTGCTCTGGCAGATTCTTGTTGGTTGAATCAGGATTAGTCTCTCTTGAGCCCCATGGAGTTCTTGTTCGATTGAGTCCGAATCGCTTAGCAAACAGGAATTTGAAGTTCTTCCAGCCGTCGCCCCAAGTATGGATTTCTGCGTCACCTACACGGGGCCGGTATGGTACTGAAATTTCAATGGCTTTTGATTTACCGAGAATTTTCCTAGCGAGTATTTTAATCTCTTCAGACAACGGCATACCATCATTGGTAGGCCGCATTTTTGGATTTTCAAAAATCGATTTTCTAAACACCCACATGCCCGATTGCGAATCTTTGATTCCATAGCCAAATAGCAGACGGGCCGTAAACGATAGTGCCCAGTTGCCAAATCCGTGTAATCCGGACATCGATCCATCTTCGGCCAGTGATAGCCGATCACACGTGATGAATTGTAAGTCTTCATCGATGAGTTTCTTGACTAACTTTGGCACAAGTTCAGCCGGGTAAGTACAATCAGCATCCATTGTCACAATAATATCATGACTTGCAATGTCAAATCCAGTCCGATAAGCGCGTCCATATCCTCGACGGTCCTCAAGATGAACTCTGGCCCCCTTCTTTAGGGCTAGTTCTCTGGTCTTGTCACTAGAATTACCGTCGACAATCAAAATTTCTAACTTTTTGCACCAGCCAGTTGGTATGGAATCTATGGTTGGTTCGATTGCCTCCTCTTCATTCCGTGTTGGAAGTATTACCGTGACGGTGACTGGGAGTTTATCGCCCATAGTTGACCGGGAGGATTTTCGGTTTTGAAGTCATTGGATGAATAATTCATGGGATTATCGGGCCATGGCTGGTCAAAATTCAAACGCAAAGTAGTCGTCGCCAAGATGATGCACATTGGGATGATTGCCGGAGAGTATCCGCCAAGGTGGGGCGGTATAGGCTCTGTTGTGTATCATCTGGCTGGTCACTTGGCATCGTTTGGTCATCAAGTAACTGTACTAACGCGCGCCCATGATGGTAGCGCACCAGCACAATCAGGAGTAAGTATTGTTGAGGTGCCTTGGCTTAAGTTACCGATGAAATTTACTCGATCATATGCCAAAAATTGCTTCCGAATGATTAAACATTTACACGCTGCTGATCCATTCGATGTAATCCATGTGCATCTTCCGTTGGCTTCTTTCACTGCCAAGGAATTTCAATATTTAGAACGCCATATTGCCCCAGTATGCTGTTCACTACATGGGTCTTGGCTTGGTGAAAAGGAGGGTGTGAAACGGGCAGCTAAGGCGGGGGAATCAGCGACATGGAGAAATCCAAACGATTTGGCGATCTGGTTGACTGCAAAGTGGTATGCGCGATATGAAAAAGCCGGCTTGCTAAACAGTTCAGTAAGTGTGGCAAATTCTCATTCGACACTCCGAGAGTTCAATCAGTGGTATGCGCCAGGTGAACAGTATAACGCGCAAGTTGTTCTATGGGGTTGTGACCATAAGGTGTTCAGACCAGCAAATATTGATGATGAAGAAGAGCAACTTGCTCACGAAAAAATTCGTCACCGCTACGGGTGTGATGACGAGCAGGCGCTTAACCACCAGCCCAATACCAAAACGCCAATGTTGCTCGCAGTTGGCAGGTTAGTGGCGAGGAAAGGTTACATGACATTACTCAGGGCAATGCCAAAGATTATCCAAGAGCATCCGGGTGCCAAACTGATAATTGTTGGACGTGGCCACATGAAAGCAAAATTACTCAAAGAAGCGAGAAAACTTGCACTGACCGATTCCGTATTTATCAGAAGCAGCATGTCCTTCAGTAATCTAGCGCAGCACTTCAGAAGCGCAGATTTGGTTGTTTATCCATCATATTATGAAGGCCAAGGGTTGATTCCATTGGAAGCAATGTCAAGTAGCACACCAATCGCAACGGTCAATATGGCGCCTTTGACTGAAATGGTGGATGAGTCCGTTGGCGGACTTTTTGAGATGGGTAATGCAAATGACCTAGCTCGAACCGTAAATCAAATGTTAGCACAACCACAACTCCGGCAGAGTCAAGGTGAGAGTGGTAGAAAATTGGTTCTGGCAAAGTATACCTACGAGCACAACGCACGTGACTTTTTAGAAATCTACCGAGCAATCGCTGATAAGTGAGCCTGCAAACCGCTACATTCATTGCCTTAGTTATCGACGAGTTATTGTGAATAAGGTAATAATTGCAGTATTCTTGACCCTGTTGATGCTATCTGCCGGCTGTCTTGACGGCGACTCAGCAGTCGAGGAAGAGTTGGTGCCCAACACTTCAACTGCAGTTGATATTACTAACGTAATATTTGATAATAATAATTCATCGTGCTTGGCGTATGTAGGCGATTACTACGCTAATCCTATTGACAAGTCCACCAATGAGGTTTTGCCAGCGTCAGTAAACATATCTGCAACAGACGATCAGTGCATAATTTACAGCAATGGTATTCCAAATCATGATTTTGCAGTGAATGGTTCTTTTGCCACTAAGACGGCTGCAGTTTGGGAAACCTTCACAATCCCTATCAATCCACAGATAGCCAGCCAAATTACTGCCCTATCGCTTAGTTATGACAACGCG
>TARA_B100000963_G_scaffold315277_1_pt1 | contig 21823 bp, 23 predicted proteins | sample TARA_B100000963 | Tara Oceans TARA_B100000963 (sample SAMEA2622097) | marine metagenome | biome: marine biome (ENVO:00000447); feature: surface water layer (ENVO:00002042); material: "saline water (ENVO:00002010), including plankton (ENVO:xxxxxxxx)" | depth 5 m | reverse complement strand
TTAGCAACTAGAGAAAGTTTCAGAAAAAGATTAAGAAATGGTGATTTGGATGATAACGAAATTGAAATAGCTGTAAGCGATGCTGGTGGAAATAACACATCTTTTGAAATCCCAGGAATGCCTGGTGCCAACGTTGGGATGATAAATATTGGTGAAATGTTAGGCAAATCAATGGGCAATAAAGAAAAAAAGAAAAAAATGTCCGTAAAAGAGTCTCACGAAATACTAATAAACGATGAGTCAGACAAACTTATTGAACAAGATAAAATTGTTAAAGCAGCAAAAATTTCAACAGAAAACAACGGAATAGTCTTCTTAGATGAAATAGATAAAATATCTGGTAGAACAGATCGAGTTGGTGGTGACGTATCTAGAGAAGGAGTTCAAAGAGACTTACTACCATTAATTGAAGGTACAACGGTGAATACTAAATATGGTCCTATAAAAACTGATCACATTCTATTTATTGCCTCAGGAGCTTTTCAGCTTGCTAAACCTTCTGATTTGCTTCCTGAGCTGCAAGGAAGACTTCCGATTAGAGTAGAACTCGAAGCTTTAACAAGTGAAGATTTTAAAAGAATTTTAAAGGAGCCAGATTTTAGTTTAATTAAACAATACGTTGCATTACTTAAGACTGAAAATGTGGATCTTGAATTTTCTGAAGATGGTATTGATACCATTGCTAATATTGCTTCAGAAGTAAACACAACAGTAGAGAATATTGGCGCTCGAAGACTTCATACTATAATTGAAAAGATTTTAGACGAAATAAGTTTTACAGCAACAGATCGATCAGGAGAAAAGATAGTAATTAATAAAGATTATATTAATCAAAATTTAGATAATTTGGTAAAGGATACTGATCTATCAAAATTTATTTTATAATTTTTTTTTAAGAAAAATATAGAATGCACCACTACCTCCATCTTCAATATTTGCATCCTTTATATCGTTAATCAGCTTTGTTAATTCTCTATTTTTATTAATATATTCAGGCACAGAATATTTTAAAATACCTAAGTCTTTAGAAACATAAGGATTTTTTTCATTATCTGAATGAAGACCTTTCCCTGTAACAATTATCAACTTAGTAACGCCTTTCTCATACGAATCTTTAATGAGATCTTCGACTCTTGCGTTTGCTTCTTCTAATGTATATCCATGTAAATCAAATGTTTTAGTTTTAAGAATATTTTTTTTTGCAATTTTATGGTCTTTATTTGGTAAGGATTCATTCTGTGATAAAAAATTTTCCCAATCTTTTTTATCTTTGTCTGAAATATTACTATTCAATTAAGTGAGTATATCTACTAGTTGCCAATTTGGATTATTTGATTTTGTATCTCTTGAAAAAACCCAAGTATCATATATTTTTTTAATTTTTTCAGGGTCTCCTGAAATTATTTTTTTTTCTTTATCTCTAATACACGTAATTACCTCTCCAACAAAATCCACTGTTACTTGTAATATGCTATCAACTTTTTTATGTTCTTTAATCTTTGCAGAATTTACTCCAATAAAAGTAATTTCAGCATAATGGCCCTTTGAATTTCTCTCTTTAAGAGCAATATCAAATTGATCATATATTTTATTGCTCAGAAGTGGTTTTGAATTTGTAATTTTATTATCATTATCGCTAAAATCTGTAATGATAGTTTCATATGCAATCTTAGCTCCATTTAAAAATTCTTTTTTTGCTTTTTCATCAAAGTTTTGATTTTGTTTTATATTTTTTTCCAAATTAACATTCTTTAAAATTTCTTGAAACTGAGGTGGTGCTTTTCCCTCAAATCCAGTTCTTTTACCTAAAATTCCTCTTAATCTTAATATTATAAAACCAGCAATCATAGCCAGCAGTATGATATCAATATATTCAAAACTATTATTCATGATTTAATTGTAATTACTCTGTTGATTAATTTCAACCAACAATTACATTGAAGACAAATGAACACAGTGCTTTTATCAATTATTTTAGTTCCAATCATCGAAATATACCTTTTTATAAAAATAGGAGGGCAAATTGGTGCTTTAAATACAATTTTATTAATTTTTATAACGGCTGTTACAGGAATTATTTACGCAAGATATGAAGGCTTAAATACCTTAAGATCCGGATTTTCACAATTAATTAAAAATGAGACACCTGCTTATGAAATAATTTCAGGAGCTGCTATCGCATTTGGAGCTTTGTTATTAATAGTTCCAGGATTTGCAACTGATATATTAGGTTTTTTAATAATTCTACCCATCACAAGGAAATTAATTTTTGGAAAAATCACAAAAAAATTTAAAGATAATAAGAATGAAAAAAACAATTTTATTGATGGAGAGTTTGAAGATATAGAGGACGATAATGACAGAAAAATATAAAATTTTAACTCAATATATCAAAGATATTTCCGGAGAAACTCCTGATATTGAAACTTATCTATTTGTAAAAGATAACATATCGAAATATCACCTCAATATTGATATTAACTCTAAGGCGCTTAAGAATAAATTAATCGAAATAAATACATCATTAAAGTTTGAAGACAAAGAGTCTAATGAAAAAAAATCTCATTTCGAGATTATCTATGCAACTATCATTAGTGTTGATAACCAATCTATAGAAAAAAAAGAATTAGAAAAAATAATACTTTGTGACGTGCAAAATATTATTTATCCAAACATTGAGAAAGCTTTCCTAAATCTAATACATAATTCTGGGTACCCAGAAATCCAGTTTGAAAAAAAAGTAGATTTTGAAAAACTTTACAATGAAAGATTTAATTAAAAAAATTTTTTTTTAACTCTTTTTTAAGATAATTTTTATGTTCATCTGTCTCTTTTGCAGAAGGATAAACAACTTTTTTAAAATATATAACTTTTTTATTCGATAATCCAATGTCATCTTTATTATTCGTAAATTGAAGTGTTGGTTCTTTTTGATCTAATAAATTGATATAAACTTTCGCTAACAAATCACAATCAATTAAAGCAGTGTGCTTTGTCCTTTTAGAATTATCTATTCTATATTTTTTACATAGAGCATCTAAACTTATAGACGCACCTGGAAATTTATTACGGGCTAAAACTAGTGTATCGACAACCTCATTTTCAATTTCATCTTTGCCAAGAATTTTCATTTCATTATTTAAATGAGATAAATCAAACTCAGCGTTATGTATAATTAATTTTTTACCTTTTATAAAATCGATAAATTCATCTACTATTTGACTAAATTTTTTTTGTTTGGAGAGAAATTCATCTGAATAGCCGTGTACTTCAAAAGCTTTTTCTGAAACTTTTCTTTCTGGATTTAAATAATAATGAAACTTTTTTTGTGTCGGTATTAAATTATCCAATTCTATGCAACCTATTTCTACAATTCTATGGCCTTCTTTTGTGGATAGACCTGTTGTTTCGGTGTCTAAAACAATTTCTTTCATTTTAATATCTTTAATAAAATATCATCAATATCTTTTTTTACAGACATTTTTGTAAAATTATTTTTAATTATAAAGTGTGATTTTTTTTCCTTAAAAGCAAGTGGGAGTTGAACTTTTTTGAATTTTTTTATTATTTTAGTGTTAAGGTTTTTTCTTTTTAATAATTTTTTTTGAATATCGCTTTTTCTCGATTTTACAAAAATCAAAATATCGTTTTTTTTATTAATTTTATTTTCTAATAACAGAGGAATATCTAAAATAATTATTTTTTCATTTTTGTTTTTTTTTAAAAAAAAATTCATTTTTTTCCTTACCTCAACATGGACAATTTTGATAATTTTATCTAAATTAGTTTCGCTAGCCAAAATTGCTTTTGAAATTTCAATTTTATTGATCGGAAAACTATTAATATATTTTGGTAAATTTTTTTTTAATTTAGTAAAAATTTTCCTATTATTTTTATAAATTTTACCCACCTCTTTATCTGCATTAAAGACGGGAAAACCAAATCTTTTTGCAACGAAACTTTTACCTGAACCTATGTCTCCTAAAATTCCAATTCTTATCATTTTCTTAAAATATCTTTAATTTCCTTATTTATTTTAGGGTCAATTTTGTGCCAAATTTTAAATGCTTGGGCTGCTTGATATAAAAACATTTTTTCTCCATTTTCGACTTGACCATTAAGCTCTGCGCCTGTCTTAAGAAAATTGGTTCTTGTTGGATTATAAATCACATCAAAAAAAAATTTACCTTTCCCAGCTTTGGAAAAATCCAAATCTAATTTATCATCAACCTTTAAACCCACGCTCGTCGCGTTGATAACCATATCAAAATCTGGAATAACTCCCCAGTTAAGAATCTTCAAATTTTTGAAGTTTTTTCCAATATTTTCTGCTTTAACTTGAGTTCTGTTACTTAATATTATTTGAGATGGTTTCATCTTATTAAGAGCAAAAATAATAGAGGGCACTACTCCACCAGCACCCAAGATCCAGATTTTTTTTCCAGTTACTAAAAATTTACTATCTTGAACCGCAAATTCAAATCCAATTACATCTGTGTTATGACCAATGAGTTTATTCTCATCAAGATAAATGGTATTAACTGATCTGGTTTTTTCAGCTTCAGGGCTAAGCTTGTCTAAATACTCAATAATCTCTTTTTTAAAAGGCACAGTTACATTTACACCATCTATTTCATTATTTTTTATTCTCGAAATAATATTTTTTAGATCAGCGCTTTCTATTTTTTCCTTATAGTATTTTGCATTAATATTATTTTTTTTAAACCAATAATTGTGTAATTCAGGAGATAAAGAATGCTCTATAGGGTTTCCGATTACTAAGTATTTTTTCATAAAACTTTCACTTAATTATAATTTTTTAAATATTCTTTAATCTTTTTTACAGGAAGACCCATTATCGTATCTTCATCTCCCTCTATTTTTAAAAACAAATTTCTTCCCTCTCCTTCGATTTGATAGACGTTATAAGAATAAAGAGACTCATCAGAAATTTTCGATAGGTAGTTTCTAAGCCCTTCATCACTAAAATTTTTCATTGTTAAGGTGGCTTTATCGGTGTAATTCCAAATCATCGCACCATTTTTAGAGATACATACCGAACTAACTAAATTATGTTTTTTTCCATTTAATTTTTTTAGTATTTTGAGTGCTTCTTCTCTGTTTTTTGGCTTAGATATTAATTCCCCATTTAAATCAATTACACTATCAGCCCCTAAAACTAATTTATTAAAATTTTTTTGGCTAATTTTACTTGCTTTGATTTCAGCTAAATTTTTAGAAATAATTTCTGGTGAAGCTTTTTCTTTTAACAAACTTTCCTTAATAGGCTCTTCATCAACTGCGGAAGGTTGTACTTGAAAGGAGATATCATTTTTATTTAATATTTCTTTTCTTACTTTGCTTTTTGAAGCGAGTATTAATTCAACCATTTTGTTTATAGATTTCATATATTTTAATTACTGATGCGGCTGTTTCTTCCACTGATTTTCTTGTTACATCAATTGTCGGCCATTTATATTTTTTAAATGTATTTTTAGCATCCTCAACCTCTTTCTTAATTTTTTCCAAATCTGTATATGATTTATTTTCTGTCTCTTTGAGAGAGTTCATTCTGTTTTTTCTTATGTCGGCAAGTCTCTCTGGCTCTGTATTTAGTCCTACAACACAAGAAATTTTTGGGTTTTCTTTAAGAATTTCTGGGATAGAATTTTCATTAATTAAAGGAATATTAGATATTTTAAAACCTTTGTTCGCTAAATAAATCGATGTTGGTGTTTTGCTTGTTCTGCTAACACCTAACAAGATAATATCAGATTTTTTTATTTCTTTAACCAAATTTCCATCGTCATGATTCATTGTAAATTGAATCGCTTCTATTTTTTTGTAATACTCATCGTTTAAAATATATTGTCCACTCGGCTGATGTGAGGCCTTTTGGTTCAATAGTTTTGAAAAACTTAAAATTAAATCACCTAAAATTCCAAAACATGGAATTTTTTTTTCATTACTTGTGTTAGCTAAATGTTTGGCTAAATTACTATCAACAATTGAATATAATATAATTGGATTATCCTCTTTTTCTGCTTCAAGTAAAATTTGAGAAATTTGATTGTCGGTTCTTGTAAAAGAATAAGTGTGAATTTTATATTCAATATTTTTAAATTGAGCTTTAATAGCTGTAAAAATTCTATCTAACGTTTCTCCGGTAGAATCTGATATTAAATAAATTTGATAAGTATTATTCATGTATAAAATGTTGATAATAATGTTTTATTTAAATCATATTGTGTCTTTTTAGTTTTTCTAAATTCATCTTGTAAAACATAGCTTTTATTAACATTATTAAACATCTGAATAAAGTTTTACAAACAATTGTATAAAATTATTGTAGGCTTCAATTTAGCCAATATATTTTATTTATTTAAGGTTCTAAATGTTAATAAAAAGTTTATAAAATGTTCAAAAAAATTAATAATCACTATTCACAAGCTATACTACAATTAATATTAATTATATTTAATTATTTATATGTCAGATATTAGAGAAGTAATAATAAACAAGAAAACACATTTAAATCCAATCTGGATAATGCGCCAAGCAGGAAGGTATTTACCTGAATTTAGAGAAATTAGAAGAAATAATACAGATTTTATCAAACTTTGTTTAGATTCAAAATTATCATCAGAAATTACACTACAACCTTTGAAAAGATTTGATTTGGATGCAGCAATTATTTTTTCCGATATTCTAATTTTACCTTATGGTTTAAATCAAGAAGTAAAATTTAAAAAAGATTTTGGACCAAGACTTGGAGACTTTAATTTAAATGAAATTTTGCAAGTAAGCGAAGAAAATTTTATAGAAAAGATAAATCCGGTTTATAAAGCAATTAATTTAGTAAGTAACGACCAACTTACAAAAAATAAAAGCACAATAGGTTTTATCGGAGCACCTTGGACGATACTTGTTTATATGATTAACAAGCAATCACCAAAACTTAATTTAATAAATGATTTTTTTGATAATAAGTTTTTAATTAGTGATTTATTAAAAATAATAATCAAGTTCTCAAAAATACATATTAAACACCAAATAAAAAACGGCGCTCAAATAATTCAAATTTTTGATAGTTGGGCAGGACTTTTAAATAATGAAAAACTACCAAATTTTGTTTATAATCCAACCAGAGAATTAGTGGAATTTACTCAATCATTAAATATCCCAGTTATATGTTTTCCTAGAGAAATTAAAGATTATAAAAAATACTGTGATGAAATAAAACCAAATGTAATATCTATAGACTATAACGTAAATCCATCTGAGATAGTAAAACAAATCAAAATACCGGTTCAAGGCGGAATGGATCCCAAAGTTTTACTTACAGACGAGAGGAACTTAAAAAACGAGGCAAAAAAATATCTAGATATATTTAAAGATCATCCTTATATTTTCAATTTAGGTCATGGTATTTTACCAGAAACTGATCCGGCAATGATGGATTGTTTGGTTAAGACTGTGAAAGATTATTAAGTTATGATTTTTAAAATTTAAAAAATGAAACAATATTATTCACATCCAAAAAGAAAAACAAAGGTAGTGTTTGTCCAACTTGGTTCACCATCAGAGCCAACGCCCAAAGCCTTACGTAAATATCTTCGAGCATTTTTAGGAGATCCCAGGGTTGTCGATATTAATCCGTGGTTATGGAAAATTATTTTAAATTTTTTTGTGTTGCCTTTTAGGCCGAAAAAATCGGCTAAACTTTATGCTAGAATTTGGGACGGAAAAAGTTTTCCATTAATAACCAATACAAGAGATTTTACAAAAAACGTATCTAATGAATTAAAAAAAATTGATCCCAAAGGTTATGTCGAAGTAAACCATGCTTTTTTATTATCTCCCCCGTATGTTAATGAAGTTTATGATAGTTGGGAAGAAGATCTTAAAAAAGGGGTTGGCGCTACTAAACTGCTCGTTATACCAATGTTCCCACAGTATTCTGAAAGCACGATAGCCTCTGGAGTAGATGCGCTAGCAAAAGAATTGTCAAAAAGAGTAAAAATCCCAACTTTTGAGGTGATTACCAACTTCCATAGAACACACGCTTTCATTGATAATTCTGTAAACCAAGTAGATTCAAAATTAAATGAGCTTATTAAACAAGGAAAGAAAATTGATAGTCTAGTAATAACTTTTCATGGAATGCAAAAAAGAAGAATCGTGAGTAAAGGTGACGATTATTACAGACATTGTTATGAAACATTTTGTCTTATAAGTAATAATTTAAAACATATTAGTCCTGAAAAATGCGTAATGAGTTTCCAGAGCCGTTTTGGTTCTGAGGAATGGATCACACCTTATACGGAAGATGTTGTAAAAAACTTAATTTCTAGTGGAAAAAAAGAGATAGCAATCTATTCTCCGAGTTTTGTTGCAGATTGTTTAGAAACCACTGATGAATTGGGCCATGAATTGGTAAACGAAGCAAAAGAATGGGGTGGAAATGTTTATCCAGTTAAGTGTTTAAACACGAACAAAAATTGGTGTAAAGATTTTGCAAAGTATACTTTTATACAAGCCGAGGGATCTGCGCAAGATAAAGAGGATATTGAATATAAAGTTGATAATAAATTTTATGAAAGAATGCCTCAACAAATCATGAACAAAACTCAGTAACATCTTATTATGAATGGTGCATTAATAATCTATTCAAGTACAGATGGGCATACAAAAACTATTTGCGAAAGAATATCAAATTTTTTTAAGAATGTTTCTTATGTGAAAACTATACCCTTAGAGGAAGCGATAGAGCTCAATTTGACTCAATTTGATAAGATAATAATTGGAGCAAGTATAAGATATGGACGACACTCTAAAAGTCTTTATGAATTTATAAAATCAAATAAAGATATATTAGATCAAAAACAAAATGTTTTTTTTTCTGTAAATGTTGTTGCTAGAAAACCTGAAAAAAATCAGCCAGAAACAAACCCGTATATTAAAAAATTCTTAAAAATTTCTGATTGGATTCCAAAAAAAATTGGTGTTTTTGCTGGAAGAGTTGATTATCCAAAATATGGTTTTTTTGACAGGTACATAATTAAATTCATTATGTTTATTACTAAAGGCCCTACCGATACAACCCAATCTTATGAATTCACCGATTGGGCCAAAGTTGACGATTTTGCTAAGGAAATAAGCCATAATTTTTAATTAAATACCCTCAAAAAGTCTTAATTTTACTTATTTTTTAAAAATTTTACCAATACTCTTGTAATAGTTGAAAGAGCATATATATTACTATTACTCATTAAGTCCTTAACAATTAATCATGAATATCCAAGAACTAAAACTAAAATCGTCGGAACAACTTATTACTCAAGCAGAAGAGCTTGGCATAGAAAACGCTAGTACGCTTAGAAAGCAAGAAATTCTCTTTGCGATTTTAAAAAAAGTAGCAGAAAAAGAAGAAATTACCGGCGCAGGTGTTTTGCAATTATTACAAGATGGGTTTGGTTTTTTAAGAGCCATGGAGTCAAACTATCTTCCTGGACCAGACGATATTTATGTTAGCCCAAGTCAAATAAGAAAGTTTGGTTTAAGAACGGGTGACACTGTGGAAGGGCCTGTGAGAGCTCCAAAAGAAGGTGAAAGGTATTTTGCTTTACTTCAAGTAAGTAAAATTAATTTCGAAGAGCCAGATAAATCTAGACATAAAATAGCCTTTGATAATTTAACTCCATTATATCCTGACAAACAGCTTGTTATGGAAGTTGAAACGGTTAAAACCGAAAAAAAACAAGATCTCACTCCAAGACTAATTGATCTTGTGAGCCCAATAGGTAAAGGTCAAAGGTCAATTATAATTTCTCCACCAAAAGCCGGTAAAACCATGATATTACAAAGTATAGCTAACTCTATAGCAAAAAATTACCCTGAATGTTATTTGATAGTATTATTAATTGACGAAAGACCAGAAGAAGTTACAGACATGCAAAGGACAGTTAAAGGTGAAGTAATAAGCTCTACTTTTGACGAACCAGCTCAACGTCATGTGGCTGTTGCAGAAATGGTAATTGAGAAAGCAAAAAGACTTACTGAACATAAAAAAGATGTAGTCATATTATTAGACTCGATAACAAGATTAGGAAGGGCTTACAATGCCGTCATCCCAAGTTCTGGTAAAGTCTTAACAGGTGGTGTTGATGCTAACGCTCTGCAAAGACCAAAAAGATTTTTTGGAGCAGCTAGAAATATTGAGGAAGGAGGCTCATTAACAATTATATCAACTGCTCTCATAGACACAGGAAGTAGAATGGATGAAGTTATTTTTGAGGAATTCAAAGGAACAGGTAACAGCGAAACTGTACTTGATAGAAAAATAGCCGATAAAAGAATTTATCCAGCAATTGACATAACCAAATCAGGAACAAGAAGGGAAGAACTGTTATTTGATAAAAATGACCTACAAAAAATGAATGTTTTAAGAAGAATAATTGCACCGATGGGAACGATGGATGCAATAGAATTTATAAGTTCTAAGCTAAAAGATACAAAAAACAATTCTGAATTCTTTAATTCAATGAACAAGCCAGCTTAATCAAAGATATCCAAGCTCAACCATTTCTGATCTAAAATTATCCTCCAAGTCTTGTTTAATATTATTAGGTAAGTTGATTTTCCAATCGTTCATTATTCCTTGATTAAAAAAATTTTGTGTTCTTATTTTTTCGTTTTTTTCTGAAAATCCTTTCTCGTTTTCAAGTTTCTTTAAGTTTTCAAAACTAGTTTCTAATATAGTTCTTTTAGCACGCAGGATGTCAAAATTTGTATTTTTTTCTAAATTTATTTTTTTTACAAATTCAAATATTTTTTTAAGTTGACCCAAGGTATCTTGAATTAAATCCTCGTATTTGATTAAACAGACAGGTATATGAAATTTATTATTTACCCATGAATTATAGTTTTGTGACCAAGAGCTTATTAATTCCATTCCCTTAATTTTCAATTTTTGTTGAGTAGATTTATTGGCTAATAAGAAACCTTTATGATCCTTCATAAATTTTAATGCTTTATCATAGTTCAAATTTTCAAAATTTTTGTAGGAAGTGATTACATTTCGAGGATCTCTAACTACATATATACATCCTAAAGAAACACTTTTGTCAGTGAAAAATTCTTTATCAATTTTATTAAGTGAACTATGTGTTTTGAAAAATGAGTTGACCTTATATTTTTGGCATATTAAATTTTGAACTTCTAAGGCTTTGTCAGCATATTCAATATCTGATCCAAATTTAATTCTATTGTCAACAAAATCACCTATATTGAAATTAGGAATATGCTTTAATAAATTGAAATCAAATTTTTCATTTCTAGAAAAAAAATAGTAAGAAAGTAAAGCTCTCACCCAGGTATTTCCAGATTTAGGGTAGGATGCTATCCAAATAATCATAAATAATTAATTATATGCATAAAAAGATTTCGCGATATAATAATTTGATGACTATTTATGCATTATCTTCTGGAGCTGGAGTCTCAGGAGTTGCCGTGATTAGAGTTTCTGGTCTTGAAACAAAAAATGTAATAAAAAAACTTACTCGCTGTGAAATTCCCCAGCCAAGAATGGCAACTCTTAAAAAAATAAACAATATCGACACTTTTGAGCTAATTGATGAAGGCATAATTATCTGGTTTCCAGGCCCTCAGAGCTACACAGGTGAAGATATGGCAGAAATTCATATACATGGGGGTAAAGCTGTGATTATGGCAGTTCAAAATGAAATTTCAAAAATTAAAAATTGTAGATTAGCTGAACCTGGTGAATTTACAAAGCTAGCATTTCAAAACGGAAAGATTAACTTGCTTAAAGCTGAGAGTATTGCAGATCTAATATCTGCTGAAACAGAAATTCAAAGATTACAAGCTGTAAAAATGATGAAAGGAAAATCTTCAGAGAAATTCAATGAGCTCAGGGAGAAATTGATAAAACTTCTCTCTTTTATAGAAGCAAAAATAGATTTTCCTGAAGATGATCTTCCAGAAGAAAATTTAAAAAAGATTAAAAAAGACTCCTTATATGTATTGAATGAAATTAATAAAATTTTAAATGATCAAAAAGTTGGAGAAATAATTCGCGAGGGTTTTAAAATTGCAATTGTAGGACCAACTAACGCTGGTAAATCAAGTTTATTAAATAATCTTTCGAATAGAGAAGTCGCCATAGTCTCTGAGATTGCCGGTACGACAAGAGATGTTGTTGAAACACATTTAAACATCGATGGTTACCCGGTTATCATTTCAGATACAGCAGGCATAAGAGACTCTAAGGACGATATAGAAAAAAAAGGGATCAAATTATCACTTAACAGAGCAGAAAATGCTGACCTAAAATTAGTAGTTGTGGATGCTAAAAGTGTTGATTTAAGCGGTTTTTTAAATCATTTATTAAAAAATGATGCGATTCTAGTTATTAATAAATCAGATCTTTTAAGTGAAAAGTTAGATCCAGAAATTTCTAAACTTAACCATGTCCTTATTTCAATAAAAGATAATATTAATATTGATAAGTTAATTTCAAAAATAAAAAATAATTTAAAAAACAAATTAATATCCGAAGAAGATATTCTAATTACAAGAGAAAGACATAGACAACATTTAGTTCAATGTTCAGATCATTTGAAAAATTTTTTGGACAAAAATTATAAAAAAGATTTTGATAAAGCGGCTGAAGATTTGAGATTGGCAACTAGACATTTAGGCATGATTGTCGGAAAAGTTGATGTAGAAGAGATATTAGGTAGCATTTTCAACGATTTTTGTATTGGAAAATAACATAGGTTTTACATTTTTTTTGTCTATTTTACTATTTTCGTAAATAAACATAGCCTATTTAAGAAAAGAAACTCAAGTCTTGTAAATATTTTAATCGAATATAAATTTAAAGCATGAAAAAAGATCTATCATTTGATGTAGTAGTAATAGGTGGAGGGCACGCAGGTTGCGAGGCAGCAGCAGCTTCTGCACGACTTGGAATTAACACTGCTTTATTTACCCACAATAAAAATACTATAGGAGAAATGTCATGTAACCCTGCTATCGGTGGGTTAGGAAAAGGTCATCTGGTTAGAGAAATTGATGCTTTAGATGGAATTATGGGTGAAGTAGCTGATAAGTCTGGAATACAATTTAGATTGTTAAATAGAAGTAGAGGCCCTGCAGTAAGAGGACCCAGAACTCAATCAGATAGATCTTTATACCGTAAATTTATGCAAGAAAAACTTGTAAACTATTGTAATTTAAGCATTTTTTCTGATCCTGTAATTAAGTTTATTTTTACAAATAATGAAATAAGTGGATTTATTACACAAAATGGTAATAATGTAAGTTGTAGTAAGTTAATCTTAACAACTGGCACATTTTTAAACGGATTGATACATATTGGTGATGAGAGAACTCCTGCTGGTCGATTTAATGAAAAGCCAAGTACTGGTTTAAGTGAACAATTAGAAAAATATAAATTTAAAATTGGTCGATTAAAAACAGGTACACCTCCAAGGTTAGATTCTAGGACTATAAATTTTCAAAATTTGGAAAAACAATTTGCAGATGTTGATCCTTATTTTTTTTCCTTTCTAACAACAAAAAATTTAAATCAGCAAGTGTCTTGCTCTATGACTTACACGAACGAAAAAGTCCATAAGATTATTGAAAATAATTTATCTAAAAGTGCTATGTACTCTGGCAGTATTCAGGGTGTAGGTCCAAGATATTGTCCATCAATAGAAGATAAAATAGTGAAATTCGCCGATAAGACTAGACACCAGATATTTTTGGAGCCAGAGGGTCTTAATGATCATACAATTTATCCAAATGGTATTTCAACATCTCTACCTGAGGTTGTACAATCTGAAATACTCAACAATATCAATGGTTTAGAAAATGTTAAAATAATTAGACCTGGATATGCTATAGAATACGACTATATTGATCCAAGAGAACTTTTTTTGACTTTGGAGACAAAAAAAATAAAGAATTTGTATTTAGCAGGTCAAATCAATGGAACAACGGGTTATGAGGAGGCAGCAGCTCAAGGTCTAATAGCTGGTATCAATGCTGCGCTTTCTATAAAAAATATGGAGCCTTTTATTCTAGATCGATCAGATGCCTACATTGGAGTAATGATTGATGATTTGGTTACAAAGGGTGTAGCAGAACCATATAGGATGTTCACATCAAGAGCAGAGTACAGATTAAGTCTGAGATCTGATAATGCGGACTTAAGATTGACTCATAAAGGAATAAAGATTGGACTAATCTCAGAGAGAAGAAAAAATTATTTTGAGGATAAATTTACTAAATTGAGCAAAATCTCAATGCAAATGTCTAATTTAAATATTTCTCCATCTAAAGCCAATAAATTCGGTATAAAAATTGCTAAAGATGGCGTTTTAAGATCTGCTGAGGAAATTTTAACTCAAAAAAGTGTAAATATGAAAAAAATCAGAGAAATATGGCCAGAAATTTTAGAAAGTGGCGCAGAAATTGATGAACAGATTGAAATTAACTCTCATTATAGAGGTTATTTGAAAAAACAAAAAGCCGATATTCTAGCTTTTAAAAGAGATGAGAATTTATCGATACCAGATGATATAGATTATGATCAATTCTCAGGTCTTTCTAACGAGGTTAAAGCTAAATTTAAAGAAATAAGGCCTAAAACTATGGGTCAGGCGCTTAGGATAGACGGAATTACACCAGCAGCTGTATATATTTTGTTGTCACACGTCAAAAGAAAGTCTATTAAGCATATAGCTTAATGGATAACCATATTTTAAATTATTACTCTAGGATTACTAATTTGAATGTTTCACGTGAAACTTGTAACGATTTTGAGAACCTAATTTCAATGATACAGGAAAAAAACAAAGAAATTAACATAATAAGTAAAAAAACAAAGGATAAAAGCGATATTAGAGAACGACACATAATAGATTCAGCACAAATTATTGATTTTGTTGATTTAAATCATAATACAACCTGTGATTTAGGAACTGGTGGAGGAATGCCCGGCTTAATAGTTGCTATCGCTATGAAAAAAATAAAAAATAGCATGAACGTTAAACTTTATGAAAAAAGTTACCATAAATGTATTTTTTTAAAAGAGGTATCAAAAAAATTAAACTTAAATACAGAGGTAATTCAAAAGGATGTATTTACAATTAAGAGTGTTGAAACAGGTACAATAATGTCGAGAGCTTTCAAACCAATGCCATTAATTCTTGATTTAGTTAATGATAATTTTAAAAAATTTAAGAACATAATTTTATTTATGGGAAGTAGTGGAAGAAAAATTTTTAAAGATACTCTTCAAAATTGGGATCTAGATTATGAAGAAAGAAAAAGTTTAACAAGTGAAGATTCATTTATATTAAACGTTAAAAAGATTAAAAAAAAATTTTCATGAAAATTATATCAATTATTAATCAAAAAGGTGGAGTTGGCAAAACTACAACTGTAATTAACCTTGCTTCTGCTTTATCACAGCAGGGTAAAAAAATTTTAGTAATTGACTTAGATCCTCAAGGAAATGCTACAACGGGATTAGGACTTTCTAATACAGATCAATCCGATAAAACCATATATGGAATTTTGAATGGAACAACAGCAATTTCTAATGTAATTAAAAAAACAAAGTTTGAAAATTTAGATATAATTACTTCCAATGTAGATTTATCAGGTCTTGAAGTTGAAACAGCTGGTGATAATGATAGAGCATTTATATTAAAAGCAAAATTAACCGCTTATTTAAACGATTCTAGCGCATTATACGATTATATCCTTATAGATTGCCCTCCGTCGCTAAGTTTGTTGACTGTAATGGCTTTGGTAAGCTCAAATTCGCTTTTGGTTCCTCTTCAGACTGAATTTTTTGCATTAGAAGGCTTAACACAGTTAATGAAAACGATTGAGAGAATAAAAGTTAATTTAAACCCAAAATTAGATATCCAAGGAATACTTTTAACGATGTATGATAGAAGAAACAAACTATCATCTCAAGTTGAACAGGAAGCCAGAGACTATTTTAAGGAGAAAGTTTATCAAACAGTTATTCCTCGTAATGTAAGATTATCAGAGGCACCGTCACATGGGGTTCCAGTTTTAATATATGATAAAAATTGTCCAGGAAGTAAATCATATTATAACTTTACAGATGAATTTATAAATCAAGAAAATAACATTGGAAGTGCTGCGTAATGAACAAAATCAAAAAGGGTTTAGGTAGAGGTTTATCATCTTTGATTGGTGAAACGAAAGTTGAGACAAAGACTAATAAACTGCCTTTGAATGAAATTATTCCTAACAAATATCAACCAAGAAAAAACTTTGATGAAGAAAATTTGGATGATTTAAAAAATTCCATTAAAGAACGTGGTGTAATACAGCCAATAATCGTAAGAAAGTCTAATTCAGACAATTCGAAATATGAAATTATTGCTGGAGAAAGAAGATGGCTAGCAGCCCAAAAGGCAGGTCTTCAAGATATACCTGTTGTAGTAACAGAAGCAGATGATTTGAAATCATTAGAATTTGCTATAGTTGAAAACGTACAACGTCATGATTTAAATCCATTAGAAGAGGCACAAGGGTATAAAAGACTGATCGACGAATTTTCTTATGACCAAGAAAAAGTGTCTAAGTTTATAGGTAAAAGTCGAAGTTACATAACAAATTCATTGAGACTGCTAAATCTACCCAACGATGTTTTAAGATTTGTTGAGGAAAAAAAGATTACAGCTGGGCATGCAAAGATTTTAGTTGGTTTAGAAAATGCTAGTTATATTGCAGAGAAAATAATTGAAAAAAAATTATCTGTACGTCAAACAGAAAATTTTGTGAAGATTTTCAAAAAAAAACCTGGATCTACAAAATTATTTAAAGATCCAAATATAAGGGATTTAGAACAAACAATAATCGATAAAATAGGATTAAATGTATCTATCAAAAACAATAAAAGAAACAAAGGAACCATCACGATTTCTTATCACGATAGTGAACAACTTAATAAGATCATTGATATTATTAAATCTAATTATTAGTCTTTGAAGTATCCAATATGAAATCAAATAATATATTTAAGGAATTTAACGAATTTCTTTTGATATTCAGCTCAATCTTATTTATTTCATCTATCAAGATATAAGTGTTTTTAAGTGACCAATTTTTCATTTGTTGCTTTACTAATTCCTTATCTTTCCAAAAAATTGGGGGTTTAAAACTCAAAATGGTTTTATCAAAATTATTATTAGTTTGAAAGTTTTGTCCTAGTTTTAATAACCTTTTTGTTTTGATTAGAAAAGTTCTGATAATTATTATGGCGTCATCAATTGAAAAGTTATTTTCGTTGAGAATATGAATTGTTCTTTGTTTATTTTTTGCTAAGCAGTTATCTACAAGCTCACCTATACTGTAATTTTCTGACAGATTCGTTAAAGAATAAATTTCTTCAACAGATATCTTTTTTTTATCAATCAAATAATTTTCGATCTTTTCTAATTCATTCATAAGATTTTTTCTTTCGCCATTAGCTCTAGTTGTTATTAAATTAATTGACTCCTGTGATATAGAAATTTTTTTTTGTGAAAAAAAATTTTTTGCAATTGATGATAACGTTTGATTATTATCTGAATAAAATGCTATAGATGTTAAATCTTTTCCTTTTTCAAAAAAGTTTCTTAGTTTTGACTTCTTTTCTAATATATTTGCAATAAGTATGATTTTAATATCTCCTAATTCTTTATTTCTTAAAATTTCTATTTCAGATTTAATTTTATCACTAGCATCTTTTATAATAATAAGTTTTTTTTCTTCAAAAAAAGATTTAGATAAGACTTGGTTATAAAAATTTTCAATATTAGAAAGTATTTCTTTTTCGTAATATTTGAAAACACTACCAATAAACATTGGTTCAAATTGCTCTTTAAGGATATCTTGTTTATAACCATCATTTACTCCATGGAATAAATAGATTTTATTTTGTTTGTTTTTTTGAGTTAATAAATCTTGTATTTTTAAAATCATCAAATACTTGCAAGGTAAGTTATTAAATCCTCAACTAATTTATTAATTAGTATTTTTTCTAATTCATTCTCATATTGTTTGAGTTTGAATTTATCGGTTAAATTTTTATAATTTATATTTCTTTCAAACTTTTGTGTTTGATTATCGTTTTCTAAATTGACTACATTTAAAATTATTTTTAACTCAAATATTAAGGCATTACCTTTTTTGTCTTTAGACTTAATATTAACTTCTTTATCACTACTAATTTTTATATTTATCTTATTATCAGAACCTTCATTTTTAAGAGAGTTAATTACCTTTATAAACTTGTTATTAAGTAATGAGTTATCTCTTTCGATATTTCCTATTGAGAAATTTAAATCTTTTGTTGAATATATTGGTTTGTAACCACAACCTGATAAAACTAATAAAATTATAAATGAAAAGATATATTTTTTGATCATACTATTAGGTTAATTAATTTATTTTTTATGTATATGCTTTTTCTTATTTCTTTATTCTCTAAAAACTTTTTTAATTTATGATTTTTCTTTATCTCGATTAGCAAATCTTTTTCGTTAATTTCTTTATTGAAATTCATTAAATCTCTTTTTTTACCATTGATCTGAACTACAATATCAAAATTTTCTTTTTTCAAAAATTGCTTTTCAACTATTGGCCAACTATTTTTATCTTTAGTCTTTAATTCATCTAAACATTCATTAGCCATATGAGGTATAATTGGAGAAATTATTTTCAAGATTTTTTCATAGTTAATTAACAAGTTTTCTCTATTGTTTAAATTTTTAATATTTTTACTTAAGTAATTATAAATCTCATGTAGATTGGCTACTATAACATTGTAATGAAAGTTTTCTAAATTTTTTGTTATTTTATCTATCATTTGATTTGTAAAAACATCAATATTTTCAGATTTATTTGAATTATTATCCGTTTTTAAATTTATAATATTTTTATGAAGAGACCAAAATTTTTGTATAAATTTATAAGATGATATCATGCCCTGCTCAGACCATTGTACATCTTTTTCTGGAGGACTATCGGATAAAATAAAAAATCTTACAGCGTCAGCTCCATAATTATTAATTATACTTTGTGGATCGATTGTATTTCTCTTTGACTTAGACATGGACTCACTTGGCCCAACTTTAATTTTTTCTGTTGGGTTGTTTTTTTTAAAGTATATCTTACCGTCTTTTGTCTCCACTTCATCAGGAGATAGCCAATTATTTTTATCGTCTTTATATGTTTCGTGACAAACCATTCCTTGTGTAAATAAACCCTCGAAAGGCTCAAGATTAATAAAGTTTTTCGTTTCATAACCTAAAGCACGCATAAAAAATCTTGAGTACAAAAGGTGTAAAATTGCGTGTTCTACACCTCCAATATATTGATCTACAGGCATCCAATATTTGATTTCTTCTAAATCAAAACCTGCATTTTTATTATCTGAAGAACAAAATCTTAAAAAATACCATGAGGAATCTACAAACGTATCTAAAGTATCTGTTTCTCGATAACATTTTTCACCATTTAAAATTATTTCTTTCCATTTACCTTGGTGATCTAATGGATTTCCTTTAACGTTAAGATTAATATTTTCTGGAAGTTTTACTGGTAAATCTTTTTTTGGTATCTTTATCACCTCACCTTTTTTATTGTATGCTACAGGTATAGGACAACCCCAATATCTTTGTCTTGATATGCCCCAATCTTTTAATCTAAAATTAATTTTTCTTTTACCTAATTTCTTTTTTTCTAATATCTCAATAGTTTTTATGATAGATTCATCTGGTGCGTTTAAGTTATCAAGGAATTCTGAATTAAAGATTTTTCCTGGTCCAGTGTATGCCTCTTTATCTATCTTGAAATTGTGATCTTTTCCGGGTGGACATACCACAGGTAAAATTTCTAATTTGTACTTTCTGGCAAAATCTAAATCTCGTTGATCGTGAGCTGGGCAACCAAATACGGCTCCAAAACCGTAATCCATTAGAACAAAATTTGCAAAATAAACTGGAACTTCTTTTGACTCATCAAGAGGATTTACTGCTTTAATTTCAGTTTTAAAGCCGATCTTTTCTGCATTTGCAATCGACTCCTCAGTTGTGCCAGTTTTTGCACACTCACTTTTAAATTTAGAAAAATTTTCATCATTTTTGAAAAATTTTGATAATGGATGATCTACAGACAAAGCCAAAAAAGAAAATCCAAATAATGTGTCAGGACGTGTGGTAAAACATTTAACTTTTTTAACTGCAAGATTTGATTTGATTTGAAAATCAATTTCACACCCAAAAGACTTACCAATCCAGTTTTTTTGCATTACTTTGACTTTATTTGGCCATTTATCCAATTTATTTAAGCCATCTAATAAATCTGAGGAAAATTTAGTAATATTAAAAAACCACTGATTAAGTTTTTTTCTCTCTACTATCGCACCCGATCTCCATCCTTTACCATCAATAACTTGTTCATTTGCTAAAACAGTTTCATCTACTGGATCCCAATTAACATAATTTTCTTTTCTATAAACTAGGCCTTTATCCATCATGTCTAAAAAAAAAGATTGTTGATGTTTATAATAATCCTCAGAACACGTTGAAATTTCTCTTTCCCAATCTATAGATAAACCAAGTTGTTTTAATTGAGTTTTCATTGTTTCAATATTTTTTTCCGTCCAGGTTTTTGGGTCGAGTTTATTTTGTCTTGCAGCGTTTTCAGCTGGCATCCCAAATGAGTCCCATCCCATTGGGTGTAAAACATTAAATCCTTGCATCGATTTATATCTTGCTAAGACATCACCTATTGTGTAATTCCTTACATGTCCCATATGTATTTTGCCAGAAGGGTAAGGAAACATTTCTAAACAATAAAATTTTTTTTTATCTCTTTTAAATGATGATTTAAACTTTTGGTTTTTTTCCCAATATAACTGCCATTTTTTTTCTATAAGTTTAAAATTGTATCTTTCCACAAATAGCCTTTGAAATATAAGTTATTGTTGGTCTACTGGAATAGCTTTGTCACCCCCACGAGGATCTTTCTTTCTTCTTTCCTCAATAAGTTTCTTGATTCCTTTTTTCTCCATTAAAGCTGCTCTTTTTAAAATCGCCAATTGAATTTCTCCTGAAATTTTTGTGTCAATTAAATTAGTCGTACAATTATTGTTATTTTTACAAATACGTTCATGAACTGTTACTTTAATTGCATCAGATCTTATTTCATTAGATAAGAAACGGACTGTAATTTTTAGATCTCTATTATTATCGCTACCCCCATTAAACCAGTCAGTTATAATTATCCCGCCTGAATAACTTGCATTAACCAAAGGAACAAAATCAAGAGTTTCAACAGATGCTCTCCAAAGTTCATTAGCTGATGCAAAATCAAAAACACCACCTTTTTTATCCCCTATTCCAAACCTTATTCCCCTTCCTTCCTCTATATTTTTTCTCACTCTATCGTTTACGTTAACAGGATTATCTTTAACATCAGACCTTTTAAAAAACCCACTCTGGCAACTTGTTATCATTGAAAGGCAGAATAGAATTAAAAGGATTTTTGAAAAATTGTTCATAAAACTATAAAATTGATTTAAAACCACTAGTACTGCAAAATATCAATAAAAACATGTATTTTTTTGTTGTATAAATATCACACATTATAAAAAAAACCCCCAAAAATAACAATAATTTCAAATGAAAAGAAAAAAACTGATAATTATCTCGCATTCATATGAATAACAATAAGGAGATTAATATGATTAACTTAAAAA
>TARA_B100000963_G_scaffold100923_1_pt1 | contig 21870 bp, 17 predicted proteins | sample TARA_B100000963 | Tara Oceans TARA_B100000963 (sample SAMEA2622097) | marine metagenome | biome: marine biome (ENVO:00000447); feature: surface water layer (ENVO:00002042); material: "saline water (ENVO:00002010), including plankton (ENVO:xxxxxxxx)" | depth 5 m | reverse complement strand
GAGGAGAACTATCCGAAACCAGGGAAAATGATAGTTTCGCTGCGGATTAAATAGCAAGGTTTGGTGAGACTTCAAGCATAAAAACTGACTTTTCTTTCTGAACCAAGAGAAGCGCGCTCATTGAGCCGGCGGTGGGTGGTGGTCCATGCGAGTGCCCTTTGGATAGAGCCGCCGTCGTCCTGCTCGTCGTACTGGTATATCCGCTGAGGCCTCGCAACAGGCCCAGGTATGAGTGCTAAGAAAGCTAAGGCCTAGGGACGACTTGCCTATATAACAGTCCTAAATTAAATCTTTACTGACGATTGGCAAATCGAGTGATCCAAGCAACTTCGGGCACACCGTCTCACGCATCAGAGGCAACAGGCTCTTGAAAGGCATTTATTGGTTTGCTGTCTTAGGTTTGAGCGCGGTGATCGGTAACGAAAATGCCACGAATCTTTAATCTAGTCGTAACAATCAAATAGCACTATAAGTCCCGAGAAGAGCTAGCCCGAGTTCGGGTGTCTTTTGCGGATAGGCTGTTTTGTCCGACGAAGCGTTTGTTTTGCCGTTTTTACGTCAGGCGATATGGCTAGGTAGGCGAAGCTTCGATTATGCGACTGAAAAAACGACAAGCAGAGCGTAAAAGAGAGTGGCGACGGTCGCGACGATGCCCTGTGTTTTGACCTGGCTTTCGGTAGCAACGATTTTTAGAGAAGTAAGCTGTTGATACATGATTTTTGCCTCCTAAACCAAACGACGCGAGTTACAAACTCGGCTTATGTGACAGTTTGATGACAATACTACAAACAGATGACATTTCAAGTGTTTTGTCACAAAAGTGTCATATTTTCACTTTATCCGAGTTACCCGGCCGAATTATCAAGGAGCTCTTGCTACCTGACCTGGCGGGCTTTGCTTTAACTGTGGAGCGGAGAAAGTGAATTATTCTCTTTGCGGCATCTTTATCAGAGGACGGAGTAGAAAATGGAACTAACCACGATTTTGCTGATCTTAGCGATCGGTTTTGGGCTTTATATGGCCTGGGGTATAGGTGCTAATGATGTTGCAAACGCCATGGCAACGTCCGTTGGATCACGGGCGATTACAATCAAGCAAGCAATAATTATCGCGGCTATATTTGAGTTTCTAGGCGCATTTCTCGCCGGAGGTGAGGTCACATCGACGATTCGTAAGGGCATCATTGACTCTAATGCCATTACAGATGCCAATATACTTTTGTACGGCATGCTTGCGGCTTTACTGTCCGCGGCGTTGTGGCTGACAGTAGCGTCTCGTTTTGGTTGGCCGGTATCTACAACGCACTCGATAGTTGGCGCGATCGTCGGATTTGCGCTGGTTGCCGTCGGTACAGATGCCGTGGCTTGGCCGAAGATGGCCCTTATTGCCTCGAGTTGGGTCACTTCGCCTTTGCTTGCTGGAGTAACTGCGTTTCTTCTAATTATGTCTGTCCAGAAGCTGATTTTCGAATCTGACGATCCGGAGGCGCAAACCAGAAAAATAGTCCCGTTTTACATTTTCCTGACCGCTACGGTCATTGGATTGGTGACGTTTTTGAAAGGTCTAAAACACGTGGGTCTTGATATCCCTGGCGGCTTAGCCGTGGCCTTATCTCTTGGTTTTGGTGTGCTCGTTGCGACGGCAGGGGCATTAATGATTCGGCGTATTCCCAGTTCCAGCGGGGACTCCTCTAGCCAAACAATCGAGGACAACATCGAAAAGATATTTGCTCTACTTATGATCGTCACAGCAAGCGCGATGGCGTTTTCTCACGGATCTAACGACGTGGCGAACGCGATTGGTCCAGTGGCTGCCGTCCTGTCTATTATTAATAGCGGCGAAATACAGCAGTCATCGCCGGTTCCCGTTTATGTTTTGTTTGTTGGTGCGGTGGGTATTGTCATCGGGCTGGCTACTTTTGGAGTTCGCGTCATCAAGACTGTAGGAGAAAAGATCACTGAACTCAGGCCTAGCCGAGGGTTCGCTGCGGAACTTGCAGCTGCGTCGACGGTAGTATTAGCCAGCTATACAGGCGTTCCTATTTCGACCACGCATACTCTTGTTGGTGCGGTTCTGGGGGTCGGATTGGCAAGAGGCCTGGCAGCTCTTGATTGGGGAGTTATAAGAAACATTGTTGTGTCGTGGTTAGTTACGCTTCCTGTCGCCGCGGCGCTGTCGTCAACGATTTACCTTGTTCTCCGGTACGCTTTTTCTTGAGTTGAGATCTTAGGTCGTGACGTCGAAATCGCAATAAAAGAGACTGCCCATATTCAGCTTGCTCTCGACTTTTAGCTCTGAGTTGTGTCGCCTAAGCACGTGCTTGACGATCGCTAGACCGAGGCCGGTGCCACCCCTCGTTCGGGAATCTTTCATATCAACTCGGTAAAAGCGTTCCGTTATTCGATCAAGATGCTCTTTGGCTATTCCTAGGCCCTCGTCCTTCACGGTTAATCTTGCTTTGCCGTGCTGCGTTTGGCTCCATGACACAGTAATTTGGGCACCGTCAGGGCTGTAACGAATGGCGTTACTGATTAAATTGATGCAGACCGAGGTAAGTTCAGAAGCGATGCCTTTGATTTTTGCGTCAGTTTCTTTATTTATTACTAACGAGTCTTGTTTTTTAAGTAATCCTTGAACCTCGTTTGATGCATCAACCATTAGCCCCGCCATATTAATTTCATCCATTTCAGGTGGTACCGGGTTGGACTCAAGTTGAGTTAACAAAAGCAAATCTTGAACTAAAGATTCCATCCGAGCGACGGGCGCCGTCAACTTGTCGATAAGAGCTAGTCGAAGATCGATAGGGCTAGTGGGGTCGTTGATTGTTTCAAGATAGCCCTTTACGACAGTAAGCGGAGTCCTCAGTTCATGCGAGACATTCGCGACAAAGCTCTGTCTCATTGTCAGCAATCTATTCTGAGTGGTGATATCTCGGACGATTAACACCTTTGAATCGTTGTCTACCTCAAAAACTCTAAGTTCCAAGGTGGAGTCTTTCTGAACCGGCGATGTGAATTCCAATGGGTCAGATTGAGATTTCGAGCGCAAATAACCGTTTAAAGCATCGCTCTTAACGCAGTCGTCTAGTGTTCTGCCAATTGCCTGCTCGGGTAGGCCAAGTAACGACCAACCCGATTCGTTGACGGCTTCTATTACAAGCCCTTTGTCAACGATAATGACGCCATCGGGAATCACTTCTGCGAAAAGCTCAAGTTCCTTTAACCTGGAGCTCGGATTACGCGTGGTTAGATGTTTCTTAAAATGTGCGTCTTGTTCCATAAGCTAGCGCAGCCAGCAACCTTGCAAGTGGTGGAGTCGACGAGAGTCGCTCAATATTTATAGCTGATATCCAGCATCAGGCGGTTGTAGCTATCCTCTGCATTCGATTCTAGCCCGGTCTGATTAATAAATAACGTGCCTTGAAGCTTAACTTTTTTGCTCAAAGGGTAGCCGGCCTGAAAAATGTGTCCCGAGCCGTCTGTGCCACCACCAATGAAGTCAGAGTCGCTTAAGCCGCCGAACACCGCGTCCGCTTCAAGCCTCTGATAGCTCCAGCCTAGATCCAGTCGAGAAGACTTCAACTTAGCACCCAGCACATAGCCTGAATCTGCGTCATTCGCACCTAGATTGCTAACATGGCTTGCGAAGAGCAGTGCATTGCCACTGATCAATCCATCCATCGGTCGAGCGTATTCAGCAAATATTTCAGCGCTGTTAAAGTCGCTTAAGAGTTCATTGTCTGCAGTTACGCGATTTCCGGCTGGTTCGCTAAACAGCGGTGTTGGGGCAGTGATCGTATAGTAGCCTAGACCGAAGCGGAGAGATTGATCTAAGCCGATCGCTCGCTGGGAGCCAAGCTGAGCCGCGTAAAGAATTGAATCTTCTGTGGAGGAGGATTCCCGCAACCAAGAACCCATCGCATTAAAAAACATGTTCTCGTGCTTGTAAGAAAAACCTAGTCCTTCGGGCCTCAGGTCGCCGTCCCAGACAAGACCACTTCCGCCGACTCTCATTAGGGGGTTTGAAAATTTACCCGCCCGGACGCTTAGCCCATTAAAAGGGGTCTGCCACTGAGCATAGGCTAGGTCTAGAACTACATTTTTGGATGAATTGCCGTTTCCGAGGGTTTGATTTGTGGAAATTGGATCGCTGCTGCCAGATGCGAGCCCAAAAGTAACGGCTATCGTGTCATCAATAGGCTTAGTCGTTGCAAATCGGGCACGAATTCGATGTCTGTGACGCGTAGGTTTGTTTTCTATGGAAAAAGCTTCATGACGGTATCTTAAGTCAGCTTTGTATTTAGTCGGATCCGACTTCACGATAGGCTTTGACGACGGCGCAGCAGCTTCTGCGGCTGTCTCTAGCATTTCTAATCGCAGTTGGAGTAACTCTAACTGCTCTTTTATTTCGCTAATCGTGGAGGTTGTTGTTGCTGCAATAGTTTCTGACACATAAGGGTTTTCATCAGTGGCTAGCGTCGTCGACCACGGCATCGCTAACGTAGATAGAATGAAGAACCCTTTGATTGAAGGAAGATAAACAATGCGCATCTTTTTCGGCACCCCAAAGTTTCAGATTCTTTGAAACTTTGACTGCTTTGTATGACACCGTTATGACGAATCTCGAGGATCGCCAAGAAAATCCCCGATCCGCACAGCGAAGGGTTGCGGATCTTACTTGGTTGGCGCGCTACACCTCGTTTGGCTTCAATAATCTTGGCCATTGAGGCATCGATTGCAAAATGTGTTCGCCGATTTCGTCCACAGACCATGGTTCAGCCATACTGTCTTTCTCCGCAATGACATCTGTTTGCCACGAGAGAAGTGTGGTGCGGTTGCCGCTGACACAAAATTGTCTACCCGTTACTGAACTTGCTTCGTCCGTACATAGCCAGGCCACGGTTGGAGATACTTTTTCCGGAGCCATAGCCTCGGCAAGTTCTGGTGTATCGGGCATCAGATCTTCAGTCATACGTGACAGTGCCGCCGGAGCCAAGACATTTACGGTAATGCCGTATTTCATGCCCTCAAGTGCAAGTACTCGCATAAATCCGGCAAGACCAGCTTTTGCGGCGCCATAGTTTGTTTGGCCAAAGTTACCAATTAGGCCGGAGGTTGAACTGGTCATAATGATGCGCCCACCTTGTCCTTGTTCAAGGAGTGCCGCCCAGACATGCTTACTGGCTAGGTAGGCGCCGCGCAGATGTACGTCGATCACCGCGTCCCACTCGGAGTCGGTCATATTCTTAAATGAGCGGTCGCGCAAAATCCCAGCGTTATTGATCAAAATATCTACGCGCCCAAAGCTGTCCATAGCCGTTTTGACCATCGCCTGTGCAGCGGCGTCGTCGGTGACTGATCCATAGTTTGCGACAGCTTTGCCGCCCGCGGCGATGATTTCTTCGACAACAGCATCGGCCATACTCTGTCCGCTACCAGTCCCGTCCCGCGCGCCGCCAAGATCATTGACCACCACCGACGCGCCCTCGCGTGCTAGCAATAGCGCGTGAGCGCGTCCGAGTCCGCCACCAGCTCCGGTCACTATGGCGACTTTATTGTCGAGATTTCCCATTATTTTTCCCTCAGTCAGTTTTTGATTTTTTAGTAGGAACGCGGCATGTCTAACACATGCTCTGCCACGTAACTCAAGATTAAGTTAGTTGATATCGGGGCGATTTGATAAAGCCGCGTTTCTCTGAACTTCCGTTCGATATGGTATTCCTTGGCAAATGCAAACCCACCGTGAGTTTGCATACAAACGTCCCCAGCATTCCAAGACGCTTCCGACGCGAGCATTTTCGCCATATTGGCCTCGGCGCCACAGGGTAGCCCTGCATCAAACATTTTGGCTGCTTTCTCGACCATTAACCCTGCAGCCTCTACTTGCGTGTAGGCTCGGGCTATCGGAAACTGCACGCCCTGATTGGCGCCGATCGGGCGATTGAAGACTTCTCGGTCCGAGGCGTAAGCAGACGCTTTATCGATGAAATATCGTCCGTCGCCGACGCACTCTGCCGCAATCAGAACTCGCTCGGCGTTCATGCCATCTAGAATTACTTTAAAGCCCTTACCCTCCTGGCCCAGCAGATTCTCTGCGGGTATTGCCAAATCATCGAAGAATAGTTCGCATGAGTGATGGTTAATCATTGACTCGATGGGACGAATGGTTAACCCATTTCCCTCGGCGGCTTTGACGTCGATGATAAAGGTTGACAGGCCGTCAGTTTTTTTCTTCACCTCGCTCTTATCCGATGTGCGTGCCAGTAAGAGCATAAGATCTGAATGCTGAATCCGACTGATCCAGACCTTTTGTCCATTGATAATGTACTGATCGCCCACTTTTTTTGCGGTTGTTTTCAGGCTTGTGGTGTCTGTACCGGTCGTAGGTTCGGTCACGCCAAAGCTCTGCAATCGCAATTCACCGCTGGCTATTTTTGGTAGGTAACGGCTTTTCTGTTCATCACTGCCGTGCCTCAACACTGAACCCATAACGTACATTTGCGCGTGGCAGACCCCTGCGTGCGCGCCGGAACGACAGATCTCCTCCATTACCGCAGACGCTTCAAGTACACCGAGTCCAGCCCCGCCGTATTGCTCCGGGATAAGCACGCCGAGATAGCCCGAGGTAGTGAGTTCGGACACGAATTCGGCGGGATAGCCGTTTTCACGGTCCATCTGCAACCAATAATCTTCACCGAATTTATCGCACAGTTGCCGGACTGCAGCTCTAATTTCGGCTATGTCGTTGTCTGTTTGTTGATCGCCTGCCATACCGCCTCCCTATGCAGTTGATGCTCGATCCATTTACCACCAAGAATGCGCAAAAGCATGGGCTGTGTCTATTGTGTCCGCGTTTGCGTAAATTTCTACACGGGTCATTGCGCTGTGCCTTGACCCGTCAAAGGCCTAATGGGACGATTCAGCGTTTTAAGGGCAGGAGAGTTTTATGAATTTGTCGAAAATGGTTGTTGCAACGCTTGCGTTGGTTAGCCTGTCTGCGAACGCTGCTGACTACAAGGCGCCACGCGGTCCGGGTGGTGTTCATCCAGATCTCAACGGTGTCTGGCAGGCATTAAACAGTGCAAATTACGACATAGAAATGCACACAGCGAGCCACTCTATGCAACTCCGAGAAGGGCCGCATGGTCCCTTACCGGCTGTTAAAACTCTCTATTTGGGGGCCGTGGGTGCGGTCCCGCCTGGATTAGGAGTGGTGGTAGGGGGCAAGATTCCCTACACGCCTGAGGGCCTCGCAAAAAAACAGGAAAATAAAGCCAACTGGATTGATCGGGATCCGGAAGTGAAGTGTTTTTTACCGGGCATTCCTCGAGCCACATACATGCCACAGCCTTTCCAAATCTTTCAAAGCGCTGATTCCGTCTTTATGGCGTATCAATATGCGGGTGCCGTGCGAGAGGTCTATATGCAAGACCCGGGCGAGGCGCCGGTAGACAGTTGGATGGGATGGTCCGCAGGCCGTTGGGAGGGCGATACGCTGGTGGTCGAGGTCACTGGACAATACGACTCCACGTGGTTTGATCGGGCGGGCAACCATCACAGTGACAAAATGAAAGTTACCGAGCGATATACGCCGATGAGCCCTTACCACTTGCAGTACGAGGCGACGATAGAAGACCCGCTTACATTTACGGAACCGTGGACTATTAGCATGCCTCTTTACCGACGCATGGAAGACAACGCGCAGTTGATGGAGTTCCGTTGCGTGGAGTTTGTCGAGGAGTTGATGTACGGCGAATGGAGACGTAATCCGCTGCCGCGAACTATTCAGTGAGGTGCTTGCGGCTGTCGAGCAATTGGCTCAGTGGCACCGGATTGCGAAAATTACTGTCCCTCGTGTTTGCAGGTTTTTCGGTAAGCGGCTACGCATCCGTCGATCTTTCGGGCACATACAACGTTGCAACTCTAACGCCGCTCGAGCGTCCGGCAGTGTTTGGCAATATGCAATTTCTGAGTCGAGAGCAGGCTGAAAAACTTCGGCGCGATGACGCCGCTGCGAAGGCAGAGCGAGGCAACAAAAGTGACCCTGAGCGTGGCGCGCCGCCTTCGGGTGGCGACGGGTCCGCCGGTGCGGCGGGCAATGTAGGCGGCTACAACACCTTTTGGATCGATAACGGCAGCAACGCGTTTCAATTGGATGGCAAATTTCGAACGTCTATTCTGACTCAACCGGAAAACGGTCGACGCCCCGAGCTAACCGCCGAGGCGAAAGTGAAATTTGCTCAAGCACGCCGCAATCGACGTAATAATTCCGGAACCGCGTGGTGGCTTGATGACCGAGGTCTGGGGCCTGGGCCGTACGATGATATGGAACAGCGCCCACTCGCTGAACGCTGCATTCTAGGCTTTGGTCCCGTTGCAGGACCGCCAATGTTTCCCACTCTTTACAATAACTTGAAGCGAATTATTCAAACTGAAGATAGTATTATGATACTCGCCGAGATGGTTCATGATGCACGAATCATTCGCCTCAATAGCGCGCCTAGACCCAGACACATACGCACCTGGTTGGGAGATTCGATCGGTCACTGGGAGGGTGATACCTTAGTTGTGGAAACTAAGAATTTCACTCAACGGCCGGCCTTGTATGGAGCCGACGAAAACCTGCGCGTGATCGAACGTTTTAAGCGCGTCGACGAACAAACCTTAAGTTATAGTTTCGAGGTCACAGACCCCACCGTTTGGACCGCGTCCTGGGGCGGTGAATATCCGTGGCCCGCAACCGAGGAAAAGGTCTACGAATACGCATGTCACGAGGGCAATTATGCCTTGGGCAATATCATGCGAGGTGCACGATTGCTCGAAGCCGAGGCGATATCTCAGTTCGAGTGAGGTTAATTGGGCATGCAAAGCGTGAATGAATGGGTATTATAGGGCGTTGGAAATTGTTTTGCATATGGATGCGACGCGGTATAGGAGATTGTTTTAATGGAACAGAAAAAAGTCAGTCGTCTTGGCAAGTTCGCTATCGGTGTTACCGCTGTTTCGATCGCGGCTGGAGCCATAGCGACCCTTAATGTATCGGCCCATCATGCGTTTGGCGCCGAGTTTGATCCCAACCGACCTCTCATACTGCGCGGTCCGGTCACCAAGGTTGAGTGGGTTAATCCCCACGCGTGGATTCACTTAGAGCACACCACGGAAGAGGGTGAGAAAGAAGTTTGGATGGTAGAGGGCGGTACGCCCAATACGCTGTTGCGGCGTGGTCTGAACAGACGGTCACTGACCCCTGGGACTTACATTATTGTCGATGGCTACCAGTCCAAAGACCGATCTAAGCGGGCCAACGGCCGTGATGTCACCCTTGCAGACGGACGCAAGGTATTCATGGGCTCATCCGGTACCGGCGCACCGCGGGATGGAAGAGACCCAACCGAAAGATAACAGCGGTTGAAATAAATAAAGAGCCGGGCGTGTCCCGGCTTTTTTATTGTGAGGGTGCACTGAGTTTGATGCTGCCATCGCGCTTCATTTGGCGATACAAGTGATTAAAGCCCAAGCCAGAAAGCCCGCAGATGAGTGCAGCTAGCACGAACACCCAAGCGCCGCCGTCGCTTATTCCTCCCCAAGCGGTGTACAGCAGCATTCCTAACAACGGCGCGATTGCGCCACGGACACCGGTCAATGTCACATGAATACCCATATACGCTGAAAGCTGATCGGCGCGTGCGAAGTCATTGTGGCCTAACTGCCAGGCTAGACTGCCCCCACCGCGTGCCAAGCCCATAACAAAACGACTTATAGCGAGCCATAAAATTGAACCGAGGAGCGCGCCAATCAGCGTTAAGGTGAGCGCGAGGACCCAAAGTATGCTCTGGCGCGCTCGAAATTGAGCAACGTGAACGCGATCCAAATAACGCGCCCATAGGGGTAACGACAACAGACTTACCGCGAACGGAATCACCATGGTCAGCGTAATGGAGGTCGCATAAGACGCAGAAAGCTCGCGGGTAATTAGAAAAATCAGCGGTGCTTCGATGAGCATGTTGCCGAAGCCAGCGGCAAACATCGACATCTGGTACTTCGCGAACCTGCGATCATCTCGCAGTATGGTGATAAAGCTCACCGACTGGCGTCTTTGGTTGTTTGCTTCGGATTCTTCACGAATGTGATCAGATTCGCCAAGCACCACAACGCGGCGGAAAAAAGCGATCCCAAGCAAACCGGTCACTACCCCTGCGGCGTACAACCAGGACATACCATCGGGGTAGCGATCGAGAATAGGGCCAATCGCTGATGCAACGATTACTGTGACCAAACTCGCAATCATTTGCAGTTGACCGGTAGCTTGAGCACGGTTGCTGCGCGCGTAATTGAGACTCCAGATAACGCTGCGAACGGTAACGAGTCCGGCGACCAAGATGCGTGAAACGATCATGCTGGCGACCAACACAACGGCCCCAAGATCGTTTATTGGTGCGATCGCGACCGCTAGCACGCATAACAGTATGCCAATCTGCAGTAAGCTTGCGAGGCCTACTTTGGGGCGTCCGGAGGCGATTCGATTCCATGCGAAACTGGACAGGTTAGCGAACATGGGTGCGGCGCTTATAATGGCGAGCGTCAAGGGGCTGACCTGATAAATTTTAGCCGCAATGACGCCGACAACCCCGCCTTCCAACAGCACCAGCGTGATGGGTAGGGCGCACTCGGTTAATTTTTCCGCACGAAAACTGGCCTGCGCAGGCGCTTCCAGCTTTAAGTTAAGCCAGCCCATTGTTTAAGATTTTGATGCGTCGGTGTCGCTGGCTCAGCGATTCGGGCCCCTGTTCATTGGATAAGGCTGCCATCGTTCTAATGCCGCTCTTGGCAGTACCGTCGGGTTTACGCAGCTCATGGGCCACTTGTTTTGTAACACCAAGGCGACTTCTCTGCCAACCCGCCGCCGCGTTTCTGGGCGCATGCGAGTTGTAGCGGATGCCACATGGGGGCTAATCAATACACTGTCGTGGCGCAACAATGGATTGTCGGGCTCCGGTGGCTCTTGTTCCAGTACATCGAGTCCGGCTGCTGCAATTGTGCCGGTGTTAAGCGCGTCGATTAAGGCTGTCTCATCGATTAGCGGACCACGAGCGGTATTGATGATGACCGCATGCGGTTGCATAAGCGCAAGCGTTTTGGCGTTGACGGCGTGGTGGGTTTCGTCGTTGTGGGGCGCGTGTAGTGACAGGTAGTCCGATCTTTCAAACAGTTCGTTATTGCTCACAGGCTCGACGCCGGCCTCGGAGAGGGTTAATTCACTAACGTACGGGTCATGCGCGATTACCCGCATGCCGAAAGCCTGTGCGCGTCTTGCAGTACAACGAGCGACGTTGCCGAACGCCAGTAAACCCAGTGTCTGACCCATCAAGCGTGGAATGTGGTTCAGTAACGGTCGGCCTGACCACCATTGTCCGTCTGCCGCCATTTGCGCCATGGTTTTCATGCGGCGCGCGCTCGCTAACAGCAGCATCATCGCGTGGTCTGCAACTTCCTCAATGAACACGTCTGGAACATTAGTGACAACGATTCCGGCCTCTGTTGCGGCTTCGATGTCTACCATGTCAACACCGACACTGCCTACGCCGATAACCACGCACTTTTTCAATTTACTTATGAGTTCCGCATCGATACGAAAACCCCAAGAGGTGATGATGGCGTCCATGTCTTTAACACCTTCGGCAAACTCTTCAGGGCTGGCCGCATCTATTTCGATGATTTCTGCCAGCGACTCAAGAGCTTCCAATTCCAGGGCGTAACGGATCTTTACTGCTTCTGGGTTCGCCTGACGTGGCAACTGAATGCCGATTTTCTTCTTTTCCACCGTTCCTCCGCTTTGCCTATCGACTGCTACTCCCGAGTATTTTTGCATGCGCCAAGGGTGCTGTCATTGACCACACCTGAATAATGCACGGTGCAGAGATTCGTATCGGAATTCGCGGCCGCAACGGTTAGGCTTAAGGGGTCTTGTCACTATGCGGAAAGGGATGACTGAAGAATTTACGATGGCATATTTTCTGCCTTGGCTGCTGCTGGCCGCAATTGCTGGTGGCGCTTTGGGTTGGGCTTGGCGTCATTTCACTGGAGTCTCCAAATGGACACAAAAGCTGGAGCAAGCCCACGCGCAAGGCGTTGTTGAAGCGGCTACGGAAACCGCTTTATTGAAAGAGCAACACGCGGCACAAGTGTCCGATATTTCCCAGCGTAACGCCGCATTAACCGCTCAAACTGAAATACAAGGCCAGCAGTTAGCGGAGCAAGCCCAGCAGCTGCAGCAGGCCGACGAGCGTCTGACAAAATACCAAACGGACTTTGCTGCTGCGCAGGCGCGCATGAGCGAAATGCAGAAAGGTTTTGCTGAGAAAGAGGCGGTATTTGCGCACAACAGTGCGCTACTGAAAAAAGAGTTTGAGCTGTTGGCTAAACAAGTCCTCGATCAACAGGAGACCAAGCAACAACAGAGTCTGCAGCTCATGCTAAAACCGTTTCGCGAGCAAATTGGCGAGTTCAAGCAGCGGGTTGAAGACGTGCACAAGAGTGACGTTAAAGAGCGCGCCTCGTTGCTCACCGAAATGCAAAACCTGCAGAAAGCCAGTGAACGTATCAATACGGAAACGGAAAATTTGACCCGGGCGTTAAAGGGCGACAAGAAACTGCAAGGTAATTGGGGTGAACTGGTGCTGGAACGAGTTCTAGAAGAGTCGGGGCTGCGCAAGGATCACGAATATTTCTTGCAATTTTCTGCTCGTGATGAAGACGGGCAACTGAAACGACCGGATGTACTCATTCGACTGCCTGAAGGCAAAGACGTGATTATTGACGCAAAGGTAACGCTTAGTGCCTATGAGCGCGCGCTGGCGAGCGATGATGAGGAGCAACGCGAGGTGCTGTTACGGCAACACCTTTTAGACCTGCGGAACCAAATTAAGCGTCTGAGCGGCCAAGATTACGATCAGCTACCGGATGTTCGCTCCTTGGACTTCGTGTTGCTGTTTGTGCCTATAGAATCTGCCTTTAGTGTGGCTATGGAAATGGACCCCGGCATGTTCACGGCGGCTTTTGAACAACGAATTATGCTCGTGAGCCCAACCACGTTGATGTTAGCGTTGCGCATCATCAACAACTTATGGCGAGTCGAGAAACAAAATAAGAATGCTTTGGAAATAGCGCAACGAGCGGGAGCTATGTACGACAAGCTCGCCGGGGTGGTTGAAGAGGTCGACAAGCTCGGCAAGCAGTTGACAACAGTGCAGGGCACTTACGACAACGTGCATGCGCGGTTGGCCACGGGCAAGGGAAATTTAGTGCGGCAAGTTGAGACCATCAAAGGTTTAGGTGCAAATACCAAGAAAACCATTGCAACGTCGCTACTTGAGAACGCGCAAGACAATGATTGATCGAATAGCGACAACAAACAGTTTTCGCGAAGCTCGTGGTAGTGGATGCGCTCGCCGTTGACCGAAACTTCTAATCTTTTGCAGCCACACCAACCAGCGCCCGCAGACTATTATCAGAACAATCTGCAACATGCGTTCGAGTTTGTCCTGAGTCGCTACGCCGATATGCTCTGTGCAGCACATAGTCACAGCCTGTCGCAATTTCTTGCGGCCAGCGCGGACGCACAGCGCTTGCTGGCCCGACTACTGATTCGCAAAGGACCCTATTTCCTGCGCACTTCGCTGCACTACGCGGAAGTCGCCGAACTCGATGCGGCCGTCTCGGAACTGCATCAGCGCGGTTTAATTTCCCTCAACCCCGGCGCTGCAGATCGATTGATGGCGCTCTATACCAAATCGGAACTGTGTGAGTGTTTTAACGTACCTACATCGATAAGGAAATCGACGAAAAGCCTGATCGGCGAATATGTGTTGAGTCGTTACGCTGATGAGCAAATCGCAAAACGACTGGCAGCATTGCGCCCGTGGATCCGCTTGCGTGCGCAGAGATATTGGCAATTAACGCAGCTGTTGTTTTTCGGCAACGCGAATCAGAATTGGTCGACGTTTGTGCGCAAAGACTTAGGTCAGATCCGCTACGAGGCGTTGCCGCTTACCCAGCCGCAGTACAATGATGTGCGGTCCTTAAATGCTTATTTGTTGGGGCAGAATCTACATGGTCTGTGCTATCGGTTGGATGAATATCCGCAACTTGCGTCGGCTCTTTATAAAGCGCTTGAGAACTCTTTAACGCCGGAGACGCCCGAGGATCGATTGCAACGCTGTGCTTTGCTGTTAGGCCAATGGGCTGAACGTAACTCCAAGTTTGACCTCGCGCTGTGCGTTTATGAGCTAACAGATAAACCCCCCGCAAGGGAGCGTCGAGCGAGAATTTTGCGGCGTTTAAAATACCCAGAGGCGGCGGAGTTACTGCGTCAGGAGATGCTTAGCGCGCCGCTGTCAGCAAAAGAACAAGTATTTGCCGAGCGTTTTGGCCGCAGGGGCGCAGGTTTTCAGCCCAAAGTTACGGAACTGCGCATTAACGCGCCCTACGAGTCGATTGAAGAATACGCTCTGACAACGCTAATTGCCGACGGCGGTTGGGGGATACACTGCGAAAACACATTATTTAAATCGCTAACGGGATTACTGTATTGGCCAGTAATTTTTGCGGATGTAGAAGATGCGTTTACCAACCCTTTTCAGTCTGCTCCCCATGACCTAACCAGCGAAGACTTTTGCTTTCGGCGGCGAGCTCTGCTGCAGCAGCACGAACAGTGGCTGCAAGATGACTTTGTGTTGGCAGAATTTCTGCAAGCTACCTACGACGCGAAAATTGGCACAGCAAATCGTCTGGTGAATTGGTCCTTGTTTGAAACGATTCCGATAGCGCAGTGGCTCGAGGCTTTACCCATCGGTGCCATTCGGCGCCTGTGCTATTTTTTGATCCGTAATCTTGCAGATTATCGCAGCGGTTTCCCGGACCTGTTCGTATGCTATGGCTCAAACAACTACGAATTTGTTGAGGTGAAAGGGCCCAATGATCAGTTACAGCCGCAACAACGCGCATGGTTTAAAGTACTGGAGGGGTTGGCGTTGCCCGCCAGAATACTCAAGCTAAGGCTTTGATGATGCAGCGTCTGGCGGTGCGGCAATTGGCGGAATTTATATTTCGGCAGGGCGACTTGCACCCGAACCGGCAAAGTCGTGCGGTCGAGGCTCAGGAAGGCATCGAATGCCAACAACGGATTCAGGCCTCGCGCAAACAGCGCTCAGAAAAATTTGAAGCGGAGGTCAGCGTCCATGTCGACGTCTCGATAGACGGCGTGGCGACACGACTTGCGGGCCGTATAGACGGGCTTTTGCGTAATAAGCAGGGTCTGCTACGAGTCGAAGAATATAAAACCACGCGCGAAGTAGCGGTCGCTTTAAATCCGGTTGATTGGGGACAATGTCTGATTTATGGGGCGTTGCTCAGCGAGCAGGAATCGCTAAGCGCGATCGAACTCGCGGTAGTTTACGTTCATCCAGATTCCCTAGCCGAACAGGTATTCGAATCTTCGGTGTGCGCCAAAGCTGCACAGTTGAGTTTGGCATTGGCGTTGCTTTGTTATGAAGTTAGGTTGCGCAGACATCGGTTGCGATGTGAGCGGCGTAGGGAATGGATGCGTGCACGGGAATTTCCGTTTGCGCAATTTCGCGCTGCTCAACGGGCCATGGCGCAGCAGGTCTATCAATCGCTGCGCGCCGGCGAGCACTTGCTGTTGGAGGCGCCGACAGGTTCGGGTAAAAGCATGGCGACCATTTATCCTGCGTTAAAGCTAATGCAGCCTGGCCAGAAACTGTTCTTCCTCACCAATAGGACCACAGGTGCAGAAGCGGCTTTGAACAGTCTGCGGTTGATCGCGGATTCGTCACGCCAAATCAGCGTTGTGCAACTCACAGCTCGAGAAAAAATTTGCCAAAACCAGGGCGTGCCCTGTGATCCGCAAACGTGCCCAGGTTGCAAAAATTACTACGCGAGGGCGCCGCATGCGATCAACCGATTGCTGGAGTGCGGCATTGCCGATCGCTTAGCGCTACAGCAGGTAGCCGATGAATTCACTGTTTGCCCTTTTGAACTGAGCTTAGATCTTGCGCTTTGGGCGGACGTGATTATCGGCGACTACAATTATCTATTTGACCCGTTTGTAAAGCTGCAACGATTCTCGGACGCGTCCAATCACCTTTTATTGATTGATGAGGCTCATCAGCTCAGCAGTCGTGTGACTTTAATGCTCGGTGCAGAATTCGCGTTGAACGCACACTCGGAGCTGTTGGAATCGCCAAGCGATGACTTTAGTGCCGCCGCGCATGACGTGTTCGATGCGGTTCGCGCGCTGTCATCAGGATCCAGTACGGCGCTCAGTCGTGTGATCGAGCGGCCATTGCAACTTGAAGCCGCAGCCGAGCGTCTGATTCAGCGAGTCGACAGCTTGCAGTTATTCGAGACACTCGATAGCGAGGCGCAGGATCTTTACTTCGCCTGCATCCGCTGGGTGCGCAGCTTAGAGTGGTTTCAACCGGCGCGATATCAGCACCTGAGCATTGAGAGCGAACAAGGCTGCTCGATTCAACGGCTGTGTCTGGATTCAGCTGATTACATCAATGACGTTCTAGATTCCCACGCCGCCACTGTGCGTTTATCTGCAACGGTCTCGCCGTTCGCGTTATATCAACGCCTGCACGGCTGTCCGGGCCAGCGCAGCGCACGCGCCACCTCCCCATTTGGGATCGCGCAAAGTGCGGTCATGATCGTGCGCGACATTCCCACTTACTTTCGGCAGCGCGGGAGCAGCCTGCCGAAATTAAGTGAGTTAATAAATATGTTAGTTGAGGCTCGACCGGGGCGCTATCTGATTGCTTTTGCGTCTTACACCTATCTCCAAGCGTTTGCAGAGCAACATAACGCCCTAGGGCATGTCTTTCGCCAGCAACGAAGCGGGGAACGCGCTGAGGAGCTGCAGCAACACAAGCAGTTCATTGTCGACCAGCCGTCGGTCGTCTTTGGCGTGGTCATGGGCGGCAGTTTTAGCGAGTCCGTTGAATTTGGTGAAGGTCAATTGTCAGGCGTTATCGTTGTTGGCATAGGTTTGCCACCACCGTCGCTGCAGGGGGATTTAACCGCGCAGTATTTTGATGAAAACGAGGGCAAAGGCTGGGGTCAGATGGTGGCTTATACGCAACCTGCGCTGACCAAGGCGATTCAAATGGCCGGACGACTGCTGCGGTCGGAGCAGGATCGAGGTGTAATCTGCTTGGTCGACGAGCGTTTCTTACAACCGCAAATCCAAGGATTTATGCCAGCGCACTGGAGCACCAAGAGCCTTACGTTGCGACAGGTTAAATCAGCAGTGAATGACTTTTGGCGCGTGATATAGTGCAAGCCTCTAATAATCTTGTTCTATGATCCGACGTACTAAAATCATCTGCACTATCGGCCCGGCCACCACCAGTTTTCAGGCGCTCAAAGAGCTTTATGAAGCTGGAATGAATGTGGTGAGACTGAATATGTCGCACGCTGATCACGCGACCTCGTTGAAGATCATTAACTGGATAAAAACCTTAAACCGGCAAATCCCGTACCCAATACCGATTTTGCTCGACACCCAGGGGCCGGAAATTCGTACGGGTGTGCTGGCGAATCCAATGCAGCTCAATACTGGTGACGTGGTTACACTCAGCGTTCGCGACTCCGACTTGGTCGAGCAAAAATCCATACAGGTTAATTACAGTGAACTTGTGGATGTGGTCGATGTGGGACGCATTATTACGGTTGATAACGGTTTAATGAATTTCAAAGTGCTGCAAAAGAAAGCACATCAATTGACCTGTGAGGTCATTGATGGCGGCACCTTGGGAAGTCGCAAACACGTGAATTTGCCCGGGGTTCGGGTGAATCTGCCCGCGATAACAGCGAAAGACAAAATCGACATAGAATTCGGATTAGCCAACGATGTGGATTTCATCGCTTTGTCGTTTGTGCGTAGCGCTGACGATGTGGCCCAGTTAAGACAATTGCTCGGCAAGAAACGGCAGTCGATTAAAGTCATCGCGAAAATTGAGGACCGGGAAGGGGTAAAGAATATCCACGACATCGTCGCTTTGTCGGACGGCATTATGGTCGCGCGCGGCGACCTAGGTATCGAGACAGACATCACCGATTTACCGAATATTCAACGTCGGTTGGTACATGCAAGTGCTAAGGGTGGCGTGCGCTGTATTGTGGCCACCCATCTGCTGGAATCCATGATCGAGAATCCGATACCAACACGCGCGGAGGTGACAGATGTGGCGAATGCAATCTACGAAGGGGTAGATGCGGTGATGCTCTCTGGCGAGACCAGTGTTGGCAACTATCCGGTCCGCTGTGTAGAGCAACTCGATAAAATTGCCAAAAATGCAGAGCGATTCCCCGGCCTGGGTTACGAAAAGGCGTTAACGGTGAATGTCGACAAACAGCATGTAGCTGTGCACGCGGTGGCTCTAGCCGAGTCGCTTAACGCCAAGGGTATTGTCGTCATTACCCGTCGCGGTCTTACCGCAGATTTTGTAACCAGTGCACGTCCGCATACGGTACCGGTATTTGCATTTACGAATAACAGTCAAACCCGCCGACGATTGGCCTTAAACCGCGCTGTACGTGCCCATCGAATTGCCTTCAGCAGCGACCCGGAAAAGACACTGCAACGCGCATTCGACTTGCTGCGAGAGCGGGAGGGCTTGAGCGAGGCCTGCAAATTAGTGGTGATCTCAGACGTGCTGGCGAATCAACCCACCGAAGCCATTCAGATTCGCAATCTCATCTGCAGCGGCTGAGCGGCTAGAGGCTGCTCAACATTCGTGCAGCTGCCAACAGCAACATCAGTGCAAACAGTCTTTTTAGCATAGTCGCGGGCACACGTTGCGCGAATCGCACCCCAACAGGCGCGGCGATAATTGCGCCGGCAATTATCGGCAATACGGCCTCAAGATCTATCCAGCCCAACATCACTATTGCGTCTGTGGGCTGATCCCAGAATCCGTAAGACAGTGCACCGAAGAGCGCCAGAGGAACCCCCAGTACGCTCGCTGTGGCTGTTGCCTGATGCGGTGCAACATTGAAGTAAGTGAGAGTCGGCACCAAAATATTACCGCCGGCGATACCCACCAGCGCGGAGACACAACCTACTGCTGCACCGATTACGGAGGCCAGCCCGGTTCCTGGTAATTGCCTGTGAGGCGCGGGTTTCCACTGCAGGAACATAACCGCGGCAACCGCAAGGAGAAATAATCCGAAGAACGTTTTTAAAAAAGCCATAGGCAGCAGTGGCGCCAAATAGCCTGCTAATGGGCTGCCGATAACGAGTGCTGGGAGTAAGCGCCGTACCGCCAAAGCATTCACTCGTCCAGCGCGAACCTGCGTAATTGCCGCGCTCGCGGTGGTAAAGACAATGCATGCCAACGAAGTAGCCACCGCAACGATCAGTGTGTTTTCCGGGCCATGGCGGTTAAGTTCCGCAAAATACAGCGCCAACGCGGGAACGATCACTATACCTCCGCCTATGCCCAGCAATCCCGCCAGAAAGCCACTGGTCAAACCTAGGCAAAGACAGAGCGCTATAAAGAATATTGTTTCCACGCAGGCTGTTTTTTCCGTTTACTCTCGGACAACATAAAGCACTCGAATCCCGAAGAGCAACATGGAAGTTTTAAGAACTAATTTATTTTTACTGATTCTCGTTTACGCAGCGGCTGCCACTGGTGCCGAGGTGACGTTGGCAAATGGCGATCGCTATATCGGCGATGTCGTTGATGGCGTATTGAGCGGCAACGGCACTTACATCTGGGCCGCTGGTGACCGTTACGAAGGGTACTTCGTAAATGACCAACCCGATGGCTCGGGTGTTTATAAGTGGGTCGACGGTCGTGTCTACAAGGGCGAGTTTGAGAAAGGCGTCCGTCAAGGCCAAGGCCAGCTTCAATGGGCCAATGGTGACTTTTATGAGGGCGCCTTCGCGGCAAATGCTATGCACGGGTTGGGGCGCTTCGTTTGGGCAAATAAAGACCGCTATCAGGGTGAATTCAAAGAGAATAAGCGCGTGGGTCGAGGCGCGATGGTGTGGCACACCGGCCAAGCTTATGACGGCCTTTTTCGCGATGGCCTTATGCACGGACAGGGACACTTAAAGTACGTTGACGGCAGAGAGTATATTGGAGCCTTCGTGGCCGGCGTTAAGAGCGGTGAGGGTACTTTCAACTGGCCGAACGGCAATCGCTACGTGGGATCATTTGTGACTGACCAGCGCTCCGGTGGCGGGGTTTTTTTGTGGCGGGACGGCACCGTCTATCGGGGACAGTTTATTGCTAATAAACAGCACGGTTATGGTGTCAAAGAGCAGCCCAATAATGTGTCGGAACTACAGGTTTGGCGCGATGGCGAAATCGTCAGCTCGACACGGATCGAAGAAAATCAATACTGTGCGCTGCAATATTTAGAGCGGGCTTGGATGTTCTCCGCCGAGTCATGCATCAATGGGCTGGCCCATGGAAGAGGCGTTGCTGTGAGTTTGGATGGGGACTTTGTTGTCAAAGACGGGCGCTTTGTTTTGGGACAATTCGTCGCCGGTGAACTAGTAGAGATACCGACAAAGATCTCGCGCGCTGAGACGGTCCAGAACGATGGCTAGCGAGTTACGGCTTTCCGGTTTCACGTTGACCAAAACATTGCGCGACTCCGACGAGGCAGTGGTTGTCTTGGGCTATCAACAGGCGCTGAACAAGCGTTGTTTCATTCGAGCCGCGAGGTCGCCGGAAAGTCTGTCTTTAATGCAAACTGAAATCAACGTGCTTAAAGACATTGAGCACGATAACGCGCCCCAGCTTATCGATCACGGACAGCAGGGGCCGTGGCACTACAGCGCGGTCGAGTACATCAGTCAGGGTCGCTTAGCTGATCTTTTGCAGCAGGGACTGCCGCTCAAGCGGGTGATACAAATAATCAGAGACGTGGCGTTTGGTTTGCAGCAATTGCATGCGGCCGGCTTTACCCATAATTCGTTGTCGGCAGACCGAATACTCTTTCGCAGCGATGGCGGCGCCGTGCTCACGGGTTATCAGTGGTGTACAAAGCTGGACTCTCAAGAACAGCAATCTAATGCCTTAACTGACCGGTTCGCTCTTTCTGGCTGCTGCAGCCCGGAACTGCTGCGGGGGCAACAGAGTCGGGCGGCAAGCGACTACTTCAGCCTGGGTGCGGTTCTATATCAGGTATTAGTTGGCGAGCCGCCTTTTTTGGGTGGTTCTCGGACCGAGTTGTATGAACAAATCACGCAGCGGCCGTTGCCAGCGTTGCCGCAGCAGTTTGCGTTTATCCGGCCATTGTTGGAACGTTTACTTAATGCTCACCCAGAGCAAAGAATCGACAGTTATGAGACGCTTTCGCTGTGCCTAGATGAACTCGCTGCAGGTCAGGATTGGCCCGCGATTATGCTGCGCAGTGACGATATCGCCAGCCAAGAAGTGCGCGTTCTCGGCGGTAATTTATTGGCCACAGGCGGCGACGGCCGTCCCAGTAAGAGGACACTGCGGCGTAAACGCCGGCAACGGCGCACCGCTATCGGTTTTGCCGTTATGGCATCCCTGCTGTTGGTTATTGGCGTAGGTTACATTATTCAGCCGTCGCGGTTGCTCAGCGTCGATGCACTCGCGGCCTCTCTGGGGTTAGCCGAAGACCCGGAGCTCGTCAGTGCTTGGGATAAAGCGCAGGCGTTGCGGCAGGATCCTAATCAAGGTCTGACGAGCATAGCTGCGGCCTACCAAGAAGTACTGGTGTTGGATCCGGAATATCGGCCGGCGCGCGAGGCGATGTCTGCGCTGATAGCGGAATGGAAGCAAGATATCTCCGGCGCGCTTGTTAA
>TARA_B100000963_G_scaffold322335_1_pt1 | contig 21871 bp, 24 predicted proteins | sample TARA_B100000963 | Tara Oceans TARA_B100000963 (sample SAMEA2622097) | marine metagenome | biome: marine biome (ENVO:00000447); feature: surface water layer (ENVO:00002042); material: "saline water (ENVO:00002010), including plankton (ENVO:xxxxxxxx)" | depth 5 m | reverse complement strand
GACAATACCATTGAAACCATCCATAGGGATCTTGTTCTACGATCCAACCCGAGTTTTCCCAAGCTTCTAAGGAAGACCCACATTTCACTTTGTATTTATTGAGTTTTTTGTTGTAGGTAGAGGAAGTCACTTGTGTCTTCATATCTAATCCTTTGAACCAATCCTTGGGTAAGCCTCGCATAGCCTCACTCGGAGTGTACTGTTTTCCGGTGATTGACGAGCTTATCGGTCTAAAATACGTTCCACCGAAAGCTCCTAGACGAAACACTTGTTTCGGCGATTTATTGGGTTTGAATTGTTTATGAATATCTTTCGCAGTTTGAGAACGACGTTTCATTATATACTATAAGATTATATTTTATGCAAACGTTCCGCCTCCATCCATAAAGAAATCTGGATTGATGGGTAGGGGTTCTGTGGATTGGTAAAAGCGTGTTCGGTCTAAATAGGCGTTGGAACTGTAACCGGCACGTGAGTAATCATAGGTTCTACTGGTTTCATCCAAAGTATTCATTATTTCAGGATGTCTTTGAGGACAAAAAGGAATTCCTAATAAATGACTGCGTTCTGTATTGAGTGTAGAGGGAGGTAACGTAACATAGCGCATATCAACGGTTTCTCTGTTTTGAGCCGCGTCTTGTATTTCACACGTGTGAAAGGCCGTAGTACTCGGTTCATTGGTACAGAGACCTTTGGCTGCCATAGCCTGGAAAGCGTTATCATCTAAATAATTGCTTTCTTCCATAGCCTGAATCGCTTGGTCCAATGTTTCTTCCTCTACTGTTTCTTGGCCAGCCTCTTGGCCAGCCTCTTGGCCAGCCTCTTGGCCAGCCTCTTGGTCAGCCTCTTGGCCAGCCTCTTGGTCAGCCTCTTGGCCAGCCTCTTGTTCATCAAATCCTTCAATCTGTAATCCACAGCGACAAATCACGAGTGCAACTAGGATCAACACAACTATTTGTACTAATTCTAAATCCATATATATAGTCAGTTATTTAAATTTAACGATAGGTATTTAAACAAGACGCTAGCTATTAGTATAAATGGCGATGCACTCCGATATGGATATCTTGATGGATATGATGCCTGATGAAACGATTGCCTATGATACAATTGAACCGGGAAAAACCAATGAGTATTACCAAGGATATGCCGAACATATCTTGAAATCAATGAATACAAACGATACAACGGAACCTTATTTTCATTTTGTGTACACGATTTTGAAAGATTACTCTAAATTAACCGATCAACAAAAAGAGATCATACAAACAACTCTAGGTATTCAGCCTAAAATAGTTGAAAAGATTGTGATAAAAGAGAAAGTCGTATATAAACAAGCGAAAAAGGCACGTCTAAATACCTATGATGATTATTAAATTATATTTACTAACTATAATGTGGTTTCGCAGAAAAGATATACAATTCCACGCGTCTATTGTTGAACCATCTATTAGAGGATATGTATTACCTCATGCTAGCACAGCTCATACCGGTAAAATTATTAGTCATACACTTCGGTTTAAACCTAAATTTAAATTTAAAAAAGTTTGTATACTTTATTATCCTGTTTCCGCTAAGCACAATGTTCTAGGCAAACATTATCATGAATATTATGTTCCTATGAAATGTCTAAAACATTTCATAAATAATAAATGGAACATGAATAAGATATCTTTTTTGGGTATAAATTTACGAGATAGTCTACCATCAAAAATAAATCTATCAGATACACTAATTATAGTATCTGCTGACTTCTCACATTTCTTACCTATGCAAAAAGCAATTACCTTAGAAAATAAAGCGGCTCATTCCCTTATGTTTAAACAACATAAGAAATCAAACTATATCAATATTGTGGATCATATTCTACAATTTAAAACACTCCATAAAATTATTCCAAGGGATTGGTATTTACAGTGGATCGGACGAACACGTAGCTTAGGAAATAAAGCTGTAGGTTATTTATCTTTTTTTATTAAACAACCACCTACATTTAAAGAACCGAATGGTATGTTTGTGACTTGTTATGATAGTAATATGAACTCTCGCGAGTGTTTGGGTGAATGGTTTACAAATAAAAAATGGACTCAAACAATAGAGGATAAATTAATACAAAAAGTAATTAGTCAAGGTCAACTATATAGTCGTTTGACTGGAGGGCTAAATAAACATATACCCATTAAATTTTATACAATAACCTATCTTTATAAAGATTATAAAAAAATGATAAGAGGATATCACGGAATTAAATCGAAAGCGTTCTATCTACCCGAGGTATTATTAGAACACACTTACCCTAATGGGAGATGGATACAGTCAGAAGATACTGAGTGGTATGAGGGTCGTTTTATGATTAAAAATACATTAGAAAAATTATCTATTAAATCAGGAATAGATACACCGAATAAAGAATATGAATTATATAGATGTGAAGTGAAGCATATTAAAATTTGATTTAAAAGATATACACGTACTAGTAATAAACTAAACTTATGTTGACACGCAATGGATACAAGATTAAAAAAAATGAGTTGACAAAAGAACAATCGGCTAAATTAGTGAAAGATTTGACTGCGAAGCCTCGTATGGTACCTGGATTTGGTCCTCCGGGAAAACAACAACAAATTGAATATCCTGTCTTTATGGAAAGTAAGACGAGTTATTATGTTCCTAGATTTTACGGTGAGAAAACCTATGGTAAGATGACTACCGATACGATAAGCGATGGATTACCCATCCAAGTTCCTTTCAATGGATCTCTTAGACCTGAGCAAGTTCCCATTCAACAAATTTATCTAGATCAACAGGGAGGCGGTATTATCTCCTTAAAGTGTGGGGGAGGTAAAACTGTTTTGGCTCTCTCAATTATCGCGGCATTGCAACGAAAGACAATTGTTCTTGTTCACAAAGATTTTCTTATGACTCAATGGAGAGATCGTATCCAAGAGTTTTTACCCAATGCCAAAATAGGAAAAATACAACAAGATACAATTGATGTAGACGGTAAAGACATCGTGTTAGCGATGGTACAAAGTGTTTCGGTAAAAGAGTATCCTAAGGAAGTCTTTGATCAATTTGGGTTTGCGGTGTTTGACGAGTGTCATCATTTGGGAGCGGAGGTATTTTTCAAATGTATGAGAAAAGTCGCATCCAAATATATGTTAGGTTTATCGGCTACACCCAAGAGAAAAGATGGATTGCAGTGGGTCTTTGAATCATTCATCGGTCCTATAGTGTATATGACTAAAGATGTGGTGACGGAGGGCGTTGAGGTGAATGTGATGGATTATTATTCAGATGAAGAACCGTATTGCAATCCGTGTTTGAATTATATGGGGAAACCGGTATTACCCCGAGTAATCAATAATATTTGTGATCATTGGCCTAGAACTCAGATGATTCTCAAGTTATGTCAAACCAACTATGAAATGGGGCGTAAAGTGATTATTCTGAGTGACAGACGGAATCATTTGGATGTTATGTTGGCGTGGTTGCTCCAAGCAGGAATACCGAGTGGGTTGTATGTGGGAGGTATGAAACCCTTTGATTTACACGAATCTCAAGAAAAAGATGTCATTTTAGGAACCTTTTCTATGGCGGCCGAAGGAATGGATATACCGAAGCTCAATACCATTATTTTAGCCAGTCCTAAGAGCGATGTGGTTCAGGCTGTCGGAAGAATAATGAGGGAAAAAGCCACTGTTCGTAAGTTTCATCCGTTAATTATTGATATCAATGACACGCATTCTAATTTCCAAACTTTCAAACGACAATGTCAAAAACGAATCACCTTTTACAAACAACAAAAATATAAAATACTCTTGCATAGGACAGACGGTACTGTAGAAGAATACAAAAAAACTAGAAAACCCAAAGTTCAGAAGGGAGTTTGTTTGATAGAGGATTAACGAGTTAATTGGAAAAAATATACATCTATATATAATGCCTCGGAAGGTACAAAAGAACAAAACGAAAAGACGTGTGAAACATCGGTCTAGACGACATAAGACTAGACGAAGTAAAACGAGTAAGCATAAAGTTAGCCAACGTAAAGCTAACAAACGTAAATCAAGAAACAAGAATCAACTCATTATAGATAATCGATATAGAGTTATTAAACGATTATCTAAGCGTGAGTATAAAGGGGGGAATCCTGAATGGTGGGATAGAGTGAAGCGGACTTGTGGATTCGGTTTTCAACTTCCGGAAAGTATCCCCTATAAATTTATAAATAAACTAGGTCAAGGGAGTCAGGGTGATGTTTATTTAGTAGAGGATATAGAATACGGTGAACAGAGGGCTATGAAAGTAGGACCTTCAAACTATATTGACCACGAATATGCCATTATACGGCGTATGATGGATGAATTGCCTCGTTCTAATAGTGGTATTAAGCTAGTTGGAGTGTATCGTACCGGAGTATATAACGATCCCTGTAACGAGAGGTTAGAGAAATACCTTATTATGGACTATATATCCGGCGCGGATTTATTTACTAGAATAAATGAAAGAAACCTAGATATAACCGAAATGGTGAGAGTTATGTATCAGATTACAAGGGTCGTAGATATGATGCATTCTATGTCACCTCCTATATATCATCGCGATATTAAATCAGAAAATATTATGGTAACATCCGATGGAGATGCCTATTTGATTGATTTCGGATTTGCTATACAAACGGAAGTTCCCCCTAAAAATGTTAATACGAGTGAATATAGTCCTATGGAATATTTTATCAAAGATTATTCACTTTTACCTGAAGGAAAATTACAAAATGTGTATACGTTCGAGTTTAGTGGAGATATGATTGACCACGATTTATATGGTATTGCAGCTTGTATGATTGATTATTGTAGTGTTATTCTATGTGGAGTTCCTATACTCTTTCGGACAATAACGGATAATTATGTTACCGATGATAATCAAATATCAAAACACACCTGGAAATTTTTAGATATAGATGCTATACACAAATATTTTAATCAACGGAATGTTCGTTTGTATGAATACTTGGGAGAAAACCACCCTTTTGTACGATTGATTCAAAGCCTAGTTAACCAATCACCTGTAATTTTTTATCTTGATAGGGTAGAGTATTTTTGTAGGGATAGGGGTCCAGACGAACAGATAACTATGAGTGGTCCAGCTATAACTACTATAGGTCAACTATTAAAGGTCTTTAATGATTATTTTAGTCAATCAGATATGTAAAAAAATATACATCTATATATAATGCCTACGGGGATACGAAGACACAAATCAAAAAGAAGTATGAAACATAGGTCTAAACGACGTAAAGCTAGTCAACGTAAAGCTAGTCAACGTAAAGCTAGTCAACGTAAAGCTAGACGAAGTAAATCAAGAAACAAGAATCAACTCATTATAGATAATCAATACAGAGTTATCAAACGATTACATACGAGAAAATATAGAGGAGGTAATCCTGGTTTTTTTGGAATGTTTACGGGGACGTGTGAACCAGGTGATACTGAATGTGAAACACGTAAGCCATACAAGAATTTAGCTAATTTAGGGGACGGTTCCCAGGGTACAGTTGATTTAGTAGAAGATACGGAAGGTAACGATAGGGTTATGAAAACCAGTACTGTCAAACGACATATTGATAATGAATATGACATTATGCAAAGTATGATGGCTAAAGTAAACGAGACCCCTTGGTTTGGATCTAATAAACATAAAGGACTTAAAATAGTTAAAGTATACAAAAAAGGATCATATAGAGAGATGCATAGCACTGAAACGAAGTTTTATCTTATTATGGATCATATACCAGGCGTGGATTTATTTATTACTATTAATCAAAATAGCCTAAGTATAGGACGTATGGAACACATTATTCTTCAGATCACAAGAGTCGTAGATATGATGCATTCTATGTCACCACCCTTGTTTCATAATGATATTAAACCGAAGAATATTATGGTGACATCAAGTGTTAGTCCTGATCTAGCACCGTCATATTTAATTGATTTCGGATATTCTAATCCACAAAATGAACCTAGGAAAGGTTTTACAGACACAAATAGTCCGGTAGAGTATTTTATCCGATCCCAAATAACAAGACAGGAAAATACCGTTTTCTTGTATCATAATGAATATATCTTTACATTTACTGGGGATATGATTGATAGAGATTTATACGGTATTGCATCTTGTATTATTGAATATTGTATTGTTCAACTATGTAACTCAAATATGGCGGAGTTCTATCTGAAAATAACGGAGTATGTAGCCAGACAAAATGAACCACTAACGAGAACATATCTGTATAAATTTATAAATATAGACGCTATACACGATCGTTTTAATCAAAAGAATTTACGTGTAGCCGATGGGTCTACTCAAAGCTTGTATGAATACTTGGGAGAAAACCACCCTTTTGTACGATTGATTCAAAGCCTGGTTTACTATTCACCTAAGATTGATGTTTCAGGAATTAAAAGGAATAGTGAACCACGTGACAGTAATCAGCCTCCACGTAAGTATGTTTGTAGGAATAGGGATCGGGACGAAAAGATAACTATGAGTGGCTCACCTATAACTACTATTGGTCAACTATTGGAGAGTCTTGAAGCTTACGTTTCTTAGTTTTCTTGTATCTGAAGACTCCTTCACCTAGATGGATTTTATTGTGTCTCCATCGTTTGGATGCATCCTCAAAATCAATTTGAATTGAATAGGGTGTGCATTGGATCGTGAGTCTAAGGTGGTCTTTAGTTCCGAGTGGTCCACAGAGCACCTTTCCGTTTCTTAAAATCATAGTGTTTTGTTTTTGTTTGATAATCTACTCAAATCAAATTTAACTCATTTCTTCACTGATATTCAACCCATCAAACTCGGCGACTTCAATGCCCTCGGGAGCCTCTTTATTGATTATCTCCACGGGTTCTGGTTCGCTATCCTCATCGGAACTCGTGGTATCGGGTCTATCATACACTCGTCTCTCAGCCTTAGGAAACACGCGGTAGGTGTGGTCTTCATTTTCAACGAGTAAAGGATATCCCAAAATACCTCGTACCTGAGAGCAAACCTGTTTTCCCTCACGTTCTACCAATGAATACGATACATATTCTCCCGGATACAATTTACGATAACATCCTTCTTGTACTCGTAGTTCTGTATTATGAACAAAATAATCGGTATTGTCTTGAAGATCGTGAATAAATCCGTAACCTTTTCGGTTGAAAAAACGTATCACACGTCCGGTATGCGAACCAAATTCTTGAAGGGTATCTTGAACTCCATCTAGTTTCGGTAATGGGTTCAAATCAGGGAGACTTTGCATAAGTTTCGTTTCAGAAGATTCTTCGGTCATTATGAGTTAATAATTTATTAATCCTTTATATATTTACAAACGAATGATCACATTTCTATTGAAATTACTGTTGTTAGGAGTGTTGTTTTTTATGATTAAACGAGTCTATGAAATGATTCAATACAATCCAAACGCGGTTATACTCCAAATAACTAAGCCGTCTCAAGAAAGAATCCAAACGGAACTCAAATACAAAAGTCCTCTTAAATTAAGCTTTCCTCAAACCCAATCCACCACAATTCAAGATCTGAATCAACGGATGCCTGGATATATGATTCAAGAAGGGGGTTCCTTAGTGTCTCTCAATCAACTAACGCAATCAGACACCTATTCAATTCACAAAAACAGAGCTATGATTCAAGATTTCCAATTAGATAGTCTTGTCTCAGTTCCGATGGATATGTTGTGTGGATTGTTATCGTGCGATAAAACGACGAGTTTGTCGTTGTACCGCGGTCCTCAAGACAGAGGATTACAGAAAATTTATCGTGAATTGTATGCGATTCAATGTTTGTCAGGTGAGATTGAAATTTATGTATTTAATCCAAAACACGAAACAGATATCAAGGGAAAAGATATCCAAGATATCAAAAAATGGGGAATGAAAGAAACTCTCACGGATCAACAGATGATAGTTATACCTACGGAATGGTATTATTATATTAATAGCCCCAAGGAAGCCACGGCTGTATTTTATGAAGCCGATACAATCGCCACTTGGGTATTCAATAGTCTCCGGAGAAAATAATCATTTAAGAAATATATTCTCTTAGTATACATAAACGATGTATGAGCTTAATGGAGAGTGGATCTTGTGGTACCATTCTATACGAGATAAATCTTGGAAGAAATCCTCCTATACGAAATTTTATACATTTAAGACCTTGATAGATTATTCTCTATTTACAGATTGCATTCAAACCAATCACTTACAAAATGGGATGTTCTTTTTGATGAGGGAAGGCATCTTTCCCAATTGGGAAGATCCCGATAACTGTGAGGGATGTTGTTTGTCGTTTAAGATACCGGGCTCAACGGTCAAAGAAGAATTCTGTAAAATATTATTACATTGTATTACAGAGGATATCTTACAAGACCCTGAACAATTTGAAGAATTGAATGGATTTTCAATTGCTCCTAAAAAAGAATTTAACATAGCCAAAATATGGATGCGAAATAAACAAGGCAACTACACCGATTTATTAAAAGAGGTGAAACCGTGCTTACTAGACAAAGATTGTATGATTAAAGATAATATTGTAGAAGATTAAGTCTAAGATACATTCGGAGCTAAACATAATTTGATATCCCCTAGATTGGCTACTGAGTAAGTGATCACCAGTGGATAATCATTCTTAATATAAATTCTGATTTGATTACACATATTGGTACATTTGGTAAACAACAATAGATATTTGAGAGAAAAGATACCTTGGATGGGTGTTTCGGGAGCGGCCGATTGAGTGAATTGAAGACCATTGTTGGTTTCACACAAACACGTTTCTTGGCTCGCGAAATCACCACAACAATTCAAGATGAGTTCCGATCCAACACTCTTGATTTCAATCAAATCACCGATATTTGTCATATCCCGAATAATCTTTTGAAAGTCGGATGAGGGCAAAGAAAGCTCGGTTTCAAAGGTCGCGGGAGGAATCGTGATATTTTCATTTGAAATATCCAATAAATTCAATTTGTAAATCGTTTGTGAATTTTTCTCTTTGTTGTTGATTTGAATTCCTAGAGTATTCTGATTATTTTGTTCTAAAAATAAGGTTAATATATCTGAATTACCCATTGTTTTGATTAACTTGAACATATTGGTCATATTGACTCCAATGATTGTCTTGGATTTACATTCATAAAAGTCAAAATTTTCACTGTGAAGTTTCATATGAATCAATACATTGTGACTACTATCGGTAGCAATCAATTTAATACCTGTTTCATCAATGATAAAATTACAATCGGTCAAGATATCTTTGAGAGCTTCAATCAAAACCCGAAAGGCATTGGACTGAACGGTTTGGATATTGAATACATAATTCTTAGAAGATACGAGTTCCATTTATCCTCTTAGGTGAAATTATTCTTTAAATACAGACGCGGGAGCAGTTTAAAGACTACTCACTTGATATAACTAGATCCTTCAATGACTCCCATCTTCAAGGAGTACTGTTCTTATCTTTCAAAACACCAAGAACTTTATGGTGAGAAAACAGTTGTCTTGATGCAAGTAGGAGCCTTTTATGAAATATATGCAATGATAAATGATGAACAACAATTAGGAGAAGTGAATATTTATCCGTTGTGTCAAACCATCTTGAATATTGCGGTGGCTCACAAAACACCTGAGATGTTGATGGCGGGATTTCAGATGCCCTTTGCGACTAAGTTTATCAAATTATTGATTGATAAAGGCTATACGGTGGTTTTGGTTCATCAAACTAGCGAACCTCCGAATGTAGTTCGGGAAGTGACAGATATTATTAGTCCGGGTACTTACATTGAATCCTATAACCAAGATACATCTAATTATATGATGTCTATTTATATTGAGAAAATACAAAATTGGCACTCTGTGGGTATTTCGGTGATGGATGTGTCCACTGGAGAGAATTACGTATATCAAATACCTCCGAATTCGGATCCGAATTACTGGAGCGATGAACTGAATCGATTTATCAATTATTATTCACCCAAAGAGTGTTTATTTCAATTACATAATTTGTCTTACACACTACAAGAGATTGAATCCAAGTGGGATGTTCATAGAGCCTTGGTTCGGGTAAATCATTATTCAAAGAATCCCTTTCAAACCATCGCCTATCAAAATGAATTGTTTCAAAAAGTCTTTCAATTTCAAACTATGTTGTCTCCCATTGAACAGTTGAATTTGGTAACTCAGAATGAATTGCGTGTATCCTATGTGTATATGATTCAATATATTTATGATCATAAAGTGGATATTCTACGAAATATTGATGTACCTCAAGTGATTGACGATATTCATCATTTGACTCTCACATCCAATTCAGTAAGACAATTGAATGTGGTGGATAATTATTCGTATTATCAAGGGAAACACGAATCATTGTATTCTATTTGTAATGAGTGTGGATTTATGGGAGGGAAACGATTGCTCAAAGAACGATTGTTGTATCCTATCATTGATACCGATGAGTTAACCAAGCGATACACCAAAATTGAAGTATGTCAAAAGAATGAGTTTTATAAACGTATCCGGAGAAATATGGGTAAGATTCACGACCTAGATAGGACTCTTCGTAAAATGGGTTTGGGTATGATTGAACCGAGTGAATTTCTTCAATTGAAAGTGTCGTATGAATTTGTGAATCGGGTGTTAGCTGAACTAGACTCTCACCCAGAAGTACTCCAATTATATGAAAAGGAACAATGTTTGATAGATGAGTATCGTAAGTTTTGGAAACAAATCAAACAAACCTTTCAATTCCATCATTTTACACTCAATCAATCTCTACCGAAATCATACTTTGAATCCGGAGTTTACCCTGAGTTAGATGCGATAGAGGAAACACGGATACGAGCGACAGAACATCTTCAGTGTATTCAAACGCGTCTCAATGGAATCATTGAGGCTCCGAATGCCTGTAAGGTGGTAAACAATGACAGAGAAGGACATTCACTCTATTGTACTAAAAAACGTTCTGAAATTCTACGTACGAGGTTTCAGAATTTTCCGAATCATTGTGTGAATGTGCGACACAAGGATGAGATAATTTATGAAATCAATACGGGTGATTTTACTTTCAGATCCAAAGATAAATCCAACGCCTATATTGAATCCCCAGAAATCAAACAATTGACTCAGGAGTTAGATGGTGTCGGGGATAAGCTGAAACAATTGAATCAACACTATTGGAATCAAACTATGGAAACTCTTTATCACCAATATGGTTCAACTCTACAAAAGTTTCATAGATTGTTGGCTGATATAGATGTATCGTGTTCTGGTGCAAAGATAGCCATTGAACGTTCGTATTGTAGGCCCACGTTTCGGGAGAACTCCAAGAGCTGTTTTGCAGCAAAAGACATTCGTCATCCTATAGTTGAAATTATAAGTGATACAACGGAATATGTTCCTAATGATGTTGAATTGGGAGTGGATGGTTCATCTCAAGAGGGTATTTTATTGTTTGGGACCAATGCCTGTGGTAAATCCACTCTGATGAAATCATTGGGACTCGCTGTGATATTGGCTCAGGCGGGTCTCTATGTACCTTGCTCATCCTTTTCCTACAAACCCTACACTCAGATATTTACTCGTATCCTTAATAATGATAATTTATTTCGGTCTCAATCAACCTTTGCCGTGGAAATGATGGAATTGCGTTCTATTTTTCAATTAGCGAATGAAAACTCTCTTATCCTAGGCGATGAATTGTGTTCTGGAACCGAAACATTGTCTGCATTATCGATTGTATCCTCAAGCTTGGAGTGGTTGTCTCGTAAACGAGCTAGTTTTATGATAACCTCTCATCTTCATCAATTAAATGAACTGTCTAGTTTATCTGAATTAACCACGCTTCGTATTTATCATTTGAAGATAGTGTATGAAGGTGGTATTTTGAAGTATAATCGTAAGCTGAGCGAAGGACCCGGTCCAGCGATTTATGGACTCAAGGTGTGTGAGGCGATGGGATTACCTGTAGAATTTATAGCCAAGTCCAATGAAATCCTTCATCAACTAACTGAATCGTCTGAATTACTCAATTCAAAGACATCCTGTTATCACCCTGAAATATTTATGGATGAATGCAAAGTATGTGGTTCTCAAGCCCAAGAAACACATCATATTAAAGAACAATGTTTAGCGAATCAACACAATGTCATTGATCATCATCATAAAAATAAACATCATAATTTAGTACCCTTGTGTAAAGAATGTCATAGTAAGGTGACTTACGGTGGATTACGTATTGATGGATGGACAGAAACTTCGGTCGGACGCGTATTAAGCTATGAATTTGTGGAGAGTAATCCTAGTTCATCAAAGAAATATACACAAGAACAAATTGACGTGGTTAAATCGTATCAATCGGCGGTGGAATCTAAACAAATGACAAAGAAGTTTTGTATGGATTTGTTGGATACACAACACGGATTCCGACCTTCAATGAAAGTATTGAATGATATATTTTCCAATCAGTATTGATGCGTTCGTTTTAAAAGATTTATATATTCCATCCAGTATAATGATTAGTTTGAAGAAAGTGACTTCAGATGAATTGTATGATACGATTCATAATTTTGTGAAACAATCGGGGGAAACAGTTGAGGATTATGAGGGTATGGTTGAGGTTGTGTTGAAGATGATCCAAGGGGGCTATTGCTTTACAATGGATCGCGATACACTCCGAGATGCAATGGAATGTTTGACATTTATGTACTGTCCATCGGATGATATGAATCGCGATCGTGTCGTTCAGCAGTTGGTAGATGAGGATGAAGATGAGGATGAAGTCTCGGATGAAGAAGAATTTGGTAATATGGATCTGATGAAAATGATGCAGGTTATGGGGGCTCCACCAGCAAAGCAAGTTAGCGAATGTTCGGATTGTCCTGCTCCGAAAGAAATTGTTACCGGAGAAACCACGTGTTCTGAACAGTCAACCGAACCAACCATTGTAAAGAAAGAATAAATAATCTACTCTACTATATGGTATTCAAAACAAAACGAAAAACAAAACGAAAAACAAAGCGAAAAGCTACTTCTAAGATTCAAAATGTTCCCTTGGCAGATAAACGTAGCTTAGGAGCCAAAGCGAGTGAAGGAGACGTGGAATATCATTTTCAGAATTGGTCTACGTTATTTTTATTTGTTGAACAATTGGTTGCACGCGATCCGGTAATACGGTCTAGGGTGTGTGTAGTGGATTCGGATAAATTAGGATTAATCACTATGTTAGTTACTGGATTCAATAGTCAACAAAACACCCTACCGATTAAACCCTACAATGAAGCCGTATCTATGAAACAATTCAAACAAAGTATTCGGAAATGTAAGAAATATCGTTTTTTACCGATACCGATTCACATATTGGTTCCGAGTATAGGGGCTCACGCCAATGTCCTTTTATTGGATCTCAAACAAAAGACCATTGAGTTATTTGAACCTCACGGGAACTATTCTTCTATGAGTGAATTAGAAGATATCCCTACGGGCTATGTACGAGTTTCAGAAAGAGTCAAACAATTTGTAAGTACACATTTTCGGGGTTATCGTTATATTCCTCCCAAACAATACGAACCTAAACGAGGATTACAAACTAGATTAGATGTGTACACCGGTGCGTGTATCGCTTGGTGTATGTTGTATTTACATTATCGTTTTTTGAATCCAGATGTATCCTTACAAAGATTAACAACACATATAGATAAATATATGACTAAATCGCGATTATTGAGATATATTCGCTATACTGAAGAATTGATTAAGCAAACGCATTAAATTTGATTTTACCACTTAAAGGCTACGCATCACTTAACGCTAGTTAAACTATGAATCAACTACGCATTTCCACGATGACCGCCATTTCATCTATTAATTCTGATATCAATTTATCCAATTTATATCAGGAAATACAACCGAATGAGTTAATTACTTATTTACAACACGGTTCAGAAACCAAGGGAACATCTAAGAAAGCAAAACGTAAATCCCGTATTCCTAAAAAGCAAAAATCATTCTTTAATCAGGTGACTCTTCACGTGATGTGTGAAAAATCCGTGAATGTCAAATTATTCAATAATGGGAAGATTCAAATGACTGGATTAAAGTACGAGACTCACGGTGATAAAGTTCTCTCAATGTTGATCCCGTATTTAGTCAAAACAGATTTATCAACCGATTCTAAGATTTTAACTCATACTCAAATTGAAACAAAGCCCTTTGACACAGTGATGATTAACAGTGACTTTTCTCTAGGCTATCGTGTGAAACGAGATGTCATTCACCGTGAAATCGTGAAACACGGAATGTATTCATCCTATGAACCGTGTATTTATCCCGGTGTGAATATCAAATATTATTTCAATCAATCAACCGATCACGGTATTTGTCAATGTTCTCAAATGTGTACGGGTAAAGGATGTGGTTTGGGAGATGGACAATGTAAACGAATTACTATACTTATATTTATGAGCGGTGAAGTGATTATCACGGGAGCTCGTTGTCGTGAACAATTGGATATTACTCATCGGTTTATTTCCAAGTTTATCAATGATCGCAGAGAATTATTTGAATTGAAAGATGAATAATAATCTAGTTCATATATATAATGAATAACTTAGCAATATTAATTTTTTGTGTGGTCGTGGTGTATTTAGTTTATTTGAGTCAATTGAATAGTGCACCACCAACTAAAGATACTAGCGGGTTGGCTCAACCGTCGCACCTATTGTATGATGTGTTGAAGCAATATTCAAGTGGAAATAAGATATCTTTAGAAGGTGCTTGTGAAGTCAATTTGTACGTGAAATATACGATAGATGTCTCTCAAAAGAAACTCTTTACTGAGTTGCTCAATGAAATCTTCAAAGCCACGTACAATATCACGGATCAATTATTCAAGGTTCAAGAAATCAACAATATCTATGAACAACGTGATTCTCTAGGTAATACTCGTCACATAATTGATGCCACGTTACATTCTATGAATAATCATTATACTGTCAAGGTTATTTTGGATGTAGTTGATTTGAATCAAGAGTTGTATATTAATTATATTTCGGTCAATCCAGCCTCCAACACCAACGTGGTAAAACGATATGATATTGTCTATCAACACACCGGTATTTTGTTAAATGAGAATAACTTTTCGGAGAATGTTCGTTCCTTATTAGACGATACCTATCGGTCTCAAGATGCTCTGATTTCGGTAGATGCGAGACAGATGGATAGCAAGAATTATAAATTAGAAGAAGTTTTGACGGTGAGTAATGTATTGAGAAATTACTTTCCAGCCAACTTTACCAAAGCGTCTCAGGATAATTATGATACAAAGGGTATTACAGGATATCTTGAAATGTACTTTACCCCGGAACAACCTACCATTGAATCCCCATCCTATTGTGAACAATTAGATGGTCAGAGATGTATCTCCTATCACAATTCTACTGCTACGGAATACACACAACCGTATATGGCACCGGGTTTGTTTTATGATCGCAGTAGTTATCCCCTAGATGTAGTTATCCCCTAGATAAATTTGATTGATACTTAAAAAACTAAGTCCTACTAGTAGTACAGTATGGAACAAACTAAAGCTGATTTGATTGAATCTTTCTTTACCTCTAACACAGAAGAGTTAGAGAAAACATTAACTGAATTATCGGTCACTAGAAATTTATCTAATGTAGCGATGGATCGTGTCAAACAAGACTATAAACAGCGTTGTAAAACTGAAATACAACTGGATAGCGATCATTCGTATTATATGGATTTATTTGTAGACCAATGGTTTACAACCTCGTTAGAACATATCATTAAATTACAGTCACGAAGACAGATTCTACACGAAAATATGCTTCAACTAAAGGCCTTGGAATTACCGGAACAACGTTCTCCTGAATGGTATCAAATACGAGAAAATTTATTGACCGCAAGTTCTTTGGCCGATGCACTGGGTAAGGGTCACTTTCAAACGCGAGATGGATTGTTGATGAGTAAAACGACAAGCCAAAAACCCGAGATTTCCAAGGCTTCTCAAGATATTATGCAATGGGGTGTTAAATATGAACCGGTAGCCACTCGTTATTATGAACATTTATATGGAGTAAGTATCGTTGAATTTGGACTCATACCTCACCCCAAGCTATCGGTATTTGGGGCTTCTCCCGATGGGATTTGTGATATTGGATCTCCCAATGGATATGAGGGTCGTATGTTGGAAATCAAGTGTCCTCCCAAACGTAACTTTACCCACGAAGTCCCTCGTCATTATTGGATGCAGATGCAAGGTCAATTAGAGGTGTGTGACTTGGATGAATGTGATTTCTTTCAAGTGAAACTAGAGGAATATGCGGATGTCACTGAATATGAAGCCGATTGTTTAGTAACATATGGTATTCAACACGGATACACAAAAAATGGATATCCCAAGGGATTGGTGATAGCCTATAAAGAAAACGATACGATTGAATATAAGTATTCTCCTTGGTTAGCTTCGTTGAATGTATTGTTAGATTGGAAACGCGAGGTATTGGCTTCTTTGACGAGCGACCAATTATTACACGAAGTAAAATGGTGGCATATAAAGCGCTATGAATGTACCTTGGTAAGACGAGATGTATCGTGGTGGTTGTCGATAGTGCCCTCTATTATTCAATTTTGGGCGGATGTAGTTCATTATCGTAAAGTTGGTAATGAAGAAGTGCAAAGACGAATCAATTCAAGAAAACGAGGACCTAGGAAGCCTGTCTTTACGGTGCAAGCTCCAATCAAAGGTTATTTATTGGATAGTGATGAAGATTAATCTCTAGAGATAACAACAAATTCAACAATCATACGAGGGAAATCCCCTTGACGATACGTGTTGTCGGTGGTAGCTATACCCGATTGAGTGCCAACCGTAACCGTAGGAGTATTGAGTGCATCTGGACCTGAGGCGTCCACTGTGTGGCCTGCAGAATAAAAATACAACTCAACTGCGTCCTTGTCCATAGGGAAAGCCGTGGTGAAAGTTCCACTTGCATCGGGGATGGCCGTAGTCCCGCTTATAAAGGAAACTGGGCTACCCGCGGGAGTAAAGGAGGTCAACGCTGTATCAAGTTTAATATAATGAATAATCCCTCCGTCAGGTGATCCTGCTGGATTAGTATGTTGTGAAAACATAGAATTACCGGCTAAATCGGTCACTTTTCCAGATAACCTACCGATACGACATGGATTTAAGCTACAGACATAATTCATTTTTTTACCTTTGTGAACAACACAACTATTAACATCATCAATGGTGGAATGATCATTGGGTATTAAGATTCGGTTGAATAAGTGTTGATTACTTGCTGTAGAGGCACTATTGGAATTAATATTAAATTCGTTGATTGTTAATGAAAAGGCCATTTTACTTCCATCGTGACATACAAGTGAATTGTGAGTTAATACCGAATCAATATAAACATCCGATAATCTATCAATGAGTAGAGGTTCCAAAAAATTAACAGAAAATTCTGTAGCGGAACTCAGAGGACTCGCGGAAGCTGTATCGGCTACATCTAAGATTACTGTTTTTCTTTCCCGACGTTCAAAATTGTAACTAGAGCTTTGATACGTCATTAATCTAGCTGACTCCTGTTGTTGTTGGCGAAGTTCTCCAAAATCCATTATACGTTAGTAGATATTTTTTTTAGTTTATTCAAACTAGGTTTTTATCTAGTTTTAATACATAATGACTGATTTAAAACAAATGGACTTAGATCCCAATTTCACTGTTTTATTTGGACTCCTCACTTTAGGCATCGGCTTTGTCTATATAACTCGTCCCTCGGACAGAACTTTGTAAGAAGACTGAGTAACTAGACCTTGGTAAATACGTTTATTCATATCTATTTTTTTAAGTATCTGTATCATAAATGTCGCAAGGAACACCCATCAGCAACTTGGGAACAAGTCAAATGAGCCAAGATGATTCACGCTTGGTAGATTCTATCTTGAATGATTTGAATAATTCAAGACCTCAACAGGCACCGCAACAAGCACCTCAGCAAGCTCAACAACCCAATTTGCCTCAGGGTGGAGGCGCTCCTCAACAAATGACTCCGGATCAACACAAGGCTATGTTGGCTCAGCGTCAGCAACAAATGATGCAACAACAGATGATGCAACAACAACAGATGCAACAAATGCAAAAAAAGAAAGAAAGTGAATCTATCTTAGACAAGATTCAAGGTGATTGGAAAAATATTGTATCTATCATTGTGTTGTCTGTACTTGTCAATACGAGTATGGTAGATGGATTGTTTCGTATGAATGATATGACTTACTTTTTGAGTGAAGCCGGAACCTTGAATTTCCAAGCAGTCATCGTAAAAGCCTTGGTTGTCGCTGTACTGTATTTCATAATCAAGAACTTTGTTCCTCTTTAAACTAACAATTTCTCAGAATGAGATTCCAATTTTTTAAAACATTTGTTAATCGTGACTTCTGATATCTTACTGATTTCAGAGATCTCCTTTTTATTGATGTCAAATCCACCTTGTTTGATATACAAGTAAATACATCCAGCCGCCATAGACGGTGGTGTGTTATCATTGACTAGATTGTATACTTGACATAGGTAGGATATATGTTTGATATTCGTAACATCTTCTTTACTCATATTCAATTTAGAACAGAAGCGATCAATAAAATCATCTAAGGTAATTGTATTGGTATTATGAATTCTTGAAATATCTACTTTGTTTAATTGCATAATTTCTTGAAATTTCTTACAACCCCGAGTCATCACAGGGATTTGTAATTTGAATAGAGAGGCTATTTCGTTGGTAGAGCGAGGTACCTTATTGATCTTACAGGAAAAGTAAACACACGCGGCTATAATTCCTTTACGATTGGCTCCTCGGGAAATTTTAGTCGTAGATACAATCTTATACAAGACGTGAGCTTCTTTAATAATAATTTCAGGAATACCCTCTGATTTACACACTCGGCTGATTTCCTGAAATACTTTGAGTAGGGTTCTCTCTTTATAAGGCATTCCTCCCCATTGTTGATATTTACGAATCTTGTACATATTTTTGTTTCCTCCTCGGTAGGAGATAGACGTTCCTACGGAAGACTCGGGTAAGAGTTGATTGACGGGCATACCACACCGAGTCGGATCACTGGATTTAGAATCACTCGCTCCGTAAAAGCGCCATTCAGCTCCTTCAATAATATTAGTCACGGTATTACCACACATCTTACACGAAATCATACCATCATTCATCATATGATTAGTATATTCATCACAACATCGCGGTTTCTCTGGAGCCTGTGGTTCCGAGAGTTCATCTAGCGATTCAAAGTATTTGTCCATACTTAAACACTCTGTAAGTTTGAATTACGTTTAAATAATTTAACCTAAATCAAATTTATGGTGTATGTAGAGATTGTATCTGGATTATGGTTTGGTGATGTAGATATGATGTATAAACCACAATTTCTCAGTGATAATCAGATTGAAGTCATCATTAATTGCACCTATCAATTCCACTTTCCCGAAGGCAACACTCAAAATATACGAATACCGTTACCCGATACAATTTATCAAAGTCTTGATTTAATACGTCATAATAAAGACCGAATTATTCAATTACTGAGTGATAAATTAGAATCTCATAATATATTAATCGTTTGTTATGACGGGAAAACCTTGTCACCTTTTTTGGTTTGTTTGTATTTGATGAGTCAAGGGGGAATTACCAAAGAACAAGCCAAACAAACGATTCAATCTAAACATAATGAGATTCCTATGGATTTTGACGTAAAGCTACTTGATTTATGATATCTTTCATAACCGAATCAAGAACTAAGTCTTGATAAATATGAGAGCGTATTCGTTGATACGATTCATCGGTTAATTTGTACTCAAACGTGGATTCAACAGAAGAACGTAAGCGATCATAGGTTTCTGTTTTGGGTTGAAATTTTCGCATTTTGAGAGGATCCGCCAATAGCTTCATTGATTTTTCTTGAAAGACATCATCCATTTACTTATAGTATATAAACTATTGGATAGGTACTTGACGCGTTCTTTTTTAGTTTAATTACATTGAGAATGATATCCGATTGATTTTGATTTAATTGAGCTAACTTCTCTACATAGGCATCTATAAATGGATTTTGTTTAAAGTATAAATAATGATATCTTTCATCTTTAGATAAAATCGGTTTATAGTTGGTGATATGTGAAGATAAATAGGTATCAATTTGTTGTAATCGTTTGAGTGAGTCTGTATCATTGATGATTAAATTATGACCATTGGGCGACCGAATACAATCGGTGATTTTAACTTGTATGGGGAGGCTCGTTAATTTCATATAGGGTAACTGATATCCCACAGATATATAATATTTTGATTCATAAATCTGTATCTTTTGAAGCTGGATGGTGTGTGTGATTAAATGTCCCATACTAAATGACTCTTAAATAATAAGTGATTTAAACACAATAATTCTCTTTCAACCAATGTTTCTTACAAAAGAACTATGGACTCGCTATTTACAGTTGAGAAATCATCATATGTTCTTGTATGGTCAAGACACCTCCCTGATAGATGAATTTATAGAGGGTGCGACTCTAGGTCAAACCACACCGATACAATATCACATAAAACAAGATGTCTATTTATTTTCGTGTCAAACGATGGATACAAAACAGTCTCATTTAGTACACTCTCTTCAAGATATCTTAACTGCCCCTAATTTTTATTCGGAGAATATCCAAACAAAATTAATCGTGATACTTCATTGTAATTATATGAAACCCCAAACTCAACACAAAGTGAAATCATTGATGGATGCCTCGTATCAATCGGGTGTATTTTGCTTTCACGGATCCAAACAGCAATCACTAGAACCCACGCTTCAAGCCCGATGTTTGATTCTACAAGTACGTTCTCATTATCAAGAATCATCGGTAGATAGATTGTGTTATAAAAGACTTCGGAAATATCTCAAACAACCTCTAACCAAGCACAGTATCACTGAGTTACGTGAAATGTGTTATATGTACTATTTACACGATAGTCAATCAGAATCTTTTCAACGAATGATCGTAGCCGAACTAGGCGCCAATCTCTATCTACCCAATCCAATCAAGATATCTATACTAGAAGATATCACTAAGTTAAATCATTTGTACCAATACAGTTACCGAAAACCAATCTTTTTAGAAGCGATGATTTACAGTTTATTTAAACATTTAGAACACTATACTTATAATTTATGAATTACTATGAACTCTTAGATGTTCCTCAGAATGCGACGACCGATGAAATCAAACAACACTATCGTAAATATGCTAGAATTCATCATCCGGACAAAGGAGGCGATGCCGAACAATTCAAACAAATCCAAGAAGCCTATGAAACACTTATGGATCCCTTGAAACGTCATCAATACGACATAGATTTATCGGGAACAAATTACACATTCACCCAACAGGATTATGAATTGATTTTTAGTTATTACAATTCATTGATTCAATCGGTAGAAGTTCGTTTAATGATGTCTTTATTTTACAGCATACCCCAAGAAACCCGAGCCAAAGTGGATCTACGAAATTTATTCAAACAACAATTCAATCAACAATCCCAACAACCCACTAAAGCACCAAGTCAAACACTCATCCATACGCAATCTATGAAATTTATAGATGCAACCCAATTGTATGATAGCTTTACTCTTCATTTGAAACGTTCCTTACACGATGTATTTCGTAGGCGATGTAAACAAATTACATTGAAAACTAGAACACGATATTATCATTTGTTTATTATTGATAG
>TARA_B100000963_G_scaffold318938_1_pt1 | contig 21883 bp, 17 predicted proteins | sample TARA_B100000963 | Tara Oceans TARA_B100000963 (sample SAMEA2622097) | marine metagenome | biome: marine biome (ENVO:00000447); feature: surface water layer (ENVO:00002042); material: "saline water (ENVO:00002010), including plankton (ENVO:xxxxxxxx)" | depth 5 m | reverse complement strand
ACACGATACACAGAGTCTTTTCAACTTTCTAATAGTGTTTTAAGACACGGAGTTCAAAGTGTAACTGATTTAATGGTTAAAGATGGGTTAGTAAATTTAGATTTCGCAGATGTTGAAACTGTTATGAGTTCGATGGGTAAAGCCATGATGGGAACAGGAGAGGCAGAAGGAGAAGGAAGAGCTGCTAAGGCGACGGAAATAGCTTTGAACAATCCTTTAATTGACGACTATTCTTTGAAAGGTGCTAAGGGATTATTAATAAATATAACTGGGGGTGATGATCTTACTTTGTTCGAAGTAGACGAGATTGTTAATAAGATTAGATCTGAGGTAGATAGTGAAGCAGAAATAATTAATGGATCTATTATAGATCCTAGTCTAGATGGTAAAATTCGTGTTTCTATAGTTGCCACTTCGCTTGATGGTCAGCAACCTGAGTCAAAATCTGTGATTAATATGGTTCATAGAATTCAAAATAGAAATCCTGGTTACTCTGATTTTGTTACTACGCAAAATAACATTCAATTAAATTCTATTAAAACTGAGACAACTCCAAGTACTAGTGGAGCTAATGCTCTTAAATTAGAAACAGACGATTTAAAAAATACAGAAACAGAAATGTTTAATTCAATGGTAGATGAGAATATGGCCCTAAATAGTATGTCTGTTGATGAAACAAATGTAAATGTCAATGAAAACAAAATTATATATAATGAAACTCCACTTAATTTAGAAAATACTAGTAAAATTAATCATGATAAATTAAGTCAGGAAAATTCCAATGGGCTTGAGAATTTTGAATTAAGCGAGGAAACTCCCCAACTTTTTAACAATCTTGATGAAATTGAAAATGATACTAAGGAAGAAAATTTTAACTCAGAATCCGAAGAAGATGAACTAGAGATACCAGCATTTTTACGAAGACAAAAAAATTAATGGTCTTTGAAAAAATAAATGAGTGCCACCAATTTATCGGAGAATAAGCTACATTATCCGGTATTACTTAAAGAAGTATTAAGTATTGTTACCCCTCAAATCGGTGGCACATTTATTGACTGCACTTTCGGACAAGGAGGGTACTCAGAAAAAATATTACAGTTTCCAAAAGCAAAAGTAATAGCTTTTGATAGAGATCAGAAATCTAAAGTAATAGCGGAAAAATTTAAAAAAAAATTCAAAGATCGATTTGAATTTTACAATAAAAGATTTAGTGAAATTGATCTTGTTGGAACTTCACATCAGATTAAAGGAATAATATTTGATTTAGGCTTTTCTTATGATCAGATTCGAGACTCTACTAAAGGATTATCATTTAACTATAAGGGGAGATTAAACATGAAAATGGGTCAAAATAATATTTCTGCTCGAGATATAATTAAATATTTAACAGCAAATGAACTGGAAAAGATATTTAAATATTTTGGTGAGGAAAAATATTCAAAAAAGATATCAAAAAAAATAGTTAAGGATAGAAAATTTAAAGAAATATACACAGAAGATCTTGTGGATATTATAAACGCGGTTAAAAAAAACTATGAAAAAAAAAATAAATCTACTAAAGTTTTTCAAGCACTTAGAATTTTGGTCAATAATGAGATAAGTGAATTAATCATAGGATTATCGAAAGCATGTAATATAATTTCAAAAAATGGTGTAATTGCTGTAGTGGCTTTTCACTCAATAGAAGATCGAATATGTAAGTTTTTTTTTAATGAAATATCAAGTCTAAGGAAAGTTTCACGATATTTACCAATTAATAATAATAGTGATGTTTCCTTTAAATCAATTAAAAAGAAACCAATAATACCAACAAAAAAAGAAATCGACGAAAATCCACCTTCCAGATCGGCAAAATTAAGAGCAGTACAAAGGACAGGTATAAATAAAATAGATACAAACTTTATTTTTGAAAAATTTAAATATCTTTTAGAGCTGGAAAAAATGTCATTAAAATTATGAAAAATTTCTTAATTATATCCCTTATAGTGATTTTGATCATACTTACTTCTCTTGTCAAAAACTCTACTAGAGATTTAGAAGCTAAAATTTTTATAAATAAAGAAGAAATAAAGATGTTATCTGATAAAAAAGATTTAATTTTATTAGAAAATAACTTTTTAAGCTCACCGGAAAGATTATTTGAATTTAAAAAACTAATGTTTAAAGAAAATTTGAACTCCTTAAATTTAAAAAAATTTATAATCTTAGAAAACCATGAACAGTGATGAAAATAACAAAATAATACTTAACAAATTAAATTTAAATTTAACTGATTTTAGTCAAAAAAAATTCAATATAAATTTAAATAGAGTAGCGTTTATTTTTTTAATTATTTTTTTCTTTATAATTTTATACTCAACTAGAGTCATTTATCTATCTTCAAAAACTTTACAAAATAACACATTTAAGATTAATATAATAAGTAGAGCTGATATTACTGATAGAAATGGGGCCTATATAAGCAAGTCTGTTTTTACTTCGAATGTAGGCATAGATCCAAATTTAGTTAAAGACAAAAAAAAATTACTATTAAAATTGAAATATACTTTTCCAAATAAAGATTCTGAAGAATTAAAAAAAAAAATTTATGGTAAAAAATTTTTTTATATTGAAAAAAAAATAATACCACAGAGATATCAGCAAATTAAACTTTTGGGAGAAAAATCAATTAGATTAGAACAAAAAATTACTAGAGTGTACCCGGACAAAAATCTTTTTTCACATGTAGTGGGTCAAATCGATGATGATAATAATGGTATTTCCGGAATTGAAAAGTCTTTTGACAAAACATTAAAAGATGGGAGAGACAGGCTTGCCTTAACTCTTGATAAAGAAATACAATTTATAATTAGAAATGAATTATTAAATGCGCAAAAAATTTTTAAAAATGTTGGAGGAGCAGGAATATTAATGAATATAAATAATGGTGAAATTTTATCCTTAGTATCTTTACCAGATTTTAATTTAAATAGCAGAAAAGATATATCTGACATTAATTATATCAATCGGGCAACAAAAGGAGTTTATGAACTAGGTTCTGTCTTTAAATCTTTTACTATAGCAGCCGGCTTAAATTATGATTTGATTTCACCTGAAGATATGTTTTTTAATCTTAAAAAAAAATTAAGATGTGGTGGAAGAACAATTTCAGAGTATGATGAAAATTTACCAAAAGATTTAAGTGTTGAGGATATACTGGTTCATTCGAGTAATATAGGATCTGTTAAAATTGGTCAGATTGTTGGTAAAGAGAAACTAGAGACTTTTTTAAAAGAAATTGGAATTTTAAGACAGTTAAATTTTGATATAGAGGAGACTGGAAAGCCCTTGCCCTTTAAATGGAGAGATTGCAAATTGAAAACAGTCTCATATGGACACGGTATTACCACAACACCAATTCAATTAGCTAAAGGTTATGCTATTTTGGCAAATGGAGGATATGACGTTAAGCCAACTTTGATAAAAGAAAAATTTTATAATTTACAAAAAAAAAGAATTTTAAATAAAGATGTTAGTAATCAGATAAATAAAATGTTAAGAAAAGTTGTAACAGAGGGAACAGCTACTCTCTCTGATGTAGAAGGTTATGAGGTTGCAGGTAAAACTGGTACAGCACAGATTGTTGAAAATGGCTTTTACACTAGAAAAAAAATTAATACTTTTGCCTCAGTGTTTCCCTCTTCAGATCCTAAATTTGTTTTAGTAATTCTTTTAGAAGATACAAAACTTTCAAAAGATTATGTTTATAAATATAGAAATAAACCTGGGTCTTATAAAGGAACACCATTTAATACAGCGGGATGGACTGCTGTAGAAATATCAGGAAAAATTATAGATAAAATAGGACCAATTTTAGCCACAAAGTACTAGGAATTTAAATAAATGTTATTAGGAAAAGTTATTAAAAATATTGATAAAAAATATAGGAATATCCACTTTAAAGATATTAGATTTAACAGCAAAAAATGTAAACCAAATGATATTTTCTTTGCTATTCAAGGAAATAAATATGATGGAAACAGATATATTTATGATGCAATAAATAATGGAGCTAAAATAATTGTATCTAACCTCAAATTTAAAAGATTTAATATAAAAAAAGTTTTATTTATTCACAGCAAGAACCCTAGAAAAGAGCTGTCAGATATTGCTAGTCAATTTTACAATCTAAAACCAAATAATATAATAGCAGTGACAGGCACAAATGGAAAAACATCTATAGCAAACTTTTATCAACAAATATTAAGTTTGAATAATAAAAAAGTAGCCTCAATTGGTACACTTGGTGTTTTATCAAAAAAATTCAATTTAAAAACAAATAATACAACTATAGACCCAGTTAGCATTCATAAAATATTACATAAGCTTAAAAAGTTAAGTATTGATGATGTTATAATAGAAGCATCAAGCCATGGATTAAAACAGCATAGATTGGATAATATTCAATTTAAGACTGCCTTATTCACAAATTTGTCAAGAGATCACTTAGATTACCATAAAACTATTAAGGATTATTTAAATTCAAAACTTATTTTATTCAATAAATTAGTAAAAACAAAAGGAAATATTGTGTTTGATGAAAAAATTAAAGAAGCAAAACAATTAAAAACCATATCTAATCAGAGGAAATTAAAAAAATATACATTTGGTTCCAATAAATCTTTTATTAGAATTATAAGTATACAAAAATTTAATGATCAAAATAAAATTTTTTTTTCAATAAATGGAAAAAAATATTCTTTCAAAACATTACTGATTGGAAAAATTCAAATCAAAAATTTAATGTTTGCAATATTAGCAGCCTATTTATCTAATTTAAAGATTGAAAAAATTTTAAAGTCAATTCATAAAATAAAACCAGTCACAGGAAGATTCGAAAAAATTGGAAATCTAAAGAATAATGCAAATGTTATACTAGATTATGCACATACTCCAGATGCATTAAAACTTGCAATATTTAATATAAAAGAGGAATTTCCATTAAGTAAAATTTCTTTAGTATTTGGTTGTGGCGGTAATAGAGACAAAGAGAAAAGATCTATAATGGGATCAATTGCAAAAAAATATTGCGATACAATATATTTGACCGATGATAACCCGAGAACAGAAAACCCAAAATTGATAAGAAATCAAATCAAAAAGGGTTTAAAAAATAAAAAATTTTTTGAAATTTCATCAAGATCAAAAGCTATTTATCTTGCTATTAAAAATCTAGGCGCAGGTGATATTTTAATAGTTGCTGGCAAAGGTCACGAAAATTATCAAGAATATAAAGATAACAAACCTTTTTCAGACAAATTAGAAATTTTGAGGTCAATTTTTGAAAAAAATAAAGATTTATCAAAATCTATTAAAACAAATATTTTAAAAGAAACATTAAAATCTAATATTATTAATATTAAAAAAAATATTAATTTAGCATCAATTAACTCCAAAAAAATCAAAGCAAACTCAATTTTTGTTGGCATCAAAGGAAAGCAATATGATGGAAACAAATTTGGAATAGATGCAATAAAAAATGGAGCAATTTTAGCCATAACAAACAAAAAGAGTCATAACCCGAAAACAATATTTCAGAAAAATCCTTTGAAATCTTTTAGTGAAATAAGTTCAATTTATAGAAAATCTTTGAATGCCAATACTATAGCAATTACAGGTTCATCCGGAAAAACATCTGTAAAGGAGTTAACTGGTTTTTGTCTTAAAAAATTAGAAAAAACATATTTTTCAAAAAAATCTTTTAATAACAAATATGGAGTTCCACTAAGCATCTTCAACGCACCTGAACAAAGTAAATTTGCAGTTTTAGAGGTTGGAATGAATAAAAAAGGAGAAATTAATTATTTAACTAAATTAATACGACCCAATCTAGGTTTAATAACAAATATTTCATATGCTCACATTCAAAATTTTAAAAATTTAAATCAAATAGCTAAAGCCAAGGGAGAGATAATTAATAATATTATTCATAATGGAACAATGATTATAAATATGGATGATAAATATTATGAATATTTTTTAAAAAAAACAATTAAGAATGGGCTTAAAAAGATTACTTTTAGTAAAAGAAATCACAGAGCTGATATCATTTTTTTAAGCCAAAAAAAAAATAGAAACTCTTATTTATTTAAAATAAAAATTAATGGTATTATCAAAAGTTTTATAATTTCTAAAGAACTATCAAATTACAAAGAAAATATTCTTGCCTCTCTAAGTATAATGGTTAATTATTTTGATGTTGAAAAACTGAGTAAAAACTTATTTCAAGGTTTTCGTATTCCTAACAGTAGAGGGTCATTAATCAAATATAAAAAAGGTTCAAAAAAATTAATTGTTCTTGACGAAAGTTACAATTCAAATCCCTTGTCACTAAAATTTGCACTACAAAGATTTAATTCAATTAATATTAAAACAAAAAAAAAATTTCTCTTAATTGGAGATATGCTTGAACTAGGCAATTACTCAAAAAAATTACATTTAGAAATTGCTAAGTATATAAATGACTCAAAAGTCAATAAAACTTTTGTTTATGGACGCTATATTAGACACACATTTAACAAATTAAAACCACAAAAAAAAGGAAGAATGTTGACTAATACTATGGACATCTACAATTTAATAAATAAAGATTTGCCTAACAACAGTCTTTTAATGGTAAAAGGATCTAACTCAACAGGTTTAAATAAGATAATTAAGAATCTATAATGTTATACAATTTGCTAACCAGTTATTCAGATACTTATTCTTTTTTAAATTTTTTTAATTTTTTAACAGTGAGGACAGGGCTAGCTGTTATTACATCAATGGTAATAGTTTTTTTAATTGGAGACAAATTTATTCAATACTTTTCAATAAAAAATATAACAAATCCTATTAGAGCCGATGGACCAAAAGAACATCTGATTAAAAAAATTGGTACGCCGACCATGGGAGGACTTTTAATCTTAATTGGCTTATTCACAGGAGTCTTTTTATGGTCAGATCTAAATAACCCATACAATTGGTTACTATTTTTTATTACATTTTCATTTGGTACACTCGGAGCTTTTGATGATTATAAAAAAATAAAAAATAAAAATTCAAGTGGAATTTCATCAAAATTGAAATTTTTGATTCAAATTATTCTTAGCCTGTTTTCTCTAATTATCTTATATTATTATGTAGACTCAGATCTAACAAATAATCTTTATTTTCCATTTTTTAAAAATTTAGTGATAAATTTAGGTTGGTTTTTTATTCCTTTTTATTTATTTGTAATTGTAGGTTCTTCTAATGCCGTTAATTTAACAGATGGGCTTGACGGACTGGCAACCGTTCCTGTCATTTTAGTTGCAGGATGTTTTGCATTTATAAGCTATGTATCTGGAAACATAATTTTTTCAGAATACTTATTAATACCTTATATTGAAGGTGTCGGCGAGGTGTCAGTTTTTTGCGGAGCTATTATTGGTGCATCTATCGGATTTTTGTGGTTTAACGCCCCTCCCGCAAAAATATTTATGGGTGACACAGGATCGTTAGCCTTGGGCGGATCTTTAGGAGCCATTGGTGTTGCTACAAAACATGAAATAGTATTGGCTATCACAGGGGGTCTCTTTGTTTTAGAAGCAGTATCAGTTATAGTTCAAGTTATTTCATTTAAATTGACTGGCAAAAGAATTTTTATGATGGCTCCCATCCACCATCATTTTGAGAAAAAAGGATGGCCAGAGTCCACTGTAGTTATAAGATTTTGGATTATTTCTCTAATTTTAGCAATGATTGGTCTTGCAACATTAAAACTTAGATAATGTTAACTAAAACTTTTGTAAATAAAGAAGTACTAATTTATGGTTTAGGTATTTCTGGTAATTCATGCCTAAGGTTTCTTCAAAAAAAAAATAATGTTAAAGTTTTTGATGACAACTTTTTATTAAAAAATAAAAAATTTAAGAAATTTTTTTTAGACAAAAATAAGATATTTAAACTAAAATTTGACTATATTGTTCTAAGTCCAGGCATAGATATTAAAAAATGCAAACTGAAAAAATATCTTCTGAAAAATAAAAAAAAGATTATTACAGAGTTGGATATATTTTATCTCTCTTATCCAGAAAACAAAAAAATAACAATTACGGGCACGAATGGTAAATCTTCAACTTGTCAAATGCTATATAACATATTTAAATTAAATAAATTAGATGTGAGACTAGTAGGAAATATTGGAAATAGCCCATTAAGTGAATTAAAGATTAAAAAAAAAACAATCTTTATAATTGAGGCATCATCTTACCAAATATCTTATAGTAAATATTTTAAAACAGATTATGCTATTATCTTAAACTTAAGTGTTGATCACCTAGAGAGACATAATAGTCTCAATAAATATGCCCAAGCTAAAATAAAGTTAATTTATGACCAAAAAAAAAATAAGTTATCATTCATTGAGAGAGACAGTATTATAATAAATAAATATTTATTAAAAAACGAAACTAAATCTAAAGTAATTAGAATAATCTACGATAAAGACAGTTTTTTTAGAAAAAAAATAAAAAATAATTACATATTGGATAAAAATAATTTAAATAATATTCATTTTGTTTATGCAATATCCAAAAAGTTTAAAATATTGAATAATAAAATATTTAAGTCTTTAAATTTATTTAAAGGATTAAAATTCAGAAAACAAATTATTTACGATAAACCAAATCTAAAAATAATTAATGATTCCAAATCGACTAGTTTTTCATCAACAAATGGTCTTCTATCTAGCTACAATAATATTTATTGGATTGTTGGAGGCATGTTTAAAAAAGGTGATAAATTTACTCTAGAAAAAAAATATTATAAAAATATAAAAGCTTATATTATTGGTTCTAATAGAAAATATTTTGTAAATCAATTTAAAAATAAAATAAAATTTAAATACTTAAAATATTTAAATAAAGCAATAATAGCAATTTCAGAGGAGTTTAAAAAAGATAAAAAGAAAAAAACAATTTTATTTAGTCCTGCCGCTGCTTCTTTTGATCAATATAAAAACTTTGAAGATAGAGGAAATTATTTTAACTTATTAATAAAAAAATCAGGTATTTATGGAAAATAGAAACCTTTATGACAGTTTTATTTACGATTGGTGGAAAAATTTAGACAAAGTAATTTTATTTTTATTTTTATTATTAATTGTTTTGGGCATTTTTTTTTCTTTGGTATCAACATCTTTAATTGCATCATCAAAATTTGGAACTAATAATTATTATTTCTTTTTGAGACATTGTATTTACATTTTTTTAGGTGTTAATTTGATAATCATTTTTTCAGCAATGAGAGAAAAAGATATCTATAAAATTACAATATTTTTATTTATTATTTTTTTTATTTCTTTGTTACTAGTTCCGATTTTTGGAATAGAAGTGAAGGGCTCAAAAAGATGGTTAAATTTTCCTATCGTCCCGAGATTTCAACCAATTGAATTTTTAAAACCTTTTCTGATTGTATTCTTGTCTCTAATAATAGGATCTAGGTTTAGCTCTAATAATTATCTTAAATTTTTTTTAAGTGCGTTAACTGTTTTGCCAATTTTGTTGTTGTTAATTTTACAACCAGATATAGGACAAACTTTATTAATAACCTCTGTGTGGTTAAGCCTTGTTTTTGTATCTGGAATAAATTTGTATTTACTTAGTTTTTTAATATTATTTTCTTTTTCATTCTTAGGGTATTTAATTTTTTACTTACCTAAGTTTTCATATATTAAATTAAGGATAATTTCTTTTTTTGACCTAACATCCAAAGGTAATTATCAATCACAAAAAGCAACCGAAGCAATAGTTGATGGTGGTTTTTTTGGAAAAGGCATCGGAGAGGGAACACTTAATACAAGAGTTCCAGAGGCTCATACAGATTACGTCATATCAGTTATTTCAGAAGAATTTGGCATCTTATTTATATTATTAATTTTACTTATTTTTTTAATACTAATATTTAATATATTTAAAAAAATTCCACTGGAAAAAAATAATATCAATAAACTTGTTTTAATTGGATCAATTTTATTAATTCTAATTCAAGTTTTAATACACACTGGAGTAAATATTAGATTGCTTCCCACAACAGGAATGACATTACCTTTTATAAGTTATGGTGGGTCTTCAATATTAAGTTCCTCAATACTTGCTGGACTAATTTTAAATTTCACTAAGAGAAAGTTTTAAATTTATGAAAAAAATAATTATTAGCACAGGAGGTACAGGAGGGCACGTTATTCCGGCGCAGGTATTATATGAATATTTAATTGATAAAAATAAAGTTATTATAGTTAGTGATAAAAGGGGCATAAATTATTTAAATAAAAAAAGATATAAAATTACTGAAATTGATGTACCAAAAATATCTAAAAATTTAATTTGGTTTATTCCTTCCCTAATTTTTTTTATTCTTTCAATTTTAAAATCATTTTTTTTTTTAAACAAAAAAAAGGCTGATATATTGATCACAACTGGTGGTTATATGTCCATACCTACTTGTTTAGCTGCAAAAATTTTAAATTTAAAAATCTTTCTTTTTGAACCAAATTTTGTTTTAGGAAGAGCAAATCTATTTTTATTAAATTATTGTGACAAAATACTAACATATAGAAAAAAAATAAAAAATTTTCCTAATGAAAAACAATACAAAAATTATGTAATCAAACCTCTTATAAAAAAAAAGATTTTTTTAACAAAGCAAAAATGTGAAACAAAATCAAAAAAATTTACGATTTTGATTATAGGCGGTAGCCAAGGAGCGAGAAAATTTGATAATCTATTTTGCAGAGATCTAATAAAATTATCAAAAAAAATTGAAATCAAGATTTATCATCAAACTAGCAATAAAAATATCAACAAACTTAAACAACTTTATTTTTTAAATAAAATAAATTCTTACGTTTTTTCATACACTAATTATTTACATAAAATTATAAAAAAATGTGATTTTGTAATTACGAGATCTGGAGCATCAACTATTAATGAATTAGTTTTCTTAGAGACGCCCTTTTTAGCTGTGCCTTTCCCTTTCGCCAAGGATGATCATCAATTTTTTAATGCTAAATATTATGTTAAAAAAAAATTAGGGTGGTTAATCAGGGAAAATGAGATTAAGGAGGATTTTTTATATAATTTTATTGCAAATTTGATTAAAAATAAAAAGTCATTAATTCAAAAAAAAAAAAATATGAGAAAATTCAATAAATTATATGATTGGAATGAAAATTCTAAAAAACTTAATAACCTTTTACTAAAATGAATATTAATTTAGCTAAATCTGAAATAATACATTTTGTTGGTATAGGTGGAATTGGAATGAGTGGTTTAGCTTTAATAATGTTAGGTTTAGGTTTTAAAATTCAAGGAAGTGACAAGTCTATTAACAAGAATATAGAAAGATTAAAAAAAAATAATATCAAATTTTTTTTAGGACACTCATCATCAAATGTAAATAAAGCGACTATTTTAGTAATTTCTTCAGCGATTAAAAAAGACAATATAGAAGTTAAAGAAGCAAAAAAAAAAAATTTACCTATTTATAAAAGAGGGGATATGTTGGCGCATATAACTTCACTTAAAAAAAATATTGTAGTCGCAGGATCTCATGGAAAGACTACTACGACATCATTGATTGCATCTATATTTGCAAGAGCAAAATTAGACCCAACTATTATTAACGGTGGTGTAATTAAATCTTTTGAAAATTCAGCTAGACTTGGAAAAAGCGAATGGAGTATTTTAGAATCAGATGAGTCAGATGGCAGTTTTATAAAAGTTCCATCAACATATGCTGTAATAACAAATATAGATAGAGAACATATGGATTATTATCAATCTATTAAAGATCTAAAAAGGCACTTTATAAAATTTATGCTTAAGGTACCTTCATTTGGCAAAACATTTATTTGCATAGATGACAAAAACAATAAAGATATTTGTAAAACCAGCAAAATTAAAAATTTAATTACTTATGGAATAGACAAAAAATCAAATTTTAGGATTAGAAATATTTTATTTAATAAAAATAAATCGTTTTTTGATGTTGAGATGAATCTTCCCAACAAAAAAAAATCTATTTTAAAAAAAATTGAAATTCCTTTAATCGGATTTCATAATATAAAGAATGCTACAGCTGCAATTGCAGTATCTTATTTTATTGGTATTCCCCCAAATATTTTAAAAGATAGTCTTAGAAATTTTAAAGGTGTGGAAAGAAGATTTAACAAAATATTTAGCTATCAAGGCGCAGATATCTATGATGATTATGCGCACCATCCTACAGAAATTAAGGAAGTTATAAACGGTGTTAGAAATAGTTTTAAAGAAAAAAAAATTTTATGTATATTTCAGCCACATAGGGTTTCTAGACTAAATGACCTAAAAAGAGATTTTTGCTCTGCATTTAAAAAAGCTAAAACAGTAATATTATGTCCTATTTATAAAGCAGGTGAAAATTTAGGTTCGAAAATAGACTACCACAAATTCGGTAGTCAAATTGGAGAAAAATCTGATGTAGAAGTATTCATTGTTAAAAATCAATTCGAATTAGCAAAATTTTTAAAAAATTATTTAAAATATGACAATATCGTAATAGGGATGGGTGCTGGATCTATTTCAAATTGGATTAAGCAACTTCCTGAATTAATGAGAAAATAATGATAGAAAACCTAGATACTTTTTCAAAAAATATAAAAGGTAAGTTAAAATTTGAATATAGTTTAAAGAATCACACTTGGTTAAATATTGGAGGAAAAGCAAAAATTTTTTTCGTGCCTGAAACATTAATTGAACTTAGAGAATTCTTACTATATGCAAAAAAAGAAACTAAAAATTTTTTTGTAATTGGGGCAGGCTCAAATTTATTAATCTCAGAAAATATACAAAATAGAATTTTTATAAAATTAGGTAAAAATTTTAACAGAATGTCTTTAACAAAAGACAATATCATTATTGCTGGCTGTTCAATATTTGATAAAAATGTTTCAAAATTTGCATGCGAAAATAGTTTGGGTGGTCTTGAGTTTTTATCGTGTATTCCAGGATCTGTAGGCGGCGGAATTAGAATGAATTCTGGATGTTTTGGCACTGAGTTTAAAGATGTTCTGTTATCTGTCCAAGTAATGGATTTTAATGGTAGAGTTTATACAATAAATTCTCGGGATATAAAATTCTATTACAGAGGAACCAATCTTCCAAAAGATTTAATTTTTTTAAGTGCTTCTTTTAAAACTCAAAAAAATGATTTAAAAAAAATAGAAGAAACCATTCATAATTTAAAAGAAAAAAAAGAAATTTCACAACCTTTAAGGGTTAAGACAGGAGGGAGCACTTTCAAAAATCCAAAAAATAAAACTGATCAAAAAGTTTGGGAGCTCATTAAAGAAAGTGTAGATGAAAAAATATCTTTTGGCGATGCAAAAATATCCGAGAAACATTGTAACTTTTTCATAAATTCAAGAAATGCATCTTTTAAAAATATGTCGGATTTAATTAATTTTGTTAAAATAAAAGTAAAGGAAAAGAAAGGTATTGATTTAGAGCTAGAGCTCGAAATTGTTAGTTAGAGTGAAAAAAAAAATTTTAATTTTAGGTGGCGGTTATTCAAAGGAACGCTTAATTAGTCTTAAATCTGCAAAGGCCGTAATGAAATCTCTAAAAAGTTTATACAAAGTAAGGTTTTGTGACCCATCTAATAATTTTTTTAAAACAATTGAAAATTTTAAGCCCGATGTAATTTTTAATGCTTTACACGGTAGATTTGGTGAAGATGGTTTTATCCAAACAATTTTAGAAACTTTAAATATTAAATATACACATTCAGGTGTAATTTCTTCAATGACAGCAATGGATAAGGAGATATCAAAAAAAATTTTTAAAATAAATAAGATACTTACACCCAATTATATCAAAATTAAAAATGATCCTAATAAGATTAATTACCTGAAAATTAAAAGCTATTTAAACTATCCAGTTGTTATAAAACCAATTAACGAAGGCTCTAGTTTAGATGTTTTTATTTGTAAAAATAGATTTGAACTATCAACAAATATAAAAAAAATGAAAAATTATAAAGAAATTCTTATAGAAAAATTTATACCTGGAAGAGAAATTCAAGTAGCAATAATGGGTAATAAAAAATTAGGTGCTATAGAATTAAAACCAAAAAGACAATTTTATGATTATAAGGCAAAGTATAATACTAATGCTAAAACCGAGCATATAATTCCAGTTAACTTAACCAAAAAAAATTATAAAAAAATTAATGAAATCGCCATGAAAGCCCATAAGTTATTAAAATGCAGAGGTATAACTAGATCTGATTTCAAGTTTTATGATGGCAAATTTTATTTATTGGAGCTTAATACTCAGCCAGGTATGACTAGCTTATCACTAGTACCAGAAATTGCTGCTTATAAAGGTATTAATTTTAGATCATTAACTAGTTGGATGATAAAAGATGCATCTAAAAAAAGGTAAAAAATTTAAGTTTATTTTATACAGTTTATTAATAATTTTTTTAACATCTACAAATAATTATAATTATAAAATTAAAGATCCTTTCAATATTAAATATGTTTATATCAATGGATTTTCTGAAAAAAAAAATAATTTGATTAAAGATGAGATTAAAGAAGTTTTTAAAAAGAATATTTTTTTTATAGATAATAGTTATTTTATAAAACTTATTGAAAGGAGTGATATAAAATATTTAAATGTAAAAAAAAATTATCCCAACAAATTAATGTTAAATATCGTTCCCGCAAACCCAATTTGTGTAATTTTAATTGAAAACGATAAAATTTTTTTAGGTGATAATGGAAAAAAGATGGATGTTGAAACAGAAGATTTTGATGTACCATCTGTAATAGGCTCCACAAATATAAGTAATATTTTTGATGTGATAAATTTATTAATTTTGTCAAAGTTTGACTATTCATCAATTGATAAAATTATTTTTTTTAAAAGTGAGAGGTTTGATATTATTTTAAAAAATGAAGTTATTATAAAATTTCCAATAAAGTATAATATAAAAGTAATAAATTATATTAGTAATTTATTACACGAAAAAAAATTTGCTAATTCAAAAATTATTGATTTAAGAATTGAAAATAGAATAATTAAATATGAATAATTTAAAAACAGGGGACTTTTATTTTGGGATTTCAGACGATAAAGTTTACATATGTTTTTTTGAGAAAGGAGAAAACAAGTATAAACAGGAAGTTAATTTTAAAATTCCCGATACTTTAAACAACAATCTGAACTTTAAAATTATACTCAATTTATTAAAAAAAAATATTAGAAGAATAGAGAAAAATTTAGGTCTATTTTTAAATAGTGGAAATATATCAATTCAATCTAATACATATCAAAGTATAATATTTAGTATTAAAAATATTTTTGACGAAAAAATACTTAATAAAAAAGATATAACTGATATAATACAGACTGGAATCCATGAAATTCAAAATAACGAAAAAAATATATTTATAGTTCATATTATTATTAATAAATACGTTATTGATGATACCGTTTATAAGTTTTACCCTAATGACCTTAAATTTAAAAAGATAATTTTAGAAATGGAATTTATTTGTTTAGATAAAAACCTTATAGACAAGGTAAAAAATTTGTTTAGTGAATGCAAAATTCAAATAAATAAGATCGTATCTTACGAGTACGCAAAAAAATTTTTAACTAATGATGAAGACGATACTATGTGTGTATCTGCTAATAAAGTTTTAAATGGAGTGAATCAATCAGAAGTATATTTAGTAGAAAGTTCTCCAGAAAAACCAAGTTTATTTAACATAATATTTAACTTTTTTAATTAAAAAGCTGTATTTTTTTGTAATATTACTTGTTTTTCACTTGTAGCTCCTATCAACTATAAGACAACTCATGTCTGTGTTAAATCAAAAAACTATTAAAGATACTATAAAATTTAATGGAATAGGTTTGCACTCTGGTAAAGAAGTTGTTATGAAACTTTTTCCAGCTCCGCCTAACACAGGTATAATATTCAAAAGATCTGATTTAAAAAATAATAACTTAATTTACCCAAGTGTATTTAACGTCTCAAGTGCATCTTACTGCACAAAGCTATCAAATGAGAGCGGGGCAAGTGTCTCAACCGTTGAACATCTTATGGCAGCTTTATGTGGTTTAGGAATTGATAATCTTTTAATAGACTTAAATTCAGAGGAACTACCAATAATGGATGGATCCGCAAAAAATTTTGTAGAATTAATAGAAGAAGTGGGTTTTAAAATTAGCGACCAACCTATCAGAATTATCAAAATTGACAAAAAAATAACTTACAAGGATAATGAAAAATTTATTACTTTCGAGCCAAATAAAATAACTTTAGAAATTGATTTTGAAATTAAGTACAAACAAAATTCTATTTTAAATCAAAGAAATAAAAAAAACATATATATGGATGATTTAAAAGATATGTTTTATTCTAGAACATTTTGTTTATATGAAGATGTTGAAAAATTAAAACAGTTAGGGTTAGCACAAGGTGGCAACTTAGATAATGCCATAGTTTTAAAAGGTAATGAAATATTAAATACAGAAAAATTAAGAAACGATAATGAGTTTGTTAATCATAAAATTTTAGATTGTCTTGGAGACATTTACCTTGCTGGCTATAGAATGGTTGGAAAAATTACATCAAGCCAAGGTGGTCACAATGTCACAAACAAAGGCCTTAGAGAATTGCTATGCAATAATGAGAATTTTTCAATAATTGAATTAAAAGAAAAAAACATACCACACTCTTTTTTATCAAGAAATTCTCTAAAATCATCAGCTTAAACATTTAAGCTTTTTAATTTATCTGTTAATAATTTATAAATGAAAATTATAAACAATTTAATTAAATTAATAATAATACTTTTACTAATATCTTGTTCAAAACAAGAAAAAGTTTCTATTGTGCAAGAAAAAAATATTGAAACGCAAATGATTGAGGCGTTTAAAGAGGGTTATGAGGAATTAGAAAATGGAGATGTGTTATTTGCAGCAAAAAAATTTAATGAGGCAGAACTTTTATACCCGCAATCTGATTGGGCACCTAAAGCAGCTTTAATGGCAGCATATTCTTATTATTCACAAGACTACTATTACGATGCAGAGTATGAATTAGAAAGGTTTCTTAAGATTTATCCAAACCAAAAAAATATTCCATATGCGCACTACTTATTAGGAATGGTATATTATGAAAAGATTGTTGATGAAAAAAAAGATTTAGAACCGCTACTAATGGCAATGAAAAAATTTAAATTTATTGAAGAAAATTACCCCGACTCAGATTTTGCTTTAGACGCATCTTATAAATTAGATTTAATTCAAGATTATCTTGCATCAAAAGAAATGTATATTGGTATTCATTACATCAAAAAAAAAAAATGGATTGCAGCAATAAATCGTTTTAAAAATGTTGTAAAAAATTATCAGCAAACTGCTTTTATAGATGAGGCTTTGCATAGACTAGTTGAACTTCACTATAAAATTGGTTTAGTTGAAGAGTCTCAGAAATATGCTTCATTATTAGGATATAATTATAAGTCAAGCGAATGGTACGCAAAAAGTTATAAAATATTTAATGAAAATTTTAAGTCAAATTTAGAAATCAAGAAGGAAAAAGAGGGTATCTTAAAAAAATTTAAAAAACTTCTTTATTAATAAATGACCAATTCATTATTCTTGGACTATAAAAAAAAGATAAAATTATTAGAAAAATACGATAAATTTTATTATCAAAATCAAAGTCCATTAGTATCTGATAAAAAATATGATGAATTAAAAAACGAAATATTACATTTAGAAAATAAACATAATTTTAGCAATTTAAAATCACCAAGTATTAAAGTTGGATATAAACCGTCAAAAAAATTTGAAAAATTTAAACATAAAGTTAAAATGTTATCGTTATCAAATGCATTTAATCAAGAAGACTTAATTAATTTTCAAAAAAAAAATATTAATTTTCTAAATTTTAATAAAAATTATGAATTTGAATATAGTGCTGAACCTAAAATTGATGGTATCTCAGCGTCTCTAAATTATAAAAAAGGAAAATTGGTCAAAGGTCTTTCGAGAGGTGACGGTGAGGAAGGAGAAGATATAACAGCCAATTTAAAAACTATTAAAGATATACCTCTAAAAATTCCTCATACAGATTTTCCAGATGAGATAGATATAAGAGGCGAGGTTTTCATAAAAACTAAAGATTTTAAAAAAATAGAAAAAGATTTTGCAAATCCAAGAAATGCAGCGTCTGGATCATTAAGACAAAAAGATCCAAAAAAAACAGAATTAATCCCTCTAAAGTTTATTGCTTACACTTTTGGTTTTAGTTCAGAAATGAAAGTTGATAGACAAAGTGATTTTATAAAGTATCTAGACAAGTGGGGTTTTAAAACATCTGAATTAAATAAAACAATTAAAGGTATTGAAGATTTAATTAAATATCATTCAGAAATAGAAAAAAAAAGATTTACTTTAGACTATGATATCGATGGTATTGTATATAAAGTTAATGAATTTAGACTACAAAAAAGATTGGGTTTTATGGCTACAGCGCCTAGATGGGCAGTAGCCCATAAATTTTCTGCTAATTATTCAACTACTAAAATTATAGACATTGATATTCAGGTTGGAAGAACTGGCGCTTTAACTCCAGTTGCAAAAGTTAAACCTGTTAACATAGGCGGTGTAATGGTCTCTAACGCAACGTTACATAATGAAGATGAAATAATTAGAAAAGACATTAGAATTGGTGATACTGTCAAAATTGAGAGAGCCGGTGATGTAATTCCACATGTAATTGCTGTAGACAAAAAATTAAGGTCATTAAAATCAAAAAAATATATATTTCCTAACAAATGTCCCTCTTGTGGATCTAAAACTATTAAAGATTACAACTCTGTCACAAAAAAAATAGATGCGGTTAGAAGGTGTAGTAATGAGGGATTTGGATGTGAAAAGATATCTATTGAAAAATTAAAACATTTTGTTTCAAAGGATGCTTTAAATATCGAAGGACTTGGAAAAAAAGTTATAGAAAAATTCTGGGATTTAAAGTTTATAAAATTTCCCAATGACATTTTTAATCTAAACTTTCAAAAAATATCTAAATTAGAGGGGTGGGGCTCTCAATCAGCAGAAAATCTCAAAAATTCAATTGATAAATCAAAAAGATTAAAGTTAGACAAATTTATTTATTCTCTTGGTATAAGGCATATAGGACAGGAAAATGCGAAGTTAATATCTGAATTTTTAGGTAACTATTCAAATTTTATTAATTTAAAAGACCAAAAAAATATCGAGGATCTATCAAATATTGACGGCATTGGAGAAACGCAAATTTTATCTTTAAAAAATTTTTTTCAAAGTAAACTTAACTTAAAGGTCGTTTCGTCTTTAAGCAAAATTTTAATTTTCGAAAAGAACGTCATAAAAAAAATAGATGGAGTATTTGCTAATAAAATATTAATGTTCACTGGAAAATTAGATATAAGCAGAGCTGAGGCCAAATCAATTGTCGAAAATAATGGTGGAAAAATTGTAAGCAATGTATCAAAAAAACTAGATTATTTAGTAGCAGGAGAAAAACCGACTTCAAGAAAAGTTAAAATGGCAAACGACTTAAAAGTAAAAATATTAAACAAAACAGAATTTGAGAAAATTTCAAAATTGAGACAATAACCAAAACTTTTCATCGTAAGTTAAGTATTTTTCAACATTTGAGTAAATTTCTAAATTATAATTTATTAAATAATCTTTTTCTTTTTTAGTAAGTAATCCAAAATTGATTAAATCTTTATCGAAAGGTACCACAGTTAAATTTTTGAAATACATTTTATTTCGTGATTTTTTAACATAAATCATATTTTCTAACCTAATACCAAATTTACCTTTTTTATAAAATCCTGGTTCATTACTAATTACATGACCCGGTCTTAGCATTATTTTATACCCTTTAGAGATTGCAATGGGTCCCTCATGCACATTAAGAAAATAACCTACACCATGTCCAGTACTATGAGGATAGTCTAATTTTTTTTTTTTTAAAAACTTTCTAGCTAGAGTGTCTATTAAATGCGCACTTTTTAATTTATTTAAATTTGCACTGGCGACAGCAATGTGACCTTTTAAAACATATGAATAAATATTTTTAATCTTATTTGATTGTTTCCCTAAACTTATAGTTCTTGTAATATCAGTTGTTCCATATTTATATTGACCACCTGAGTCAAATAAGAAAATATCTTTTTTTTTTATTTTTCTATTGGAGTTTTTATTTGCTCTATAATGAATAATTGCACCATTTGGTCCAGAAGCAGCAATTGTATTAAAGCTTGGAAATAAATAATTTTTATTTTTTTTCCTAAAAAAATTTAACTTTTTTTCGGCTTCTAATTCAGAAATATTTTTTTTCAAATTTTTAATCCAATATAAAAACTTTATTACTGCAACTCCGTCTAAAATATGTGATTTAATAAAATTCTTAATTTCAATATTATTTTTAATAGACTTCAAATTATAGATTGGATCATTTTTATTGGATATTTTGATTTTATCTTTTATTATGTTTTCATAAGCTAAAGAACAACTTAATCTATCTAGAATCATCTTTTTAGAACTAAGTTCCTTTAAAAAACTATTTGTGTTTTTTTCATCAATTACCTCAAATTTTTTGAAAGAATTGTTTGAAAATAAATTGCGTATTTTTGATTTATTTACAAATAGATATATTTTACCACTTTCTTTTAAAATCAATCTACAATTTGGAATTGGACTGTGTGGATTATCTTCACCTCTTAGATTTAATAACCAAGCAACATTTTCTGGCGCAGTAATAAAGAGACAGTCTGATTTATCTTTATGAAGAAATTTTAAAACTTTACCAATTTTAGATTTATAACTTTCTCCTGAGATATTATTTTCTATAAAATAAAATTTCTTATTAGTTTTTTTTTGTTCATTGTTAATTATTAAATCGCTGTAAATTGGCACAAGTAAAAAGTAATTTTTGAAATATCTTCTTAAACTTAATCTTGTAAAACAATAGGGATTATAACCTATTTTGATTTTATGTTTTAAAACTTTCCAAGGTAATTTTTTGTGAATTTCAACAATATTAAAGTCATTTCCAGACTGAGATTTAGCTTGTATTGTATATCTTCCATCAACAAACAAGTAATTTTTGTCTTTTAGAATTATTGCTAAACCAGCAGATCCATCAAAATTAGATATTAACTTTAGCCTGTCAGGTGATGAATATTCATTAAAATACATATCGTTTTTTGGAACAACATAACCATCTAAATTAAATCTTATAAATTTATTTCTTAACTTCTTAATTTTATTAGAAATCATTTCAATCTTTTTTGATATCTCAACCAACCTGGACTTCTATAAATATCCTCATCATTTTCTAAATCTTGATTAAACTCAAAAAAATCCTCTTCCTCTTTTTCATGGTTATTTATTTTTTTAATATATTTCTCAGGTAGCTCATCTATGAATCTTGAAGAAATACTATCTATCCAATCTCCCTGGTAAAATCTGTTAAGTGAGAATGATATGTATACCTCATTTTTAGCTCTAGTTATCCCAACATATGCAAGTCTTCTTTCCTCCTCAAGACCTTGTTGACCTTTTTCATCTATCGATTTCTGATGTGGAAATAGTCCCTCTTCCCAACCAGGAAGAAAAATTACATCAAATTCAAGACCCTTAGAGGCATGTATTGTCATTAAGTTTACTTTTTCTCCCTCCCAATCATTATCTACCGATGTTGCTAAAGAGACATGTTCTAAAAAACTTTCTAGGTTATCAAATTCTTTCATTGCATTTAAAAG
>TARA_B100000963_G_scaffold313457_1_pt1 | contig 21913 bp, 21 predicted proteins | sample TARA_B100000963 | Tara Oceans TARA_B100000963 (sample SAMEA2622097) | marine metagenome | biome: marine biome (ENVO:00000447); feature: surface water layer (ENVO:00002042); material: "saline water (ENVO:00002010), including plankton (ENVO:xxxxxxxx)" | depth 5 m | reverse complement strand
TGACTATCAATTGTTCTATCTTCAATGTCTGTATCTTCTCTATAAGCGATATCCATCAATTGCGCTCTCTCTTTTATAATACCCGGTCTTTTTGCTAATTCTTTGACTAATAAAAACTCTGTTGTTGTTAATTTATCTGGAAGTTGTTTTCCATTCCATTCACATTCTAACTGAGATGGATCTAACTTTAATTTTCCGTGTGAAATAATACTTTTGTTTTCTTCAATTGTATCTTTTGTATCTTTTTTTCTGAGCTGAACTCTTATTCTTTCTATTAAAACTTTAATAGAAAATCCTCCTGATTTTTTAACGAAATCGTCAGCTCCTAATTTTAATCCTAACAATTCATCAATTTCATCATCCTTAGAAGTTAAAAAAATTACAGGTAAAGAAGATTTTTTTCTTAACTTTTTTAAAAGTTCTTCTCCATCCATTTTTGGCATTTTAATATCTATTATTGCAAGATCAGGGGGGGTTCTTGTCAAACCAATTAAGGCACTTTCACCATCTATGTATGTTTGTACTTTAAATCCTTCTTTTTCTAAAGCTATACTAAGACTAGTTAAAATGTTTCTATCATCATCTATTAAAGCAATAGTTTGTTTGTGCATATTTAATTATAAAAATACTAAATTGTTCTAAATTGGGCAAATTAAAATTAATGGAGTTCACCCCAGTTATCACCAGTATTCAAATCTACTGTTAAAGGTATTGAAAATGAATGTTGATCACTATCAACTACACTAGACATCTCCTCAATAATTATCTTGCTAATCCTTTTTTCGTCATCTTTAGGTGCCTCAAAAATTAATTCATCGTGTATTTGTAGCAAGATTTTAGTTTTTTTGTTTTTTTGCTCATTTAATCTTTTTTCAAGTCTTATCATTGCCAATCTCATGATTTCAGAAGCAGATCCTTGTATTGGCGCATTTATTGCTGCTCTTTCTTGAAAATTTCTAATATTATAATTTTTATCATTAATACTTAAAAAATGGGATTTTCTCCCAAAGATATTATTTACAAAACCACTTTTCCTACAAAACTTGATAGTTTGGTCCATATAATTTTTAATTTCAGGAAATTTTGCAAAATAGGAATTTAAGAATTCTTCTGCTTCATAATTTGAAACATTGATTTGTTTCGCTAATCCGTATTGTGAAATACCATAAATAATACCAAAATTGATGGCCTTTGCTTTTCTTCTCTGATCTTGATTTACTTTAGCAATGTTTACATTAAAAATCTGGCTTGCTGTTAATGAGTGTATATCCTCATTTTTTTTAAAAGCTTTTTTTAATTCTTTTACATTTGCTAAATCAGCTAAAATTCTCATTTCAATTTGATTATAATCTGCTGAAATTAAAATATGATCTTTCTCTGCTATAAAAGCTTTTCTGATATCTTTACCATCATCTGATTTAATTGGGATGTTTTGAAGATTAGGATCACTTGATGCTAATCTTCCAGTTGTAGTAGCAGCTAAAAGAAAAGATGTATGGACTCTTTTTGTTAGAGGATTTATATACTCTGGCAATGAGTCAGAATAAGTATTCTTTAGTTTAGATACCTGTCTCCAATCTAGCACAAATTGAGGAAATTTATGGCCCTTAAAAGCTAAATCTTCTAGAACAGAAGCACTAGTAGCAAAACTTCCTTTTTTAGTTTTTTTAAGGTCAGCAATTTTTAGATCATTGTACAATATTTCTCCGAGTTGTTTAGGAGATGCGATATTAAATTCTTTCTTAGAAATTTTAAAAACTTCTTTTTGAATTTTTTCAATTTTTTTTTCAAATTTTTTAGATAAAATTCTTAAAAACTGTTTATCAATTTTAATACCTTCTATTTCCATAAAAGCTAAAATTTTTATCATCGGTTTTTCAAAAATTTCGTAAATGTTGACCATCTTTTCATTTTTCAAACTTTTATGAAATTTTTTATACAACCTAAAAGTAACATCGGCGTCCTCTGCTGCATAATCTTTTGCTTTTTCAATATCAACTGAACAAAAATTAATTTCTTTTTTTCCAGTTCCTACCAAATCTTTAAAAGCAATCGGTTTATGGTTTAAATGAATTTCTGATAGAGTGTCCATATTATGTCTATTTTTACCTGAGTCCAAAACATAAGACATAAGCATAGTATCCTCCATTGAATTCATATTTATTCCATGTTTAAACAAAACAATAAAATCAAACTTTATATTCTGGCCAATTTTTTTAATACTTGAATCTTCAAGTAATGGTTTTAATTTTTTTAAAACTAAATCTTTATTAATACATTTTTTAGAATCATGGCCTATTGGGATATAACAAGCTTTGCCAATTTTAGAACTTAATGAGACTCCTATTAAATCAGCTTGATGAGGGTCAAGTGAGCTTGTTTCTGTATCTACTGCAACCTCTCCCGCCTCCTCTGCCTCTTGTACCCAATCATCAATTTCATCAGAATTAGCAATAAGATGATAATTCTTGTTATCAATTTTTTTTGACTCTGTAGAAATTGGAAGTTCATTTTTTGAAATTGACAAATTTGGTTCACCATAAGCGGAAATCGCTGAGCTTAATAACCTATTAAACTCCATTTCTCTCAAAAATTTATAAAGTTTATCTTTATCAATTTCCTTAAGTTTGAAATCTTTTAAATCATTATTAACTGGTGCATTATGTTTTAAAGTAACTAACTGTTTACTTATTAAAGCTTTGTCTTTATTTTCAATTAGTGTTTCTCTCCTCTTATTTTGTTTAATCTCATGAGCTGAATTCAAAAGTAATTCTAGATTTCCATATTTATTTATCAATTCCGCTGCAGTTTTTACTCCTATTCCTGGTACACCAGGAACATTATCACTACTATCACCAGCTAAAGCTTGAACATCTATTACTTTTGATGAGTCAACTCCAAATTTTTTTTGCACATCTTCCTCAGAAATAAATTTATTTTTCATTGGATCGTAAATTCGAACGTCTTTCCTAAATAACTGCATTAAATCTTTATCAGAAGAAACTATTGTTACCTTTGCCCCTTTCTTCAAAATTTGGTCTGCATATGTTGCTATCAGATCATCAGCTTCATAATTTGGTAGTTCCACAGAAGGAAGATTGAATGCTAAAACAGATTTTCTAATATACTCAAATTGAGGGGCCAAGTCATCAGGTGCTTCAGAACGATTAGCTTTGTACTCACTATATATTTCGTTTCTAAAAGTTTTTCTCGCTGAGTCGAAAATAACAGCGAAGTGTGTAGGTTTTTGTTTATTTTCACTTGATTTTGAATCTTCCAATAGTTTAAACAACATACTACAAAATCCACTTACAGCTCCAGTTGGAAGACCGTCACTTTTTCGTGTTAAAGGTGGTAGAGCGTAGTAAGCCCTAAAAATATATCCTGACCCATCTACAAGATAAAAATGATCTGTTTTTTGAATTTTATTCATTATAAATTATTATAGATTATCAATCAAAATAAGAGTATTATTTTTTATGGAACTTATAAAGCAAAATACTCAGTCAAAATTAATAAGATCATTAATTGTCATTTTTTTAGGCTCAATAATTTTAACAATTTCCGCAAAAGTAAAGATACCTTTTTATCCTGTTCCTATGACCATGCAAACATTTGTTGTTTTGCTTATTGGAATAAGTTTTGGATATAAAATTGGTCTTGCAACTGTTAGCTTATATATAGTTGAGGGAATAGCTGGTCTTCCAGTTTTTTCTAATTCCCCAGAGAAAGGCGTTGGCATAGTTTATTTTACTGGTCCTACAATGGGTTATTTAATTGGTTTTCTATTTGCAGTCTTTTTAACTGGCTTTTTTAAATTTAATGATTGGACAAAAAAAGAAAATAATAATTTAAAAATTTTCTCTAATAATTTACTTAAATTAATAATTTCAGTAAGTGTAATTTATATATTGGGATTATTTTGGTTAAGTGAATTAATTGGATACGAAAAAGCTATTCTTTTTGGCTTAAAACCATTTTGGATAGCAGAATTGTTTAAAATATTTCTCTTAGCCTTTTTAACGCCCTTAGCTCTTAAATTTAGAAACTTTATTTAGGCGACCTTTTAGATAATATTCTTTGAAGAGTTCTTCTGTGCATTTTAAGTCGTCTAGCTGTTTCTGAGACATTTCTATTACATAGCTCAAAGACTCTGTGGATATGTTCCCATTTAACTCTATCAGCAGACATTGGATTTTCAGGAGGTGCTGCTTTTTTTGATGGATCAGCCAATAATGCTTTTTCAACGTCATCAGCATCTGCTGGTTTAGCAAGGTAATCTATTGCACCTTCTTTTATGGCCGCTACTGCTGTTGGAATGTTGCCATAACCAGTTAACATTATTATCCTACTTGAGGAGTTAGTTGTTTGGATCTCTTTAACAACTTCTAGACCATTTCCATCACCTAGCCTCAAATCTACAACAGCAAAACCTGGTTTTTTGCTTCTTACAGAATCTATGCCTTTTTTTACACCTTCAGCTTGAATAACTTCAAATCCTTTTTTTTCCATAGCTCTAGCTAATCTCTCTCTAAAAGGGTTATCATCATCGACAATAAGTAAGGATTTATTGTCAAAATCAGCTAAGTTTTGCAATGGTGCTTCATTTTTCATGTCTTATATATGGATATTTTTTTCCACATTTCAATAGGTGATTATTTACTTTACATTGAATTACTATTGAATTAATTGCTCGAATTACTAAAGTTTTTTTAAATAAAATACTTTTTTTGTTAAATTTTTTTGGGGGGCATTTTGAATGCAAAAATTTAAGTCAGTTGAAGAACTAATAAATCAACTGAGACCTGATAAGCCGGTTTATTGCATCAGAAAGAATTCAATTCTTTCTGCCTCAAGTTACTTTCAAAAAAAATTTCCAGGTAAAATTTTATATGCAGTAAAAACAAACCCCCATCAAGAAGTTATCAAAACTTTAATTAAAAGCGGAATAGATCAATTCGATGTTGCTTCAATTGAAGAAATAAAAGCAGTAAAAAATTTTAGCCAATCTGTGAAGTGTTCATATATGCATACAATAAAAAGTAAAGAAAGTATTAAGGAAGCTTATTTTAAATACGGGATAAAAACATTTGCTTTAGACACGAAAGACGAACTTATAAAAATTATTAAAAATACTAATAATGCTAAAGACCTTGAATTATTTGTAAGAGTTGCTGTATCTAATGAGCACGCTGAAATTGACTTATCGAAAAAATTTGGAGCGCTGAGTTCTGAAGCTGTAGGATTATTAAGATTGGTAAAACAACATGCATATAAGATTGGTTTAAGTTTTCATGTAGGATCACAATGTATGCACCCTATATCATACAACAAAGGAATTACTGAGATTGGAAATATAATAAAAAAAACTAAAATAAATCCAAATTACATTAATGTTGGTGGGGGTTTTCCCACTATATACCCAGATTTAATTCCACAATCCTTAGACAATTATCTTGAAGAAATTAAAAAAAGTTTAAAAAATTTAAATTTAAATAACAAAACAGAAATTATTTGTGAACCAGGGAGAGCCTTAGTTGCAGAAAGTGGCTCGACTATAGTAAGGGTGAATCTTAAAAAAAAACAAAAACTTTATATTAACGATGGAACTTATGGAACACTTTTTGATGCAGGTACACCTAACATTGTGTTTCCATCTAAAATGATAAAAGATAGTTCAAATAAAATAATTTCAAAAAAATTAACTGCATTTGATTTTTATGGCCCTACTTGTGATAGTATGGATTACATGAAAGGTCCTTTTCTTCTTCCAAATAATATCAAAGAAAATGATTATATTGAACTCGGTCAACTAGGAGCTTATGGGTTAACCTTCAGAACTCAATTTAATGGTTTCTTTTCGAATGAAATTTATGAAGTTGAGGATAAGCCAATAATGACGCTTTACGATAAAAATATTGATAAAGCAAATTTGGTTGCTTAATGACAGATAATAAAAAATTGGGTCATAACAGAAAAAAAAATTTTTTAAAAAAACCAGTTGAGCACATCGATATAACCTCTTTTGACTCTAGAAAGATTATTTCCTCAATGGAAAAAATGTCTTTTGTATCACGAGAAACTGCTAATGCTGCAAACATTTTTAATGAAATGTTAAAAGATAATGATTGTACAATCTTTTTAACTTTAGCAGGATCAACATCTGCTGCTGGATGCATGAACATTTATAAAGATTTAGTCAAGTACAATATGGTTGATGCTATTGTAGCAACAGGTGCTTCTATAATAGATATGGATTTTTTTGAAGCACTAGGATTTAAACATTACCAAGGATCTCAATTTCAAGATGATACAGAGTTAAGAAAAAATTATATTGATAGAATTTACGACACATATATTGATGAGGATGAACTGCAATTTTGTGATAAAAAAATTTGCGAAATAGCCGATAGTTTGGAACCAAAAAGTTATACTTCTAGAGAGTTTATTGGAGAAATGGGAAAATATTTAAAAAAAAATTCTGTTAAAAAAAATTCATTAATTGAAACTGCCTTCGATAATAATGTACCAATATTTTGTCCAGCATTTACAGACTCAAGTGCAGGATTTGGACTGGTAATCCACCAGGAAAAAAATCCAAAAAAACACATAACTATAGACTCAATTAGGGAATTCAGAGAATTAACAGAAATTAAGATAAGATCTAAAGGATCAGGTTTGTTTATGATTGGCGGAGGAGTACCAAAAAATTTTATTCAAGATACTGTAATATGCGCGGAGCTATTGGGCAAAGAAGTTGAAATGCATAAATATGCAGTTCAAATAACTGTAGCTGACTCTAGGGATGGTGCTTGCAGTAGCTCAACCTTAAAAGAGGCAAGCTCCTGGGGAAAAGTAGATATTACTAAAGAACAAATGGTTTTTGCTGAAGCTACTAGCGTACTACCTTTAATAGCAAGTGATGCATATCATAAAGGTGAATGGAAAAATCGAGATAGAAAAAACTTCTCTAAAATTTTTGGATAAAGAATTGAAATATTTATCGAATAAAAATGGTTTTTTAGGAATTGAAAATAAATTCAATTTTAAGGAGAAAGTCGTAATTATACCTTTTGGCTTAGAAAAAACAGTCAGCTACGGCGGTGGTACAAAAAATGGACCAAAAGAAATAATAAAAGCTTCCCATCAAGTTGAATTATATGATGAAGAATTTAATTGTGAACCTTGCAAGAAAATTGGTATTAAAACTCTCAAGCCTTTTAAGATAGATAAAGATATAAAAAAAGCTCTAAAAAAAATGTCATACATAAATAAAGGAATACTTGATAAAAATCTTTTTCCAATGACATTTGGTGGAGAACATTCGATTACTCCAGGGTGTTTAAGACCTTTTGTTGAAAAATATAAAAAAATTTGTCTTTTACATTTCGATGCGCATGCTGATCTAAGAGATAGTTATAATGGACAAAGATTCTCTCATGCCTCTGCTATAAGAAGATGTTTAGATTTTAAAAACGTTTCTTTAATTTCGATTGGGATAAGAAATATATCTAATAGTGAAATACCATTTTTAAAAAAAAATAAATCAAGAATAAATATTTTTTGGGCAAAAGATAAATCAAGATGGGATTTGGGAAAATTCAAAAAACTTATAAAAAATAAGACTGTATATCTTACTTTTGATGTTGATGGTTTTGACTCGAGTATAATGCCAGCAACCGGAACCCCAGAACCAGGAGGGTTACTTTGGGATGAGGCTTTAAATTTTATCAAAATTGCTGCAAAAAATTCTAATATTGTAGGTGCAGATATTAATGAATTAGCACCCATAAAAAATTTTAATTCTTATAATTTTCTAGTGGCCAAACTAGCGTATAAAATTATAGCTTACAAATATTTATCTTAAGTTTTAGCTGGTTTGAAAGTTTTTAAAAGTAATCTGAATGGAATAAGCATTATCAATGCTACTAAAATTTTTACTATCAAATCTCCAATTGCAAGTGTAATCCACGGTACTCCTGTTGCATAAAAAGATATTGAAAAAAATAAAAAAGTGTCAACTGTTGATCCAAAAAAAGATGAAGTTAAAGGGGCAATAAACCAATCCTTTTTTCTTAGATTGTCAAAAATTTGAACATCTAATAATTGAGCAATTAGAAATGCCAAACCTGAACCAGCAGCAATTCTTAAAGATATCAAATCAGCAAAATTTGTAGAAAATAGTAGAGTAAAACTTATTCCTATAGCAAAACCAATATAAACAATTTTTCTTGCAATAAACTTGCCATAAGATCTATTTGCTAAATCGGTAATCAAAAAAGCAATGGGATAACTAAACGCTCCATAAGTCAATAACTCCTCTAAGCCATAGTAACTCACTGGAAATTGCACTAAATAGTTTGAGGCCAAAACAACAACTCCCATGAAAAATGAGAGTAGTATGAACAATTTATTCATTATACGCTTTTAGATTGTACTGTTTTTTTTTGGAATGGAGATTTTATTAGCAAAATTTTTTTTAATTTTTTAAGCCTAGGTGATAAATTTTTATTCTTTACTGTTTTTAAAAATTCGTCAAAACTTCCCTTTTTATCAACAGACCTAACACCTGCGTTACTTACTGTTATTTTTAAACTTCTTTTTAAAAGACCACTAGTGAATTTTACTTTTTTAAGGTTTGGTAGAAATCTTCTTTTAGTTTTATTATTAGCGTGGCTAACATTGTGACCTTTCATAGGAATTTTGCCAGTTAATTCACATTTTTTTGACATAATAACTCGACTGTATAAGGCGAGATGAAGATCTCGTCAAGTTTATAAAACTTTAGTTATTTATTGTTTTCCTATAATTTCAGTAAAATTTTTAACACCATCTTTTATTAATAATTCTTTGAGCTCCTTTTTAATCAAATTGACAATGTTGGGTCCTCTAAACACCATTCCAGTATAAAGTTGAAGATAATTTGCACCTGCTAAAAATTTTTCATAGGCACTTTTGCCCGAGTCTACCCCACCAACACCTATTATTTTGATCCTTCCATCAATAATTTTATAAAATTTATTTATCAATTTTGTAGATTTTTGCTCTATCGGTTTACCAGATAACCCACCTTTCTGGTGCTTTTGAATATTCTTTAAATTGTCTCTTGTTGAGTCTGATGAGTTTGAAACAATAATTACTTCCACATCATTATTTAAAAGAACTTCTGAAATTTTATTTATTTCAACATCATCAATATCTGGTGATACTTTAACTGCTATTGGAGTTTTAGATATAATATTTTTTTTCGTTTCAGTAATTTTTTGCAATAAATCATTAAGTTTATTCTGGTCATGAAATTTTCTCAAATCTTCAGTATTCGGCGAAGAAATATTAATTGTAATATAATCTGCTACTTCGTGAAATATTTTAAAACATTCAATATAATCATTGAGTCTATTTTCTGAGTCTCTATTTGGTCCGATATTAATACCCAGTAGGCCAGTCTGTGTATTAGATTTTATTCTATTAAATATTTCTTTAGATCCAAGATTATTAAAACCTAACCTGTTTATCAGCGCATTGTCCTCCAATAATCTAAAGACTCTAGGCTTTGGATTTCCATATTGTTTTTTTGGTGTCACTGTTCCAGCTTCTACAAAGCTAAATCCAAGTTTAAATAGAGAATTATAGACTTCGGCATTTTTATCAAAACCTGCTGCCATACCAATCGGATTTTCAAGATACTTGTTAAATAGTTTCGTTTCAAACAACGGATTATTTTTGTCTTCGTGGAGAAGATTTGGAATAAAATTGAATTTTAAAGATTTTATAGCTAAACTATGAGCTGTCTCAGGATCTAATTTGAAAATTAAAGATCGAAAATTTGAAAACATTATTTAATTTTATTTAATATAAGATCTTTAGTTTCTTTAACACCAAAAAAACTGATAAAAAAACCCATTCGAGGTCCATTTTCATCACCAAATACCACCTCATATATTAATCTAAACCAATTACGAAGGTTTTCAGCATAACCATTTTCTTTTCCAGTAGAGTAAATTAGAGTTTGGATATCCTCTGGTGACATTTTATCGTTACATTTTTCTAAAGTTTTAATAAGTGCCAATAATGCTTTTCTCTCGTCCTCATTTGGTATCTTATATTTTTTACTAACCTTAATAATATCATTAAAATATTTAATTGCGTATCCAATTAGGCTATCAAATATTGGATGATCTTTCTCATAAATATTTTTTTTATATCTTTTCACAAATTTCCAAAGAAGTTCTTTACTATCAGCGTTACTTGTTTCAACAAGATTCAATAACATAGAAAAAGACATAATCATATTTTCTTTTGGAACTTTGCTATTATGAACATGCCAAACCGGATTCATAAGTAATTGTAATTCATCTTGGGTTTTGGCTTTCTCAATTAAATCTAAATAATCGTCTACAGCTTTGGGAACAATTTCATTGTAAAGTTTTTTAGCTCTTTTAGGATTTTGATACATATATAAAGATAAACTTTCAGGAGAGGCGTACTTCAACCATTGGTCAATAGTGATACCATTTCCTTTAGATTTTGAAATTTTTTCACCTTTCTCATCTAAAAATAATTCATAAGCAAAACCAGATGGATTATTTTTTCCAATCATTTTTATAATTTTTGAGGATAAAATGGCACTCTCAATAAGATCTTTCCCATACATTTCAAAATCTACATCTAGAGCGAACCATCTCATGGCCCAATCAACTTTCCATTGAAGTTTACAATTACCATTTAAAATACTTGTTTCTAGTTTTTTACCGTTATTATCAAAAATTATAATTGACTTTTGCTTATCAATTTCCTTAACAGGAATTTCTAAAACATGCCCTGTCTCGGGACAAATAGGTAAAAATGGGCTATAGGTCTTTTGTCGTTCTTTTCCTAATGTTGGTAAGATAATATTCATTATTCCATCATAATTTTCCAGTATAACTTGAAGGGAGGGATTAAAAAATCCAGATTTATAAAGCTCTGTTGAACTTTTAAATTTATATGAAAAATTAAAATTATTTAAAAACTTCTTTAACATTTCATTATTATGTTCACCAAAACTACTATATTTTCCAAACGGGTCTGGCACTTGTGTAAGCGGCTTGTGTAAATTTTTTTCTAGTATTTCTTTTTGTGGAACATTATCTGGGACTTTTCTTAGACCGTCCATATCATCTGAAAACGTGATAATTTCTGTGGGTATGTTAGTTAAATTTTGCAAAGCATTAACTATCATAGATGTTCTGGCAACTTCTCCAAAAGTTCCGATATGCGGGAGCCCACTAGGTCCATAGCCGGTTTGAAGAACAATTTTTCCTTTTTTTTCTATAAAAGTTTTCCTCTCTCTGAGCATCTTTTTAGCCTCAACGAAAGGCCAAGCACTTGTTTTGTCAAAATTTTCTTTTTTAATCATGAATTTTCAAATAAAATCTTAAATTATCGATTTAGTTAATTCTTATAGAGTTGAAATTTATTTACCATAAAATAATGTCCTTTCAAAATGTCTAATTATAAAACAGTTTTTTTTACTCTAGGGATATTGCAGATAATTCTTGGAATTTTTATGTTCATTCCTATTATGGCTCAATTCTTATACAAAGAAATTGACTCTTCATTTTTTGGTGCATCACTAGTTACAATTATTTTTGGAACATTGTTTTTTTTATCAAATCTAGATCATGAAAAAAAATTAAGTTTGCAACAGGCTTTCATACTAACTTCATTATCTTGGTTGAGTATTGCAATTTTTGGGTCTTTGCCATTTTTTTTTTCAAATTTAGATTTTTCTTTTACTAACGCTTTTTTTGAGAGTATGTCTGGAATAACTACAACTGGCTCTACTGTAATTTCAAATTTAGATGATATGCCAAAAAGTATTTTATTATGGAGAGCAATACTTCAATGGCTAGGCGGTATTGGGATAATAATTATGGCAATTACGCTTATGCCCATAATGAATGTGGGTGGTATGCAATTATTTAAAATTTCAAGCAATGACTCCTCTGAAAAGATACTTCCAAAATCTAAAGAGATTGCTCTAAGATTAATTTATATTTATTCTGGTCTTACCTTACTTTGTGCTTTTACTTACAGTATTTTTGGAATGAATTTTTTCGATAGTATAACCCATGCAATGACAACATTAGCTACTGGAGGTTTTTCTAATTATAATCAATCAATTGGTTTTTTTAATAGCATAGCAATAGAAACATCAGCAATGATATTTATTATTCTTGGTAGTTTACCTTTTATTTCTTATATAAAGTTTATAAGTGGAAACAGAGGTATCTTTATTTCAGACACTCAAATTAGATCTTTTTTTAAAATAATAATTATTAGTATAATTATTTTGTCAATTTATTTGGCTATAGGTGATTACGACTCTTTTAGTCTAAGACCTATTTTTTTTAATGTAATATCTATATTAACTGGGACAGGTTATGTTAATGCACAATTTGATAATTGGGGTGGCTTTTCACTAGTAATATTTTTAACTCTAATGTTTATTGGTGGGTGTGCAGGTTCAACAACATGTGGTATCAAAATTTTTAGGTTCCAGATTTTATATCTTTTTATAGTAAATCAAATAAAAAAAATAATTTATCCAAAAGGTGTGTTCGTTATTAAATATGATCAAAATTCAATCAATGAAAAATTTATTTCTTCCATAATTTCGTTTATCTTTTTTTATTTTGTCATTTTTTTTGTGTTGACCGCTTTACTTTCTTTAACAGGTCTTGATTTTGTTACATCTATTTCTGGTGCAGCAACATCAATTTCTAATGTTGGTCCTGGACTTGGTTCAGTTATTGGTCCTAATGGAAATTTTTCATCTTTACCTGATATCTCAAAATGGATATTAACTATAGGAATGATTTTAGGTAGATTAGAACTGTTTGCAATTTTAGTTTTATTTTTACCCTCTTTTTGGAGAAATTAAGATGATTGAATTTAAAAAACAATCCTTTTCAGAAATGTTCTCAGTTTATTTTGACAAAAGAATGTTAAAAATTTTATTACTAGGAGCCATCTCAGGTTTTCCATGGGTCCTGATTGGTAGTAGTCTTAGTTTATGGTTGAAAGAAGATGGATTAAGTAGATCAACAATTGGATGGGCAGGATTAATCTTTGGAGTTTATGCATTTAATTATTTATGGGCACCCTTAGTGGATAGAATTCAAATACCTCTTTTAACCAAAAAAATTGGTCACAGAAGAGGTTGGATTGTATTAATGCAAATAGTAATTTTGTTTTCGCTCGCTTTATGGAGTTTGATAAATCCAACAGAAAATTTGGCTCTAGTAATTTCTGTGGGGTTAATCATAGCTATTGCATCAGCTACACAGGATATAACTGTAGATGCTTTAAGAATTGAACAAATTGGAGAAAACGAAGGTAGATCAATGGCAGCTGGTGCTGCGATGGCTGTGGTTGGCTGGTGGAGCGGATATAAACTTGGTGGTGTATTATCTTTATTTTCAGCAGAATTTTTACAAAATACTGGTATCGAAAATTATTGGCAAATTACTTTTTTAATTTTGGGTGTTCTAGTAATTTTTATGAATATTGGATTAATGTTTATAAAGGAAACCATCGATAATGAAAGACAAATTAGACAAAAAGAAAATGATAAATTAATTTCCGATAAATTAGGAAAACAAAATTTATTTAAAAAATTTTTAACATGGATTGGTGGAACTATAAGCGGCCCAATTACAAGCTTTTTTAAAAAAAATGGTTTTACTATAGCCATTGGAATTCTTAGTTTTGTCTTTTTATTTAAAGTTGGCGAAGCCTTTTTAGGGAGAATGTCTATAATCTTTTATAAAGAAATAGGATTTAGCAAATCAGATATTGCGATTTATTCAAAAACCTTGGGTTGGGTTACAACTGTAATATTTACTCTATTAGGTGGATTATTTGTAATAAGATCTGGTGTCTTAAAAGCAATGTTTTTGGCAGGAATTTTAATGGCCAGCACAAATATTTTATTTAGTGTTTTGGCGTGGAATGAAAAATCAGAAGTTTTATTCGCTATTGCTGTCATCTTCGACGATATGGCTGCTGCTTTTGCTACTGTAGCATTTGTGGCTTTTATCTCACTTTTAGTAGATAGAGCTTACACTGCAACTCAATATGCTCTTTTAGCATCAATAGGAACTGCTGGTAGAACTACCTTAGCTTCATCATCAGGCGCACTAGTAGACTGGTTAAATGGTGATTGGGGTATATTTTTTATATTAACAGCATTAATGGTTATACCATCACTTGTTATATTGTGGATAATGAAAAACAAACTACAACTTAGTGAAAAATAATTTTTTTAATAAACCTGTCGAAAATATTAAGTTGAAACCCTCTTATAATTCTGAAGTAACTTCTCAAATTATATATGGAGAAAAATTTAAAATTCTGTCAAAGAAAAAAAATTGGATAAAAATAAGGACCAATTACGATAATTATGTAGGCTATATTAAAAGAAATAAATTTTTGAAAAAATTCAAGCCCTCTAATAAAATCTATAAATTAAAAGCAAGAATATTTAAAAAAAAGAATGGCAGATTTTTACAAACAAATAATTTCCTCTATTTTGCATCTGGAATTTCTGTAATCAGTAAAAATAAGAAATTTTTCGAATTTGAGAAAAACAAATGGGTTAAAATAATTGATACAAAGAAAATCAATCATTTTGAAAAAAATTTTATAAAAATTTTGAAATTATTTTTAAATATAAAGTATTTATGGGGTGGAAAAACATCAGAAGGAATTGATTGCTCTGCGTTAATTCAAATTTATTTTTATTACAATCGAGTTTTTTTTCCTAGAGATTCTAAAGATCAGATAAAATATTGTAAAAAAAAATTATTCAAATATAAAATTATTTTTTGGAAGGGTCATGTTGCATATTGTTTAAACAAAAATGAACTAATTCATGCCTACGGTCCAAAAAAGAGAGTTTTAGTGATGAATATAAAAAAAACTATTAAAAAAATATTTAAAGATACTGGGTTAGAGCCTATATACATTTAATGATACTCACAGATACAGAACTACAAAAAAAAGTCAATATACTTACTAACAAGCTTAAGGCTGGCTTATTCCAGGAAGTCATAAACGAAGCAAAAATTTTACTTAAAAAAAGAAAACATCAAGTCTTATTCAATCTGTTGAGCCTTTCATATCAAAGTTTGGGAGAAAATAATAAATCTATAGAAATAATGGAAATTGCACTCAAAGCTAATTCTCGTAATCCACATTTTTTAAATAATATCGGTCTTTCTCATTTTAATTTACGTAACTTTAAAAAAGCTGAAAATTATTTTAAAAGAGGTCTAGATGAAGCTCCCAAATATATTAGTATATTAAATAATTTAGGTAGTCTCAAAAGTTTTTTAAATTTAAATGAAGAAGCTATTAGTTATTATCAAAAAATATTAGAAATAAATGATAAATTAATAGAACCCTATTATAATTTAGCGATAAATTATGAGGCTCTTGGTCAATTTAAAAAGTCAATAGAATGTCTTGAAAAAATTTTAAAACTTAATCCAAAATTTACTCAAGCTGATAGATTGCTATCAAATTTAACTAAATATCATGAAAATCATTCTCATTACAAAAATATGAGAGATAAAATTGAAAACATGGACCTTTCTGAAAAGGATAAATCCCATCTTTATTTTGCCATGGGAAAATACTTTGAGGATATAAAAAATTATGAGAAATCTTTTCAAAATTATTCAAACGGAAATAAAATAATAAAAAAAACATCAAACTATAAAACTGAGGAAAATAAAAATTATTTCAAAAAAATAAAAAATTTTAACTATGATAAACTTAATAATTATAGCAAAAATATCACAAGAAAAATTATATTCATTGTTGGAATGCCTAGGTCTAGCACGTCTTTAATTGAGCAAATATTATCATCTCATAAAGAAGTTTTTGGGGGAGGTGAATTAGCTTTTTTGGAGTCAGAAGTAAAAGAAATTTTTACATATTTTGATAAAAATCAAAATCTACAAAATGATGATATTCAAAATCTTATCTTAAATTCGAGAAATAAATATTTGGAGAAAATTTCAAATTATGATAATTCAACTAAAGCCTTTACTGATAAAGCTCCTCTAAATTTTAGATATATTGGTTTTATCAAATTTCTTTTTCCAAATTCTAAAATAGTTCATTGTACCAGGGACCCCTTGGATGTCACTTGGTCTAATTTTAAAAATTATTTTTCAAATTCTATGCCTTTTACAAACGATTTAAAAGATATTGCAAACTTTTATAAATCTTACAAGGATATTATGATCTTTTGGAAAAAAAAGTTTCCACAATTTGTTTACGACATTGAATACTCAAATCTTGTAGAAAATTCTGAAAATGAAATTAAAAGATTATTAAATTTTTGCGAATTGAATTGGGATGAAAATTGTCTTAATCACCATGAAAACAACAGGGCTATTAAGACAGCTAGTTCTACTCAAGCTAGAAAACCTATTTATAAAACTGCAATTAAATCATCAGATCGATACAAAAATTACCTCAAGGATATTAAATATTTAATTGAATCTAATTAGACCTTCCAAAATCAGGTTTATTGGTATCTTGTTTTAGTTTTAGGATCTTTGATCTTACATTTTTAGTTTGTGTCAATTTTTTCAAAATTGACCTATTGTTTTTTGAATTAATATCCTTTTTAAAAAAATTTAAATTTTTAATAAATATATCAATTGCTTTTATAACATTCTTCTTATTGTGAAAAAAAATATCACGCCACATTATTTCATTCGATGCAGCTATTCGTGAAAAATCTCTTAAACCACCAGCACTATATTTAATTAAGTTAAATTTTTGTTTTTTCTCAAAATCTTGCGCTGATTTAACTAAATTATAAGCCACCAAGTGCGGTAAATGACTTGTGATTGAGAAAATCTTGTCATGTTTCTCTGAATTCATAGTAACAGTTCGGGAGCCAACTTTTTTCCAAAAAAAATTTAAATCTCTTAAATGTTTTAAATTTGTTCCTTTGTCTTTAATTAAAATACACCATTTGTCATTAAACATTGTATCTTTACCATACTCTGGTCCGCTTACCTCTGACCCTGTTATCGGATGACTTTGTATCCAATGAATATCTTTATTTAAGAATTTTTTAAAAATTTTAGATGACTCGATTTTCGAAGAACCAATATCTGTAATTAATGTTTTTGATGCAATGTATTTATTTATCTTTAAAATTATTCCTTTATATTCGCTCATTGGTGTGCAGAAAATAATTAGATCAGAATTAACTACACCATCCTTTAGTGAATTCACAATTTTTCCAGGTAGTTTTAATTTTTTTATTTTGGTTAAATTTGATTTTGATTTTTCATAAATGAATATTTTTTTTGCAATTCTTTTTTTTGCAATTTTTCTGACCAAAGATGATCCTAATAAACCACAGCCAATAATTAGTATGTTTTTCATCTTTTAAATATAATTCTTACAGCTTTCATAAATTTTAAATTTTCATTTTTAGATCCAATCGTTAATCTAAGCATATTTTTTATTTTATAACCATCTTCAGTCGACCTTAAGATAATTCCACGCTTTTTTAAACTTTCATAAAAGTATTTAGCTTTAAATTTGCATTTTGCAAAATCTAGTAACAAAAAATTAGCAGAAACTTTGTTAGAAGTAATATCATACTTATTTAGAAATTCTTTCAATTTTGTTGCGTGAAAAATATTATGCTTAATTGAACGAGATATAAATTTATTATCTTTAAGAGCTTCCGCTGCTGCTTTTTGTGCAACTTCATTTACATTAAATGGTGGTTTGATAAGATTTAATGCATTAATAATTTGTTTCGAACCAAAGCCCCACCCAATTCGTAATGATGATAAACCGTAAATTTTTGAAAATGTTCTTAATATAAAAACATTTTGATTATTCTTAAATAAATCTAATCCAGATTTATAATTCTTATTAATCATGTATTCTGCATAGGCATCATCTACAACTAACAAAATATTTTTTCTTAATTTTTTCCTTAAATTGATTAATTCAAGTTTAGTCAAATATGTTCCTGTGGGATTATTTGGATTTGCTAGAAATACAATTTTAGTTTTTTTGGTAACTTTTTTAATTATTTCTGTGACAGATATTTTAAACTTTTTTTCTTTGGCAAAAAGAACATTCGCACCAACTATTTTTGCGTAAATTCTGTACATTAAAAAACTAAATTGCGGAACAATTACCTCATCTCTAGGCTTTAAAATTAATTGACAAAGCATCTGAATAACTTCATCCGAACCAGCCCCGCAAATAATTCTTTCCTGGTCACATTTAAATTTTTTTGCAATTTTGGCTCTTAGTATTTTTGACTTTCCATCTGGGTATCTAAAAAAATTTAGGTTTTTGTTAGAAACAACCTTTTTCACTCTTGGACTCATTCCTAAAGCAGATTCATTTGCTGATAGCTTAATAACTTTTTTTAATCTCCTTAAACTAGATTTTCCAGGTTTATAGGCCTCTATATCAAATTTTTTAAAACTTATAGTATTCATCTTTTAAAATTTTAAGCCTCTTTATAAATAAAAAAACATTTTTTTATATAGTTTATGTATATATATTTTTAAAATTGACATACTAAATAACATCTAGTACAAAATTTATGCGCTGATTTAACTGAATTGCGAGCGCTTTAAAAAAACAGCTAAAAAAGTTTTTTTCCTCTCAATTCAATTTTCAGCATTATTTATGAATATAAGAGATAATATAAAAAAGTTAATAATTAAAAAACCACTTAAATTGGATTGTGGCCAGACCATAAATGATTATCCTTTAGCATACGAAACTTATGGTTCGCTTAATAAGAAAAAAGATAATGCAATTTTAGTTTTTCATGCATTAACTGGAGATCAATTTGTAACAGGTATAAATCCTATTACTAAAAAAGATGGCTGGTGGTCTTATGCTGTTGGTCCAAAAAAGTCTATTGATACAAATAAATATTTTGTAATTTGTGCGAATGTAATCGGTGGATGCATGGGGTCATTTGGTCCGAGTCATGAAAATCCTCAGACAAAAAAAATGTATGGTACAGATTTTCCAGTAATTACGATAAACGATATGGTTAATGCTCAAATAAATTTATTAGACTTTTTTGAGATTAAAAAACTTTTTGCTATTGTTGGTGGTTCGATGGGTGGAATGCAGGTATTACAATTTATTAGTAATTTTCCAGATAAAGCAAAAGTTGTTATACCTATTGCTTGTACATCTAATCACTCAGCTCAAAATATTGCGTTTAATGAACTTGGCAGACAAGCTATAGCAGCTGATCACAACTGGCAAGATGGCAAATATAATTTAAAAAACACCATGCCTGATAAAGGGTTAGCTGTAGCTAGAATGGCTGCACATATAACTTATTTATCAAAAAAAGGTCTTCAAGAAAAATTTGGAAGAAAACTACAAGAGAGAGATGATCTTAAGTTTGGTTTTGATGCTGACTTTCAAATTGAAAGTTATTTAAGATATCAAGGTTCAGTATTTGTGGATCGATTTGATGCAAATAGTTACTTATATATTACAAGAGCAATGGATTATTTTGATTTAGTAAAACAAAATAATGGAAATCTATCTAATGCATTTAAAAATACTAAAGCAAAATTTTTTGTAATATCATTTACTTCGGATTGGCTTTATCCAACACAAGAAAATAAGGATATAGTAATAGCCTTAAATGCTATAGGTGCAAATGTAGGATTTGTTGAAATAAAATCAGACAAAGGTCATGATTCCTTTTTATTAGATGTCCCAGATTTTTTAACTGCACTTAAAAACTTTTTAGATAAATCTTACCTAGAGGAAAAAATATGAAACCAGAATTTAAAATTATATCTAATTTAATAAATGAAAACTCTCACGTACTGGATGTTGGCTGTGGTGATGGAATTTTAATGGAATTTATGGTTAAAGAAAAAAAAGTAAATATAAGAGGAATAGAGATTTCAAAAACAAAAGTTCAAAACTGTATTGCTAAAGGATTAACGATAATCGAAGGTAATGCTGAGGAAGATTTAAAACAATTTCCAGATAAGTCTTTTGATTATGTCATTTTGAGTCAAACCCTTCAAGCCTTCTTTAATCCAGAAAAAGTTATTAATGAACTCTTAAGAATTGGTAAACAAGCGATTGTAACAATTCCTAATTTTGGTTATTGGAAAATAAGGTTACATCTCTTGCTTAAAGGTACAATGCCTGTAACAAGAACACTGCCTGATGAATGGTACAATACGCCCAATATCCATCTTTGTACGATAAAAGATTTTGTTTCTTTTAGTAAAACTAAAAATTTTAAATTATCAAAGTCTATTGCTTTAAGAAATAATATACCTTCAGCTATTAAAAGTTCTAATCTTAATTTTAAAAATTTTAGTTCAAATCTTGGTATTTTTTTAATAGAAAGATAAAATGGAAATCGAAATAATCCCATGTTTAAATGATAATTATTCATATTTAATATTTGATAAAAATAAAAAGATTGGGTGCGTTGTTGATCCAAGTGAAGCAAAACCTATAATTGATATAGTTGAAAAAAATAAAATAGATTTAAGATACATATTAAACACACATCATCATTATGATCATGTAGGAGGTAATAAGGAACTAAAAGATAAATACAATTCAAAGATAGTTGGTTTCAGAGATGATAAAGATCGAATTCCTGAAATAGATATTATGGTAGAAAATAACCAAATTTGGAAAAATGAAAATTTTGAAGCAAAAATTTATCATATACCAGGCCATACCTCAGGTCATATAGCTTTTCATTTTTTTAAAGAAAAAAAAATTTTTACTGGCGACACTTTGTTTTCTTTAGGATGCGGAAGAATTTTTGAAGGCACATATGAACAAATGTTCAATTCATTAAACAGGATTAAAAAACTTCCAAAAGATACTTTAATTTATTGTGGGCATGAATACACGTTACAAAATGGAAAATTTTGTTTAGCAAATGACTCATCTAATTTAAAATTAAAAAAAAAAATTTTGAATGTAAAAAAAAAATTACAGAATAATATACCAAGTATGCCGACAATTCTGGCAGATGAGATTGATTGTAATATATTTCTAAAGGCCAATGATTTAGAAAATTTTTCAAAATTGAGAGATTTAAAGGATAATTTTTAATTTATAGAGCTTGACTAAAGTATTCCTAAGTCTATATTGCCCTAAAAAATTACACTAACTTATGTCATATGCAGTAATACAAACCGGTGGTAAACAATATAAGGTTAAATCTGGGCAGATTTTAAAAATAGAAAAATTACCAGATACAAAAACTGATACAAAAATTGAATTTAAAGAAATTCTTGCTTATGGAGATAATAAAATAATTGAACTTGGTTCGCCAATGGTTCAAGGTGCAAAGGTCGAGGCAAGTATAATTAAAAATAGTAAGAACAGAACAGTTTTAATTTTCAAAAAAAGACGAAGACAAAATTCAAGAAGAAAAAACGGTCATAGACAAGAATATTCTATGATAAAGATAAGCAAAATCTTTTCAAAAGATGGTAAAGTTTTATCAGAGGCTGAAAATGTATCTAAGCCTTTAAAAAAAGAGATACAAAAGAAAGAAGTTAATAAGTAATTAGGGATAAACTATGGCAACAAAAAAAGCAGGTGGATCATCTAGAAATGGACGTGATAGTGCTGGCCGAAGATTAGGTGTAAAAAAATATGGTGGAGAAACAGTTATACCTGGTAATATAATTGTTAGACAAAGAGGCACTAAAATATTTCCTGGACAGAATGTAGAAATGGGTAAAGACCATTCTATATTTTCAGTAGTAAAAGGGAAAGTTGTTTTTAAAAAGACTAAATCCGATAGAACTTTTGTTTCAGTAAAGCCCAATTAATAGTACAACTAAAA